>Ga0209023_10003890_pt1 | contig 17460 bp, 13 predicted proteins | sample LakOneMetagenome_FD_187468 | JGI IMG/M metagenome (GOLD analysis project Ga0209023, IMG submission 187468) | Freshwater and sediment microbial communities from Lake Erie, Canada (SPAdes) (version 2) | ecosystem: Environmental > Aquatic > Freshwater > Lentic | place: Lake Erie, Canada... | reverse complement strand
TGAAGTCCGAGACGCGCAGGTTTTGCAGTATGACTTCCTTTGCAGCGAGCACCGAGATCGCCGACAGCCCGGTGCCAAGTCCGACGAAATCAAGGCCACGCAAGACTACCGTGTCAGTCGCTGGGGCATTGATGATCACGCCGTTGGTACCGGAAACCAGAATTCCCGCCTGAAACGGCATGCCATTGATGGTGATGGATTTGGTGATGGTGACAGCACCATAGCCCGCAGGATCAAGCACGTCGATTTCACCGCCCGTGGAGGTCTTGCTGATCGCTCCCGCGAATGTCTTGCACGGCGCCGTGCGACTGCATGGGTTCGCGTCGTCACCGACCCCTGAAACCCAGGTTCTCGTGGACTGGGCGCATACCTGCCCCGCCATCAATGCGACTGTCAGTGCGGCAGCTGCGCCAAAGCAGCTCAATGGATTTTTCATGACGCGCCTCCGTTTGCTTTTTTTGCGGCACCAGCCGTCCCGATCCCAAAGTGGCCCCGACTTTGCGCGACCGCATACTAGCGCGTTTTCCGGGCGATAACCCAGCTTTTCAGGTACAAAAAACTCGCTACACTGGGGCTGTGTTCATTTTCGCCACGGAAAGCATGCGATGAAACGCGTCAGTCGCTTTTTTGCCCTTACCGCCTGTGCCTCAGCACTCGCTGTCACCGCCGTAGCCGCCAATCCGCTTCGATGGGCAGCGTCGGGAGATCCACAGACGATGGACCCACATTCCCAAAACGAGGGACTGACAAATTCGGTGAATTCGCAGGTCTACGAGTACCTGATGCTCCGCGACAAGAAGCTCAAGCTTGGCCCTGGCCTGGCGACCGAGTGGAAACAGGTTGACCCGCTGACCTGGCAGTTCAAACTGAGAAAAGGGGTGAAGTTCCACGACGGCACACCGTTTACGGCGGACGATGTTGTCTTCTCGATGGAGCGTGCCAAGCACGCCAACTCGCAGGTACGTGTTTACGCGAATCAGGCTGGCACAGCGAGAAAGATTGACGACTACACCGTCGAGTTCAAGCTGCCGCAGATCAATCCAATCTTTCTTGATCACGTCAACGCGCTCATGATCATGAGCAAGGTGTGGTGCGAAAAGAACAACGCTGCCACGCCGCTCGATTACAAGAACAAGGAAGAAAAGTACACGTCGCTCAATGCCAACGGCACCGGACCCTACCGTCTGGTCAGCAGACAGCCCGATGTGAAGACGATCTGGAAGAAGAACGACAGTTGGTGGGGCAAACACGAGGGCAACGTCACGTCGGTCACGTATTCCTCCATCAAGAATGACGCGACCCGCTTTGCCGCACTGGTCTCCGGGGAAGTTGACTTCATCCTCGACCCGCCGGTGCAGGATCTGGAACGGCTCGAGAAAACACCCGGCGTCAAGGTCATCAATGGCGTAGAGAACCGGGTCGTATTCATCGGCATGGACCAGGCCCGCGACGAGCTGCTGTACTCAAGCGTGAAAGGCAAGAATCCGTTCAAGGACAAGCGCGTCCGCCAGGCGATGTATCAGGCGATTGACATTGATTCAATCAAAACGAAGCTGATGCGCGGTCAGGCGTTTCCGACCGGAAGCATGACGCCTTCGCCGCTGGGCTCCTATAACGATCCCGCTATCGAAAAGCGCAGGCCCTACGACGTAGTTGCTGCCAACAAACTAATGGTCGAAGCTGGCTATCCGCAGGGCTTTGAAGTCACGATGCACTGCCCGAACAACCGCTACATCAACGATGAAAAGATATGTCAGGCGCTGGCCGCCATGTGGGCACGCATCAACGTCAAGATCAAGCTGGATGCGCAGCCGCGCGCCGTCTACTTTCCACGTCTCGACAAGCTGGATACGTCCCTCTACATGCTCGGCTGGGGCGGTGCCATTACTGATGCCGAAACAGTCCTGACACCTGTACTGCGCAATCGCGCCCCTGCGGGCATCGGCGACTACAACTACGGTAATTACAAGAATGCCAAACTTGATGAAGCGGCCGCCGCCTCCAGCAAGGAAGGCGATCCGCAGAAACGCGAAGCGCTGGTCAAGCAAGCCCTGCTCGCACACAACGACGAAGTCAACCACCTCCCGCTGCACCGCCAAGTCATTCCGTGGGCAGCGCGCAGCAATGTGAGCGTGGTCCATCGTGCGGACAACTTTCTGCAATATGAGTGGATTACCGTCAAGTAGTCAGCCCGCGCTCAGAAAACAGGCCGCATACTGCGGCCTGTTTCATTTGGGCGGAGCCGCAGGTTCGTCACCCGTCTGCGCCAATCGTCACTGGTCACCTGCACACCGATTTGGACGCACCAGCAGTAGGCAATAGCCGATTCCGTTGTCATAATTCTTCAAATAACCTGCATCCACAGATAACCGCTGCCGCATGAAATCTTTCTCTTTGTCCAGGTCCCTCGTCGCTTTGTTAGTTGCTGCGGGCTCGCTCTGGGCTGCGTCCGCGAGTGCCCAGCAGGCGGTCACGGTCGTCGAGTACTACAACAAGTCAATCGCGGCGTACTTCCTGACGGGTCGTGCATCCGAACAAACGTCTCTGGATGCGGTTGCAGATTTCCAGCGGACCGGCGTCACTTTTGTCGCCACGTCCGCCACGGGTGCCGTCGCCCCTCTTGATAGCGTTTGCCGTTATCGCGTCGCGATTCCGAACTCCAACCTGGCGAGCCCGGGTCAACCCTTCTCGTCGCACTTCTACGGACTCACTGGCGACTGCGCGACTGTCGCTGGCTACAACCTGCCGAATTTTTTCAATGAAGGATTCGACTTCGCGGTTGAACGTCCAACCAACGGCGCCTGCCCAGCAAGCTCTCCCCTGCCCGTCTATCGCGCGCTGCGCAGCTTGAGTCCGGTCGATGTCCCCAACCATCGCTACAGCGTGAGCCTGTCTTCTTATCAGGACATGCTCACGCGCGGCTGGACCGGCGAGGGTGTCGTCTTCTGTGCAAAAAGTGCGACTCAGGAAACGCCACGTACGATCTTCGCATCATCCGCCAATTATGAGGACAGGTGTGCAGTGCCGCGCGTCGGCGTGAGTCCCCTGACAGGCCGCGCATATCCGGACATGCAGGGCACACTTACCGACGAGAAGAACTGGGTGCGTTCGTGGAGCGATGAGACCTACCTCTGGTATCGCGAGATTCCGCAAATCAGTGCTGCTTCATATTTCGACACGTCGACCTACTTCGCTCAACTGAAAACTCCAGCGCAGGCCGTGTCCGGTGTTGCCAAGGACAAGCCTGGGTTTCACTACACACGCACCACTGCGGACGTTGAATCTGGCAATGCCGGTATTACCTATGGCTACGGAATTTCCTGGTCGGCCATCCGCACTACCCCGCCACGCCAGTTCATTGCGGCCGTCGTCGATCCGGGTTCACCTGCAGACATGCAAGGCGTGCGACGCGGCGATAGCATCGTCAGTATTGACGGGGTCAGCTTCAATGATCCTACGCAGGCAGGCGTCAATGTCCTCAATCGAGGCCTTTTTCCGAGCGTCGTCGGCGAATCCCATACATTCGTGCTCGCCCCTGCGAGTGGTGGCGCGACGAAAACGGTGGCGCTCACGTCTGCTCAGCTGAGCATTCAGGCTGTGCCGACGAGTGGCGTGATCAACACACCAACGGGTCGCGTGGGGTATATCGCTTTCACGACCTTCAATTCATTCGCATCCGAGGGCGCAATCGCCAATGCCATTGCCGGTTTGCAGGCTGTTGGCGTCAATGATCTGGTCCTTGACTTGCGCTACAACTCGGGCGGCTATCTCTACATCGCCTCACAGCTTGGGTACATGATTGCCGGACCGTCGCGAACCAACGGCAGAACCTTTGAACTGGGTAAGACCAACGAGAAGAAACCGTTCGGTCCGGACGAGGCGACGCCGTTCTACAACGTCGGCTCCGGATTCGCCGGAGGTATTGCCAACGGTCAGGTGCTGCCAACCCTCAACCTCAGGCGCGTATATGTGCTGACGACACCCGGCAGTTGTTCCGCAAGCGAAGCGCTGATCAATGGCCTGCGCGGGATTGATGTTGAGGTCATCCTGATCGGCAGCGGCAGCACCTGCGGCAAGCCGTTTGGCTTCATCGGCACTGACAACTGCGGCACCAGCTACTTTACGATCCAGTTCACTGGCGTCAATGCAAAGGGTCAGGGCGATTACGTCGACGGGTTCGCGCCGACCTGCGTGGCGAGTGACGACTACGGCAAACCGCTGGGCGATGTCGGCGAGAACCAGCTTTCAGCGGCGCTCAGTTACCGTGCAACCAGCGCCTGTCCAGCGACGACGCTGAAGGCGCTGCCCAGAGTCGTTGAGGGCGATGCGTCACTTGCGGTAGGTACAAATTCCGTTTTGACTCAGCGCGCAAAGATCATTGTTCCGCCGACGACACCTCGTGGCTTCGGCACGCCGATAACACCGCGTGAACCGAGCGACTTGGGTCGTGTCGTTCAGTAGCGCTCTCGGCGCGCCAACCTGAGCTTTCGTCGTCAATTGTTTGATTGTTTTTGCCCCCGAAAGCACGCACGGGACGGCCAAAACAACTGACGTCCTATGACTGGCAACACAGTAGAGTCGCGACTTCAAACACGATGATGGCCCGCGTATACTGAAGTGGACGTTACCGAGGCGTGCGACGAGCCGCCCTCGCACCGTAGCGTACTGTCATTCACCCAGGGGGACTCATTGAAATCCAGGTTATCGCTCATTTTTGTCGGCGCGGTCGGCGCCACCACGCTCGCCGGCTGTGGCTCCGGCAACGAAGTTGTACTCAACACGCCACCCGCTTTCGTCAGCGGCGTCATCCAGCGCACGAGCGTCGACGGCAGCAGTAATGACCTGTTGACGGCAGGGCTCGGTAAAACGGGCTTGCAGAGCGCGGTTTCTCCCACCGTCGCTGACGCAGCCAGCCCAACCTCGGCCGAACTTCGCCGGCTTGCGATCTACAACAACTACCGCGCGCTGCTCGACATGACCACGAACGGCGGCTTCGGCGTGCTCTTCGGACCGAATATCGATGCCAATGGAGTGATCGGCACCGGCGAAGGCAAGATTGCCGGCGTTGAATACATAGCCTACGCTGACGACGGTACGGGCAAACAGAACGTAACAATGGTTGTGCAAATCCCGGCAAGCTTCAATCCGGATTCGCCCTGCATTGTTACGGCGGCATCGTCGGGCTCGCGCGGCGTCTACGGCGCGATCGCCACCGCTGGCGAATGGGGCCTCAAGAAGGGCTGTGCGGTCGCCTATACCGACAAGGGCACTGGCAACGGTGCACACGATCTGGCAACCAACACCGTGTTTGACATGAACGGCCGACCGACCACCACTGCGGCTGGCGCCCAGTTCGTCGCCACCACACCGGCGGGTACTGCCGCTAACAACCGCATCGCGTTCAAGCACGCCCACTCACAGCAGAATCCCGAGAAGGACTGGGGCAAGTTCACGCTTCAAGCCGTGAAGTTTGCGCTGTTCGTACTGAACGAAGAATTGGCTCCGAAAGCAAGCGGTGCCAGCACTGTCAAATTTACGCCGGACAACACGCTGGTTATTGCGTCAAGCGTTTCCAACGGCGGCGGTGCAGCGCTGATGGCAGCGGAACTCGACAGCGAAAACCTGATCGATGGCATCGCCGTCGGCGAGCCACAGATCCAGCCTGACGGTACCGGTGGGGCTTCAGTCCGATTCGGTACGACAACGGTTACTGGCGGCGGCAAATCACTGCTGGACTACAACGCTCAGGCCATGCTTTATCAGCCGTGTGCTGCACTGGCGTCGTCAGTGTCGGCGGCTCCTGCTGTTGCCTTCATCAATGCAACGGCTGGCGCTGGTCGCTGTGCTTCGCTCGCCGCCAAAGGCCTGCTCACATCGACCACAACGGCCGCGCAGGCTGACGAGGCGCTTGCCAAACTTCGCACTGCGGGGTGGTTACCTGAGTCTGATCTGCTGCACGCCTCACTGTTCGCGTTTGCGATCCCCGCGATTTCGATCACTTATGTGAACACCTACGCGCAGGCAAACGTTGCCGACAATATTTGTGGCTACGGCTTTGCTGCCACTGGCACAGACCTTCGACCCACTGCAATATCTTCGGCTGCTTTCTACCGCCTGTTTGGCACGGGTAATGGCATTCCGCCGACCAGCGGCATCAACATCGTGAACTTCAACAATCCGGGCGGAGCAATCCTCGAGGGAGCCGGGTCGGCCTCGGCCGGCGGCAAGTTCGACTACAACCTTGATGGTGCACAGTGCATTGCGGGCAAAGTTACCGACGCGACAGTTGCTGCCAACATCAAGGCGGTGCAGCGCAGCGGCAGGCTTCAAGGCAAGCCCACGATCATCGTGCACGGACGTAACGATGGACTTGTTCCTGTGAACCACGCGTCGCGTCCGTATGTTGCGCAGAGCAAGAACTACGAAGGCGCCAACAGCAAGCTGAGCTACATGGAAGTGACCAATGCACAGCATTTCGATTCGTTCATTGGCAACGCGGCTCTTCCGGGCTACGACACCCGCTACATCCCCCTGCACGTCTATTTCAATCGTGCGATGGACGCGATGTATGACCACCTGAAAACCGGCAAGGCGCTGCCACCCTCACAAGTCGTGCGCACCACGCCGCGTGGCGGCACCCCGGGCGCCGCGCCAGCGATCAGCGCGTCCAACGTGCCAGCGTTCAGCACTTCACCGACCGCTGCCGATGCGATTACCTTCAGCGGCACGACGCTGACGATTCCACAATAAGCAAACCACGGATAGAGCGACGGCTTCAAACGCCGCCGCGCCGTCGGAAAATGGCGTAGCCTCCTGCTGCGCCATTTTTTTTGTCTGAAACATTCATGACCTCACCGTACCCAAACCTGCTGGCTCCGCTTGACCTTGGCTTCACTAAGCTCAAAAACCGGGTGCTGATGGGCTCAATGCACACGGGCCTTGAGGACAAGGCGGAGCACTTCCCGCGTCTCGCAGCCTATTTCGCAGAACGTGCGCGCGGCGGCGCAGGCCTGATGGTCACCGGTGGCTATGCCCCAAACATCGAGGGCTGGTTGTCACCGTTTGGATCCCGCCTCGCCTCTTCTGCGGCGGCGAAAAAGCATGTACAGGTCACGCAGGCAGTACACGCTGAAGGAGGCAAGATCGCACTGCAAATTCTGCACGCCGGGCGCTACGGCTACAGTCCGCTCTCAGTGGCACCCTCGCGACTCAAGTCCCCGATCACGCCGTTCACACCGCGTGAACTCTCGGTTCGTGGCATCGAGCGCCAGATTCGGTCCTTCGTACGGTGTGCCGTGCTTGCGCGTGAGGCGGGCTACGACGGTGTCGAGATCATGGGATCCGAAGGTTACTTCATCAACGAATTTCTGGTCAGCTACACCAATCGCCGCACCGATGAGTGGGGCGGCAGCTACGTTAATCGCATGCGACTGCCGGTTGAAATCGTGTCGCGCGTGCGTGAGGCCGTTGGCCCGGACTTCATCATCATCTTTCGGCTGTCATTGATCGATCTGGTGCCCGGTGGCAGCACCTGGGACGAAGTAGTGCAGCTCGCCAAAGCCATCGAAAAAGCGGGCGCAACCATCATCAATACTGGCATCGGCTGGCATGAAGCCCGTGTACCGACCATTGCCACCAGCGTGCCACGCGCGGCGTGGACATGGCTCACGAAGAAGCTCAAACCCGAACTACAAATACCTGTCATCACGTCCAATCGCATCAATGTGCCGGAGGTGGCCGAGCAGGTACTCGCGGATGGCTGCGCCGACATGGTGTCAATGGCGCGACCATTCCTTGCGGACGCGGAGTTTGTGAACAAGGCGGCGAGCGGTCGCCGCGATGAAATCAATGTTTGTATCGGCTGTAATCAGGCCTGTCTCGATCACATCTTCGCTCGCAAGATGTCGAGCTGCCTCGTGAACCCACGCGCCTGTCACGAGACAGAGCTTGTCTATAAGCCGGCGCCGAAACGCCGCAAGTTCGCCGTCGTTGGCGCCGGTGCGGCAGGCATCGCTGCGGCTACCGTGTTGGGTGAACGCGGGCACGAGGTGCACCTGTTTGACTCCGCCGACAAGGTCGGCGGCCAGCTCAACATGGCCGCGAGCATCCCGGGCAAGGAGGAGTTTCACGAAATGCTCAACTACTTCAAGCGGAAGCTTGAAGTGACCGGCGTCAATGTGCATCTCAACACGCGCGCCGATGCCGCGTTGCTTGCAGAAGGCAAGTTTGACGAGGTGTTTCTTGCCTCCGGTGTCACGCCGCGTGACCCGAAGATTCCGGGCCAGGACCACCCGAAGGTACTCTCATACGTGGAGGTGCTCGCAGGCCGCGCGCCCGTGGGCGAAAAAGTGGCCATCATCGGCGCCGGCGGTATCGGCTTTGACGTTGCCGAATTTCTCGCCAAGGGCGATCACTCGCCAACGCTGCATCTGGACGAGTGGCTGGCCGAATGGGGCGTCGTCGATCCGGCGACCGTTCCCGGCGGCATCAGCAAGCCGCAACCGTCGTCGAGCAAACGCCAGATCACGCTATTGCAGCGCAAAGCCGGCAAGCCGGGCGCTGGGCTCGGCAAGACGACCGGCTGGATTCACCGCGCCGAGCTCAAGTCGCGCGGCGTCGAGATGCTGGGTGGCGTCAACTACGAGCAGATAGGCGATCAGGGTCTGCTCGTGAGCTACGGCGAGAAGCGCGAGAACGCCACCTGGCTGGACGTCGACACCATTGTGCTGTGCGCAGGGCAAGTCCCGCTGCGTGAGCTGGCCGAGCCGCTCACCACGGCGGGCGTGAAATTCACATTGCTAGGCGGCGCTGACGTCGCGTCAGAACTTGACGCCAAACGCGCCATCAACCAGGCGAGCTACGCCGCCGCTGCGGCTTGACGATCCCAAATAATTGCGGCAACCGGACTCGCGCCGCGTTCTAAACGCGCTTCGTCGCCAGAAACGCAACAACTCGCCCGGCGCAGACACGGGCTTGGGATTGCCCGCTGGCAGACGCATTGACAAAGCCCTAACATCGCTCTTTGATACGCTTTCGGCCAGACCGAAAGTAACGACGGTTCAATAAGGAGGTTTCATGAAGTCCATTCACTCGCTGAGTCTGGCCGCGCTTGCCGCAGCAGTTCTCACGGCCTGTGGCGGCGGTGGCGACGTCGCTACCGGCCCGTCCATCGATCTCACCACCGCACGCGGTACGCTGGTTGCCAATCCGCCAGTCGTGCTTGCCAGCTTCCCGACGGCAGCGGATTTCAACGCGGCGCTTTCTGCGTCCGCCAGTGGCCGTAGCCTCCTCGCACTGGCCGGAACGCCCAAGTGCGGCATCAACTTCCACTACATGGAATACAACACGGTCGGCGCCGTGGGTGAAGCCACCAACGCGACCGGCGGCATCATGGTGCCTACAGGCGCCGATCCAGCCTGTACCGGCGCGCGTCCCGTGCTGCTCTACAGCCACGGCACGACCGTCGAGAAGAGCTACAACATCGCGAGCCCGGCCAACAGTGAAGCCGGTCTGGTCGCTGCCATGTACGCGGCACAGGGCTGGATCGTGGTCACCTCGAACTACGTGGGCTACGATGCATCGCGTTCGACCTACCACCCCTACCTCAACGCCGAGCAGCAGTCGAACGACATGATCGACGCACTGCGCGCGGCGCGCAAGGCGTTCACAAACATTGGTGCGAACGATTCCGGCAAGCTCTTCCTGTCGGGCTATTCGCAGGGCGGCCACGTTTCGATGGCTACACACAAGGCGATGCAAACCAATTTCGCCAGCGAATTCAAGGTCACCGCGTCCGGCAACATGTCCGGGCCGTACTCGCTGGTCAAAACGTTCCAGACGGTTTTTGCCGGCGGTGTCAACGCGGGCGCGACGGTGTTTACGCCGATGATCCTGACCAGCTGGCAAAAGGCTTACGGCAATATGTACACGTCGCCTGCTGACGTCTACGAAGCGGCGTATGCAACCGGAATCGAAACGCTGTTGCCCGGGCCGCTGACCTTTTCGCAGCTCTTCACGACTGGCAAGCTGCCGCAAAAGCTGTTTGCATCTGGTCCTCTGGTGACGGGTGATCCGTCGCTCGATGCCCTGTTCGCGGCAGGTATCGGCGTCCCCAATCTGATCAAGCAGAGCTATCGTCAGGCCGTGCTGACCAATCCGGCACATCCGGCCTGGGTCGCTGCCGCGAAGAACGATTTGCTGAGCTGGACCCCTGCCCGTCCGGTGGCCATGTGCCTCGGCGCGCAGGACCCGACGGTGTTTGGTACCAATACGAGCGACGCGGCGGCCTACTTTGCCGGCAAAGGCGCAAGTTCGCTGGTGAAAGTGTTTGATCTCGAGAACGCTGCAACGGTCGGCGCCACGCTGGCAGGTGCGTTCGCGCAGGCCAAAGCGGGAGCGGCGGCTGACCCAACGCTGGGCGCTTCGCCTGCGGAGCGCGTGGTTAGCGCCTATCACGGCTCGCTGGTGCCGCCGTTCTGCAACCTTGCAGTCCGCGGTTACTTCCAGTCGGTGCTCGCAGCAGGACTGTAGCGGCAATCAGCTTCAGGCTGAAACCCGCATTTAAAATGGGCCTTCGGGCCCATTTTTATTGAAGTCGACATTCAGCGAAATGTGACACCAGCCCCGTTGCAGCAAGGCTTTCACCGAAAAGTTATCAAGTCTTTCTTAGCGGTAGTCCACTGACCATCGACACCGTCCACGGCCGCAAACCCACGGCCACGCCGACGGTCTGCCGCTCTTTTGATGGCAGCATGCTGTCCAGCTCCGCCAGCTCGTGCACTTCGTCGGCGAGGCGCTCAAGCTTGCGCTTGAGCACTTCAAAGCTCGCGCTCGAGAGCTCGCGAAATTCAAATCGGAACATGCCGCCGACCTGATCAAACTCCGGCCGCAGGAATTCGCCCACCACCGCGCGCCCGTATGCCAGTTCGATCGGCCCGCGTCGGCGCAGACGCAGGTTGCGCGCCACCTTCATGCGCACCTGATCGCCCGCCAGTAGATCGAGAACGCCGATGCCGTCGAGCTTGCGCAACAGCGAAAACACCTGCGGCCGCGTAAAGTCGTATTGCGTCACGATATCGTCAATCTGCCAGCCGTTGTACGCCAGATAAAACACCCCGAGCAACACGCGATCCTTTGCCAGCGCCTGTTCCTGCTTGACCGTGAGCTGCTCGGCGCGCGCCTGCTCGCCGCGCGCGAGCTTGGCCAGTTCAAACACGTCAATTTCAAGCGCCGCACAGACCTGTTCCAGGCGTTCCAGCGTAAACGTTCCCTGCGAAAACAGGCGCTTGACGCTCGCTTCCGACAACTTGATACGTTCAGCCAGATCGGCATAGGTCACGCCGCGCGTCTTGAGCACGCGCTTGAGGGTGGAGATCAATGGGCTCATGGCAGCGGTCCGCGTTGTCGTCGCCGAAGTGTATGCGTCTGCCTGTCGTCGGGCGACGGACGGTGTCATCCGGCGGCGATCTGCAACGTTATGGCGTTGACCGGAATGTTTTCGGGGTTTGGATGATGCTCCGGCGTGCAGGTTGCCGGGCGGGGAAGGATGTCCGAATGCTCATTGCTGCTGTTGCCACCGCGCTGGGTGGATCGGTGCCTATAATCGCCCAGCTGAATGCTGAACCGCCGTCCACGGCTGCGAAGAAAAAGAAAGGTCCCACTCTGGCTCAAGCCAAGGAAATCAACGCGTTTCTCGCCTCGGTCGAGCGTCGTGCATTCAAGCACGCGGCCTACGCGGTACGCGACGATGATGCTGCGCTCGACATCGTGCAGGACTCGATGATGAAGCTGACCGAGAGCTACTCGGACAAACCGGCCAACGAACTGCCGATGCTGTTTACGCGCATCCTGCAGAACACGATCCTCGACCATTTCCGTCGTACCAAGACGCGAAATCAGTACACGACGAACTTTTCAAGCCTCGGCGGCTCTGATGCTGATGACGATTTCGACGTGCTCGAAATCCTCGAGGCGCAGGACAGCGCCATTGGCAAGGACCAGCCGCTCGCCGCGCTCGAGCAGGGCGAGGCGATGGGTGCCATTGAAGAGGCGCTGGCCAAGCTTCCAGCACGTCAACGGGAAGCCTTTCTGCTGCGTTACTGGGAAGACATGGATACAGCCGAGACCGCCGCCACCATGGGCTGCTCGGAGGGTAGCGTGAAAACTCACTGCTCCCGTGCGGTACATGCGCTGCAAGGCCTGCTCCGCCAGAAAGGAATAACACTATGAAAAAAGAACAAATCCTCCTCTCTGACCACGAATTGAATCGCGTGGGTAAGGCCTTGCGCCCTTACCTTGACGCGGGCGCTCAAAATATCAAGCCGGGCATCGCCTATCGACTGGCTGAAGCCCGCCGTGCCGCTGTTGCGTCCCTGGACGCGCAGACGGCGTCCTCTAGCAGTGCCAGCGGCTCGACGCTGGCGATGGCGGGGGGCATGCGCAGCCGCGTGACCGACTGGCGCTTCTGGGGCACTGGCCTCATCGTGGCCGCCCTGCTCTCGACCTACGGCTATCAGCAATGGAACGAAGCGGCGCTGGCGCGGGATACCGCCGACGTGGATGTGATGCTGCTGGCAGATGACGTTCCCGTGGACGCCTTGCTGGACAAGGGTTTTTCGCACTTCTTGCGGGAAGACCAATAGATTCATTTGCTCGAGATTGAAGTGACGGCGACCCGACCCCGATCCTCCGCATCCCGCACGGCCGCGCTTGTCGCAAGACTCGCGGCCGTTTTGCTTTTCACCATAAGCCTGCTCGCAGGCGGCCCGGCGTTCGCCCAGAAGTGGAAAGACCTGAAGCCGGATGAGCAAAAAGTGCTTGCGCCGCTCGTACAGGACTGGGATAGCCTGACTGATGTGCGCAAACGCAAGTGGCGCGAGATAGCACAAAAATACCCGACGATGACTGCCGATCAGCAGAAGAAGCTGCAAGATCGAATGGTCGGCTGGGCGAAGCTAACACCGGACGAGCGGCGCAAGGCGCGCGAGCAATATCAGCAATTGAAGGCCCTGCCGCCTGAGAAACGCGCCTCCGTACCGCAAAAGTGGGACGAGTACCGCAACCTGCCTCCGGAAAAACGCGAGGAATTGCGCAAGAAAGCAGCGGAGGCCAAACCCGCACCAGGCGCCAAGCAGGCATCGGCTGCGACACCCGCAGCCAAACCGCCGGCGCCAACCGTCGCTCCTGCGGCTCCCACACCTCCTCCACCTTCAGCTCCTGCCGCCGCCAGCGAAGCCAAGAAACCCTGATTCGGGCTGCCGCTAACATGCGGTGCTATGTCAGAACTGCCTGTGCCGCCGTCCGCTGCGACCACTTCTTCCCCCGATCACACGATTGAATCGCCGCAAACAGCGAGCCTGTGGCGGCGCTTTGGTGCGTTCATCCACGAATTGCTATTTCTGGTCGCCTACCTGTTCATCATCGGCCTGATCTTTGCCTCGGTTTCTGGCGAAAGCATGAGCGCCGGAAAACCACAGGTGCTTAGCGGACCAATCGCGTGGTTTCAGCGGGCCTACCTGTTCGTGTCCATTGGCGCTTATTTCATCTATTTCTGGATCAGGGGACGCCGTACGCTGGCGTTCAAGACCTGGCACCTGCGGCTGTTGAGCGCTGACGGTGGCGTCGTGAGCCTCAAGCAGGCCGTGCTGCGCTACTTTGCAACCTGGATCGGCCCCGCGCTGGGACTGGGCATCTATGTGAGCATCGATGCGTTGGGCATCGGAACCACGCCCGGCCTCGGGTTGCTGTGGCTGCTTGCGCTGTTTACCAATTTCCTGTGGGCGCCCATTGATCCGGCACGACAGTTCCTGCACGACCGGATTGCTGGCACGCGGGTCGTTTTCGCCCGGGAATGACTTTTCTCTGTAACCACGACTGCGTGCGGGCCGAACGACAAAAATAACGCAAGTCGACTTTTTGCTATTTACGGTTCGAGCCCCCTTGCAACGGTCATTTCAGCCAATAGCTGAATGTGCTGACGATGATCGTCAGCTTGACGAAAAGCCGAATCAGTAGAATTCGTTGTCAATAACTCCTGCGCTTGCTGCTTTTTTGAAAAAGCACCGGACGCCTCCCCCGCGCCATGCGCAAATGGGTTCTCCCCGATTACGTTGAAGATGTGCTGCCGCCCGAGGCTGCCCGTATGGAGCAGACGCGTCGCGCGTTGCTCGATGCGTTTGCCGCCGCTGGCTACGCACTGGTCAACCCACCGCTGATCGAACATCTGGAGGCCCTGCTGACCGGCACCGGTCAGGACCTCGAACACAACACCTTCAAGCTGATTGATCCGATTTCCGGCAAATTGCTGGGCGTTCGCCCGGACATCACGCCACAGGTCGCCCGCATTGACGCGACCTATCACGCCGCCTCGGAAGGTGACGCCGAGCGTCGCTATTGCTACGCTGGTGAAGTGCTGCGCACCCACGCGAGCATCGGCGGCAGCCGCGCGCTCACGCAGGTGGGCGCGGAGTTGTTTGGGGCTGCGACCGTCGCCGGTGACGTCGAAATCGTCAATCTCATGATTTCGTCGGCTCGGGCCGCAGGTGCCGCACCACTGTTGCTCGATTGTGGCCACGTCGGCGTATTCAAGGCGCTGGCACAACACTTTGAACTCTCGCCCAAGGCGACGCAGGCGGCGGACGCCGCGCTCGCTGCCAAAAGCACCAGCGCGCTTGCCGAAATCAAGGCGCTGCCGGCAGAGGCGCGCAGTTCGCTCGAAGCGCTGACGACCCTTTTTGGCCCAGCAAAAATGGTGCTGCAACGCGCTCGAGCCGCGCTCCCCCGCAATGCCACGATCACCGCCGCGCTTGATCAGCTGGAAGCCGTCGCCACGGCAATCACCGAATCGGGTGCGCAGTGCTCGCTCGACCTCGCCGATCTGCCGGGCCTCGACTATCACACCGGTCTCGTTTTCGTCGCGTATCTGCAGGGCACGACGCATATCGTCGCCCGCGGTGGTCGTTATGACGGAGTGGGCGAAGCCTTCACGCAGGGCAACGCAAGAGCACGGCCCGCCACGGGATTCTCTTTTGTTGATTTGCGGGCACTGACGGAAGTCACCTCGAACAGCTACTAGCCTCTTCTTCCTCCAATCTCACTTCAAGCACAGAGCACAAGCATGCCTAGAAACGTCGTCGTCATCGGCACCCAATGGGGTGACGAAGGTAAGGGAAAAATTGTTGACTGGCTCGCCGAGCAGGTGCACGGGGTCGTGCGCTTTCAGGGCGGCCACAATGCCGGCCATACGCTCGTCATCAATGGCAAGAAGACGGTACTGCGCCTCATCCCGTCGGGCATCCTGCATCCGCACACCACCTGCTATCTCGGCAATGGCGTCGTCGTTTCGCCGAATGATTTGCTCAAGGAAATCGGCGAACTGGAAGCCGCTGGCGTTGAAGTCCGTTCGCGCCTGAAAATCGCCCATGCCTGCCCGGTCGTTGCGCCGTATCACGTCGCCATCGACCAGGCCCGCGAAGCCAAACGCGGTGACGAAAAGATCGGCACCACCGGTCGCGGCATCGGCCCGACGTATGAAGACAAGGTCGCACGCCGTGCGATCCGCCTGCACGACCTGCTGGAACCCACACTGGAGGCCAAACTCCGCGAAGTGCTGGAATATCACAACTTCATTTTGAAGAATTATCTCAACGCACCTGAGGTGGACTTTCAGAAAACGTTCGACATGCTGCTCAAGGCGGGCAAGGACATGGAGCCGATGCTCGCCGACGTTTCGCACGCACTGGTTGAAGCGCGCCGCCACGGCAAACCGCTTTTGTTTGAAGGCGCACAGGGCACGCTGCTCGACGTCGACAACGGCACCTATCCCTACGTGACCTCCAGCAACTGCGTCTCCGGCGCCGCTGGCCCTGGCGCGGGTGTCGGCGCGAAGATGATCGACTACGTGCTCGGCATCACCAAGGCTTACACCACGCGCGTCGGTTCCGGCCCCTTTCCGACCGAACTGTTCGACGACGTCGGTGCCGGCCTCGCCAAACGCGGCAACGAATTCGGTTCGGTCACCGGTCGCCCGCGCCGCTGCGGCTGGCTGGACGTGCCCGCGCTCAAGCGCAGTTTCGAAATCAACGGTGTCGACGGCATCGCATTCATGAAACTCGACGTACTCTCGGGCATGGACGAAATCAGGATATGTACCGCGTATGAATTCCGTGGCGAAACGATTGACCGTCTGCCGTATGGCGCGGCGGCAGTCGCTGACTGCAAGCCGGTCTACGAAGTCATGCCGGGCTGGAAGGAATCCGTCTTTGGCGTGCGCAAGTTCGAGCAGTTGCCGATGAACGCACAGAGTTATCTGAAGCGCGTTGAGGCGCTGACGGGCGTGCCGATCGCACTGATTTCAACCGGCTTCGAGCGCGATGATACGATTCTGATGCAGCATCCTCTCAACTAACAATTTCAGCAAACGCGCACTTTGTTGCGTTCACAATCGTTCGTGAACGGCAAGCTTTGGCCGCAGACCGTACGCAAGTACGGTAAGGCCCTTGCGACAAAGTGCACGAGCGATTGGGACGCAACAAATGACTGACACGGGCCATCTTTACGTTACCTGGGAGCGCTATCACCGCCTGATCGAGCTTCTCGCGCTGCAGATACACGACTCCAAATGGGAGTTCGACAACATCATCTGCATCGCACGCGGTGGCCTGCGTGTGGGCGACCAGCTTTCGCGCATTTTTGACAAGCCGCTCGCGATCATGAGCACATCAAGCTACGTCGAAGAAGGCGGCACGGTGCGCGGCAAACTGCTCGTGTCCGAGCACCTCACGATGACCAGCGCCACGCTGGGTCCGCGCGTACTCGTGGTGGACGATCTTGCAGACTCCGGCCACACACTGAACGTCATCAAGCAGGAACTGCCAGCGCGCTACCCGCATCTTACGGAAGTCAAAACGGCCGTGATCTGGAAAAAAGGCGTGTCCATGTTCAACCCGGACTACTTTGTCGAATTCCTGCCGAACAGCCCGTGGATTCACCAGCCATTCGAGAACTACGACAGCACGCGGCCGCATCAACTGGCACGCGACTAAAGAGCGGAAACGGCGCGCTCACGCATGCTCCGTTCGTGCTGAGCCCGTCGAGCCGTGAATCTGCCTCGCGCTCCCGCCGCCGGTTATTCCGGCACGCCGCTGGTCAAAAAGCTCGGCATCAAAGCCAACAGCGAACTCTGCGTACGCAACGCACCGGATAACTACGCCACGCTTGTAGCGCCAATGCCCGAAGGCGTGCGCACAGTCAAGAAATTCGCCGCCAGCGCCGACCTCATTCACCTGTTCGTCACACTGCGAATCGATCTCGAAAACACGCTTGCCCTCATCCGCCCCAAGCTCAAGTCGGACGGTGTAGTCTGGGTCTCGTGGCCGAAGAAGACATCAAAGGCCGCCACTGACATCACCGAAGACACCATCCGCGCGGTCGCGCTGCCGATGGGATTTGTTGACGTCAAGG
>Ga0209023_10003889_pt1 | contig 17461 bp, 17 predicted proteins | sample LakOneMetagenome_FD_187468 | JGI IMG/M metagenome (GOLD analysis project Ga0209023, IMG submission 187468) | Freshwater and sediment microbial communities from Lake Erie, Canada (SPAdes) (version 2) | ecosystem: Environmental > Aquatic > Freshwater > Lentic | place: Lake Erie, Canada... | reverse complement strand
ACATCTTTGTATAAAATGAAAATGGGTTCGGTTTACCGAACCCATTTTCATTAAAATATTTTTTAGCGTTAATGCCTAATTTGTTCCCTGCCCAGTATAATACTTGCTTTTACATTGAATGTAAAATATGCATCGTTTCTGGTTGAGTTACCCCGCTGGTCCCCGGGAGTGGTAATATGCGTGGGGTCTAATTCATATTGCCTGTCGTTTAATAACAGGGCATTGGTAAGCTTGGTGCCGCTCAGGTAATTGGCAAATAAATTAGGGTCAGCATACTGGGTGCTTACATCATCTAAATAATCGGTGGTTAAAATACGGTATACGCATTCTGCCCTTAAATTCACCATGGGCGATAATTCATATTTTACGCCCAGGCCTAAAGGAAAATTAACCTGGTGCAGTGAATAATTTTTTCTCTTTGGATATTCTGTAAAACCCTGCCCTTCAGTATGCAAGGGCTGCAGATCTACCCACTTGTTCTGCAGTTTTGCCTGCGGGTTAAAAGAATAATAACCAATTCCACCTATCAGGTAAGGAGAATATTTTGGAGGTTCCTGGTCCCTGCTCAGCCAGTTAATAAAAATATATAAAGGATGAATTTCTGTAGTGAGGCTTACTTCTGAAATATTGCTGCGAAAACTGAGGTTACGTTCATAGCGGCCATAAGTGGAGGTCTTTACACTTTTTAAAACGCTGTCGTAAGCTTTCACCTGTCCATAAGTCCCTTCCAGCCGGAAAGCAAAAGCATTCTTGTAAGTGACATTTAAAAAAATCCCGCCTGCAAACTGCGTATTGCCAAAATTAAGGTCTTTAATAAAACGTTTTCCAATACCTTTTTTTCCACCTAAATCGGTAAGGCAGTTCATCACCCCAACTGAGGCACCCACCTCGTATACCAATGGGTTATCGTAATAATCCTTATTATAAAAATAATATTGGGCTTTGGACTGAAGTGCAATACCACTCAAGATAAAAACCACACCGGCAGCGATTAATACTTTTTTCATGAAATAAGTGTCCTTTTGGAATTAATGGCGTGGCTTTGCAGGGATAATATTGGTAATACAAATAAAACGATTATTCCCCAATAAATTTTATATCAACAGGGATTGTTCATAAATTTTTGGGGTACTTCCCGGCTTGGTGTACAGCAGCTCACCAGGCGGATTGCATAATTGGTATCCTTACCCTTAAAACAAAATACCCACTTTAAAATTAAGGGAAAAATAGGCATCATTTTTTTTAGGGTTACCCCTGATGTCGTTTAAGTTGGTGGTATGTGTGGGGTTAAGTTCTTTCTGCCGGTCATACAGCAGCAACGCCAGGTTGGCCAGGTCGGGCCTGAGATATTTCTGGAATAAGCTTTTGTCAATATAGGTGGTACTTACGTCATCCAGGTAATCTGTGTTTAAAATGCGGTACACCACTTCGGTACTGAAGTTAATAAAGGTGGTGAGCTTATACCTGAAGCCGGCACCTACCGGAAAATTAATTTGTTTTAGTTTATAAAATTTGCGGCCGGGGTATTCAGGAAAATTTTGCCCTTCGGTAGATAATGGCCGCAGGTCAACCCATACACCATTAAGTCTTGCCTGGGGATTAAAAATAAAATAGCCAATGCCACCAGTAAGATAAGGAGAGAGTCGGGGCAGTTTTTCGTAGGGTAAATATTTTTTAAAATAACGGGGATGTATTTCACCCATCAGTGTAAGCTCAAAAATACTGCTGCGGAAACTCAGGTTACGTTCATAACGGCCCAGTGTGGACTCTTTAACATCTTTTAATACTTTATCGCTGGCTTTAACAATGCCCCAGGTCATTTCGGAACGCAATACAAGTGCGTTTTTATAAGCCGTGCTAAAATAAATGCTGGCTGCCGGCTCTGAATTTGCCACATTGATATCTTTAATAAAATTTTTGCCACTGCCCTTGCCACCCCCCAGGTCTGTAAGACAGTTCATAAGCCCGAGTGATGCGCCAATTTCAAGTGTTACAGGCTTGGTGTAATATAAATCATCAGGGAAGCGGCTGCTTTGGGCAATGATGTTGATGGCAGGTAACAAAAGCATGAAAATGCTTACTGCAAATGCTGTTCTTTTCATGAAATCAGGTTTCCTTTAAGTGAGTTATTATAAAAAAGATTTTAAAAGGATACCTGGAATTGCAACTTTAAATATCAGCCTTTTTTTTAATAGTATAAAATTTACAGACAGGTTTTATGCCACAGCTGCTGCATTTGGGATTACGGGCTGTGCAAACATACCGCCCGTGTAAGATCAGCCAGTGGTGGGCCTTATGTACATATTCAGGGGGCAAATTTTCAATCAGCTGTTTTTCCGCGGCAAAAGGGGTTTTGGCCCTTATTGTAAGTCCAATCCTGGCACTTACCCTGAAAACATGGGTATCTACTGCCATATTAGGCTGCTCGTCAATGACCGAAGTGATCACATTGGCGGTTTTTCTGCCCACGCCGGGCAGCTGTACCAACTCATCAACTGTCATGGGCACAGTACCATTAAATCTTTCCATAAGCATCCGGGCCATGCCGATGAGGTGTTTGGTTTTGTTATTAGGATAAGAGATGCTTTTGATTAAGGGGAATAAATCTTCAAAACGTGCTTCGCTCAGGGTGGCTGCATCAGGATATTTTTCAAAAATTAAAGGGGTGGTAAGGTTCACCCTTTTATCGGTGCATTGGGCAGAGAGGATTACAGCAGTAAGTAACTGAAAGGGGTTATCATAAAGCAATTCAGTTGCTGCATCCGGGGCATGCTGTAAAAAAAAATCAATGATAAAACGGTAACGTTCTTTTTTGGTCATAAAAAATCCCCCGGCAATTGACGGGGGATGTAAATTACATTAAAACAAATAATTTTAAACCTCAGCAGAAAGTTCGCTGACCGCTTTTTCGGCATAATTTAAAATGTTGTCAATCGTTTTGTTGCCCGGTGATAATTTGATTGCTGACAGCTCTTTTTGGGCTGCTGTAAGTTCTTCAAATTTTTCACGGAGGCTCCAGTCGGTTTCCAAAGCAGCCTTAATAGCAGCTGTTTGGGCTGGGGAAGTTTCATTATACAGGTACTGTATCAAATCTTCCGGGGTAAAATTGTGCATAAACAATAAATAACTTGTGTTAAAGAATTAAATATCCATTATCCGATTACTTAAACGGCATTAAGGTTTGGATATTGTATTTTACAGCAAAAATTATTTGGTTCCTGAGGGGGGATTTATGATAAAAAGATCTTCATTATCTTTTTTCATCATATAGTTCTCCCGTGCATATTTTTCAATGGTTTGGGGATTTGTTTTCAATAAATCTAAGTCTTTACGGGTTTCGGCTATTTGTTTATTAAGATGTTGCTCAGTTTGCTGCAGTTTATTATAGGTTTTTACCCTGTTAATGCTGGAAGGGATGTCCTTAGGGTCAAAGAAAAAAATCCATATCAGGAAGGCTACCCCGGTGAGCAGGTACTTGTTTTTTAACCAGGATGGTATGTGAGAAAGAAGTTTCATTTTTAGTTGATGGTTATTGGTTCATAGTTCATGGTTTGCCATGAACTATGAACCCTAAGCTATAAGCTACTTACCAAATTTAATCTTTCCTTTTGGATAAATACCGCTTTCTCCGAGTATTTCTTCAATTCGGATCAACTGGTTGTATTTGGCCATACGGTCGGTACGTGAAGCAGAGCCGGTTTTAATTTGCCCGCAGTTTAAGGCTACAGCCAGATCGGCAATAGTGGTATCTTCTGTTTCACCACTGCGGTGGCTCATAATGGTATTATAGCCGTTCATCTGCGCCAATGATACCGCGTTTATGGTTTCGGTAACGGTACCAATCTGGTTTACTTTAACCAGTAAGCCATTGGCAATACCTTTATCAATACCCTGCTGCAGGCGGGTTACATTGGTTACAAATAAATCGTCGCCCACCAGCTGGCATTTTTTTCCTACAGCTTCTGTAAGCATTTTCCAGCCATTCCAGTCATCCTCTGCCATACCATCTTCTATGCTGCAGATAGGATATTGTTTAACCCAACTGGCCCAAAAATTCACCAGTTGCTCACTGCTCATTTCTTTGCCGGAGCTTTTATGAAATACATATTTTTTCTTCTTACTGTCCCACAGCTCACTGTTGGCAGCATCCATGGCAATGGTGATTTGAGAGCCTGTTTTAAAACCGGCAGCCTGGATGGCTGTCAATACGGTTTCAATAGCTTCCTCATTACTTTGAATGTTGGGGGCAAAGCCACCCTCATCACCCACATTGGTACTGAATCCTTTTTTCTTTAATACTGTTTTCAGGGCATGAAAAATTTCAACCCCCCAGCGCAGGCCTTCGCTGAAAGATGTGGCACCAACAGGCATTACCATAAATTCCTGGAAGTCGATTTTATTATCAGCATGTGCGCCACCGTTTAAGATATTCATCATGGGAATGGGCAGTACTTTAGCATTGGTACCGCCAATATACCTGTATAACGGAAGGTTGGCCTCTAATGCCGCAGCTTTTGCCACAGCCATACTAACAGCCAGCATGGCATTAGCACCCAGTTTGCCTTTATTGGCAGTACCATCAAGTGCCTGCAATGCAGCATCAATACCCGTTTGGTCGGCCACATCCCAGCCTAATAAATTGTCGGCTATAACAGTGTTTACATTTTTTACGGCTTTTAAAACGCCTTTACCACCGTACAGTTTTTTATTATTGTCCCTCAGTTCCACTGCTTCATGAATACCGGTACTGGCACCGCTTGGTACGGCAGCACGGCCCAAATGTTCATTTTCGGTTAATACATCTACTTCTACTGTGGGGTTGCCGCGGCTGTCCAGTATCTGGCGGGCATGAATGGAGGCAATGTAGCTCATCTTGTTGTTTTGATTTTAATTATTAATTAATTGTCCGCCTTTGCTCCGGCGGGTACATTTGTGGTTAAAGTACGGAACACTTCTTCAAGGCTGTTGCTTTCACTCTGCAAAGAAACGATGTTCCAATTATTTTTCAAACTCAGTTCCAGCAATTGCTTCCTTACACTTTCGGGATTGCCGGTTTTTAATTTCCAGCTTTTATTTTCCGGTTGTTCTGCTGATGACACATCCTGTAAGTTTTTTATTGCTTCAACAGGTACAGCTTCTTTAAACTGTACCATTACCACATGATTGCCAGTTTTGCCATTCTGTAAATTACTTAAGGTATCATCTGCCACAATAGTGCCTTTGTTGATGATGATCACCCTGTCGCAAATGGCTTCCACTTCCTGCATAATATGGCTGGAGAATAAAACAGTTTTTTCTTTTCCCAGTTCTTTTATCACTTCCCGTATTTCCACAATCTGGTTGGGATCAAGACCACTGGTGGGTTCATCTAATATCAGCACATCGGGGTTATGAATTAAAGCAGCGGCCAAGCCAACGCGTTGTTTATAGCCCTTGCTCAACTGCCCGATTTTTTTTGCCGCTTCAATCTGCAGGCCTACTTTTTCTATAGCCCTGGTAATGGCCTGTTTTTTATCAGCAATATGATGTATGCCTGCAATGAATTCCAGGTATTCCTTTACATACATGTCATAATAAAGCGGGTTAGCTTCGGGCAGGTAGCCTATTTTCTTTTTTGTTTCGTTGTTATTTTCTTCTACGGTAATACCGCAAACCTGTATAGTACCCCCATCGGCGGCAAGGTAGCCGGTAATGATTTTCATTGTGGTTGATTTGCCTGCCCCGTTTGGACCGAGGAAACCAACAATCTCCCCCTTGTTTACCGAGAAGGAAATGCCATTAACCGCTTTTTGAGCGCCGTAAATTTTGGTGAGGTTATTTACTGCAATAGACATGTTGCTGTTTGTGCTGCAAAAATAAAAAACGCCGGGGGTATAACCCGGCGTTAGTATTAATAGTGTTATTTATTTTCTACGTTATTATTTCCAGCACCGGGATTTGGCCTTTGTGGACCGCGGTTTTGCGGAGGCCTTTGCTGCCTGTTTTGCTGGTTAGGTCTTTGCTGGCCTCCCTGGCGGTTAGGCTGGTTTTGTCCTCCACGGTTTTGTTGTGCTCCTCCACCTTGCCCGCCACGGCTGGGCTGATTACCACCAGCCTGTTGCCTGTTATTACCCTGCTGCGGACGGTTACCACCCTGCCTGTTGCCAGAAGGCTGGTCACGTTCTTTATCCCTTCTTTTACGGCTGGTTTTTTCAAGGCTTTTTAAACTGATCTGGCCTACTAAATCCGCATATACCGGTTCAATTTCTTTTGGTTTACTGGTGGCCACTTCCACAGGTTCCAGCTCTTCAGGCTTAATACCCTGGCGGTTCAGTTCCTTTATTTTTTTAACCCTTTCAATAGTAAGCGGGTACTGTTTATTACTGTCGGGCATGGTATACCACATCAGGTTCTTAAAAATATCTTTCTTAACTAAAAAAGCACGGCTTCGGGCAGTTTCAATCATGTCTGCGTCATCCGGAAAAAACTGGAGGGCATCAAGATAGGTATCCAGCTCGTAATTTAAACAGCATTTAAGGCGGCCACACTGACCGCTGAGTTTTGTTTGGTTGATACTTAAATTTTGATAGCGTGCGGCATTGGTGTTAACGCTTTTAAAATCAGTAAGCCAGCTGCTGCAGCACAATTCCCGGCCGCAACTGCCAATACCACCTACTTTTCCCGCTTCCTGCCGGGCACCAATCTGGCGCATTTCTACTTTTACTTTAAACTCGGCAGCATATAATTTTATCAGTTCCCTGAAATCCACGCGGTCATCAGCAATATAAAAGAAAGTGGCTTTTCGGCCATCGGCCTGTATTTCCACTTCGGCCATTTTTAATTCCAGGTTCAGTTGGCGGGCCATGGCCCGGCTGCGTATAAGTACCGCTGCTTCCCTTGCCTTGGTTTCTTTCATTTTAGAAAGATCAGTTTCATTGGCCCGGCGCAGCACTTTTTTTATGTCGGGGCTTTTTTCGTCCACATTGCGTTTTTTCATCTGCAAACGCACCAGTTCACCGGTTATGTTTACCATACCCACATCAAAACCACTTACACCTTCAACAGCAATCATATCACCTTTTTCAAAAAAATGCGGGGTGCTGTTCCTGAAAAAGTCCTTGCGGCTGCCGTTATTAAAACTCACTTCAATAATCCTGCAACTGCTTTCGGGGTCACTGAAGGGCAGGTTGGCCAGCCAATCGTGCACATTCATGCGGTTGCACCCGCCTGTACTGCAGCTGCCATGGCTTTGGCAACCACCCGGTGCGCCATTTTTTGTTCCGCAAGCTCCGCTACCACATCCCATATGAGGTTAATTATAATTAAAAATTAAAAATGAAGGAATGTTTGAACCGGGCAGATATATTATTACCGGGCTTCTGTGGCGTCGCACTCTTGTGCTATATGAATTCTATTCAACAATACAGCGTTCCATATTGGTATGCCGTTGAAGGGATTGCGACGCAACGATGCTGAGTATGGCTGAAAAAGCTGGTATCAAAACGTATAATACACAAACAATAATTCAAACTCATAGTTCTTATCTGCCCACGGGTTCATTTCCTCAGTTCACCAAAATTACTGATTTGTTACTAATTATATGGTATAACTTAATGGAAAGGGCATGAAACAGCATTTTGGCATTAGCATTACGCTCTATATAATAACTGGCCTTGTCCAGTTCGTTAATAATGGCCTCCTGCTGGCCGATAGAACAGATTTTATTAAGACGCAGGGCAAAGTCGTGGTCGGTTGACAGGTCGTGACTGACAGTTGATGGCATGGCCCTTACTCTCAGGGCCTGTTCAAGCAGGTGGATGAAGTATTTCAAAAACTGCTTTTGTTTTTCCCTGCCCAGTTTGGCAGCATCATCAATCCATTTTACCTGGGCTACGGGGCCGGTTTTTAAAATGGCATTCAGCCATTCCCTCAATAATTGTTGCCAGTCATCTTCCGCATGTTGCAACATGCCCAGGGCTTCCCGAAAATTGCCCTCACTAACGGCAGCCACCTGGCGGGCTTTATCAATACTCACCCCTTCATGCAGTTCCAGCGCAGCTTCCACTTCTAAATTAGTAAGCCGGGGAATTTTTACCAGTTGTGTTCTTGATAAAATGGTGGGCAGGATCTGCGCTTCGTTTTCTGCCACAAAAATAAAGAGGGTATTGGGTGGCGGCTCTTCTATCAGTTTTAATAATTTATTACCTTCTTTACCCAAAAATTCGGGCAGCCACATTACCAGTATTTTGTATTCGCTCTCAAAGCTTTTAAGGCTCATGATGCGGTTAATATCATTGCATTCGGTGGCAGTGATATTGCCCTGTTTGTTTTCGGCACCAATAAACTGCAGCCAGTCGTACACATTACCATAGGGGTTTTGTTTCACAAATTCACGCCATTCTTTTATGTAATCGGTGCTGATGGGTTTATCGCCTGATTTACGGGGAATGACCGGGTAAGAAAAATGTATGTCGGGATGAATAAGCTCATTAGCTTTTTTGCAGGCCGGGCATTCGCCGCAGGAATCATTGAAGGTTTGTAGTTGGTGGTTTGTGGCTGGTGGTTCTGGCTCTCCAAATAAAGAGGGTTCTGCCGCTGACTTGGTTTGCCTGCCATTTACTTTTTCGCAAACAATGTACTGGGCAAATGCCATAGCCAGTTGTAAGGCACCGCTGCCTTCTTTACCTAAAAATAATAAGGCATGACTGAGCCGGTTGTGCCGGATCAGCTGCACCAATTGTTCTTTGGTTTCTTTTTGGCCGGTGATGGACTGGAACTGCATGAGGTGCAAAGTAAATTAAAAAAGAAATCCGGAGCATTTAATACCCCGGATTTAAAAATGATATTGTATTAATGTAATTAGAGTTTACTTGTAATCTCTTCGCTCATTGGTTCTACTTTGCTGGGGAAATAAGCCATTAACTTGCCATTTTCGTCCAGTAAAAATTTACCAAAATTCCATTTTATATCAGCATCCAGCACCCCGTTTTCTGTTTTATGGCACAGCCATTTGTAAATAGGGGCGGTATCATCTCCCTTTACAGAAATTTTAGCTGCCATAGGAAAAGAAACGCTGTAGTTGAGTTTGCAGAATTCTTTGATCTCTACATCGGTGCCTGGTTCCTGGCCGCCAAAATTGTTGGCAGGGAAACCTATAATTACCAATTTATCCTTATAGGTTTCATATAATTTTTCCAATCCTTCGTATTGATAAGTAAACCCGCATTTGGAGGCTGTATTTACAATCAGTATTTTTTTGCCTTTATATGCAGAAAAGTCAATCGTGCTGCCGTCTAATGCGGGCACTTTAAAATCGTAAATAGAGGTAGCTGTAACAACGGGGTTGTTATTATTGGTTAGGGTCGTATTATCGGCATGTGCGGCGCAGGATAATAATGCTGCTGCGATGGCTATTGTTTTTATCATGATGTTTTTAATTTTAGTAAATAACAATAAAAGAGCTGTAAAGTTCGGTTAAGTTGTACAGGCTATAATTACCATTCATCCAGAAGCTTGTTATTTTTCATAACAACCCAGGTCCGGCAGCCCGTTATTCCTGTTTCGGTCATCCAGGTCTTTTAAGAAACCGGTTGCTGTACCCTTGTTTATCCCGGGTGCGGTAATCCTGGTAATCCTGAAATCATAATAACGCCTGGAAACGTCTATACTGTCAAATAAAGGGTTCTGGTTTCTCAGGTTACCATTCAGGGTACTGTTGGCAGGGTCTCCTCCACGATAAATATTCTTATCGAACAAAACAGTAAAGGCGTTGCTTCCCTGTTTGTTCACCACTACTTCATTGGCTACAAATCCGGTATCGGCCCAAAAAATACAATTGCGGAACAGGGCGTTGCAGTTGGCTGTAACTATGGTGCCTCCCTGTGTGGCAAAATTATTAAGGGTTAATACAGGGCTTTTATGGAGCATGAAGGCATTGGAAAATGAGGCAACCGTGCAATGCGTAAAATTGTAATCACCGCCATAGGCCAATGCCACATTACTGCCGCAATTACTTATTAAACTGTTATCTGCCTGCAGGCTGGTATTGATACAAAACAGGCCGGCATCGTATGCATTGTCAATAATACACTGGTGTAAAATAATTTTTGGATTGGCATTTACCGACGGGTTTTGCACCACTACCGCCTGGTATGCATTTTTAATTACGGCAAACTGCAGGGTATTGTTTTTACTGGTATTCCTGAAATACATACCCGGCCATGAGGCGGGCAAATCTTTATAGTTATAGTCCAGCCGGTCGCCGGAAAATATTACGGGAGCCGCTTTTGTTCCGTTTACAATTAAACTGCCGTCCACCAGTATGGGCGCATCGGCATGAGCATAAATTCTACAGCCTGCCGGTATGGTTAAAACGGCTGTGGTATCAATACGCAGGCCACCTAAAATAACATAAGGCAATGTGGTTGTCCAGCTGGTATTTCCTGTAATGAGGGTATTGCGTAAAAAAATGGCATTTTGCCCGTATGCCTGCAGCTGTACAAAACGGGAGTTGGTATTATAGTCAATTAAAATACTGTCGCTGATAATAAAAGGCAGGTTAGCAGCATTGGGATTTACCGTTACAGCAACAAATACATATATGCTGTCATTGGCTGCGATTTCAATATTATTGGCTTCTGTAACTGCACTGCCATTGATATTTATTTTATAGGCTGATGAAGCACCGCCCATTAACTTCACTTTGTTCAATTTCAGTTTCTGGTCGTTATTATTGATAATTTTAAAAGATTGGGTTATGGATCCGGTGGTGGTGAAAACGGTATCAAATTTTACCGAGTCGGCAGTAATGTTAACCCTGGCATAGGGGCTGGTAATAAAGGAATCTTTTTTGCAGGAGGATAACAGCAGGCAAAAAGTAAACAGTAAAAAACAAAAAGTAAACAGCCGCTTCATATCATAAAAATAACGGAAAACTATTTAGCAGCGAAAGCTAATGTGGCAATAAATAAACTGGTGCCTTCGGTTTGTAAAATTGCAGCACCGCAGGATTCCAGGGTGGCGCCGGTGGTGATTACATCATCCACCAGTAAAATATTTTTTCCTTTCAGGGCCGCAGGATGGTTGACTACAAAACTGCCTTCCACATTTTCCCATCTTTCGGTACGGTGTTTACGGGTTTGGGTTTCGGTAAAACGCTGGCGGGTAACATTGTCTTTAAGTACAGGAATGTGCATTGCTGCAGCTATGCCCTCACAAATAACAGCGGCCTGGTTATAGCCCCGTTTGCGTTCTTTCTCGGGGTATAAAGGCAGCGGAATTACCGCATCAATATTTTGAAAACGGCCACTGCTTAATAAAGTACCACCAGTAAGTTCGCCCAAATAGAATCCAATGTCCTTGTTGCCCTTGTATTTTAGCTGGTGAATCAGGTGCTGTATCAATGATGCTTTGGCAAAATAATACTGGCTGTGTGCTGCGGTAACCCGTATGCGGCCCCAGAACGTTTTTTCTACCGGGTTATTATTGAACCCGGCAAAATTGGTATGGGGTAAATTATTTGTGCATTGAAGGCAGAGTAAATTTTCTTTATCCAGCAAATCGCTGCCGCAGCCCGTGCAAACATGCGGGTACGCCAGATGAAAAGTGTCGCGAAAAATATTTTTTAAAACCCTCATGCATCTAATGGTTAAAACAGGTACTGATATACTTCTTCCACCTTGCCCAGTGCCACAATTTCAATATTGGTTTTTTGCTTAGGCAAACTTTTACTGTTGTATTTACTAAGGATGATTTTTTCAAAGCCTAATTTTTCGGCTTCTGCAATCCGTTGTTCAATTCTGTTTACGGCTCTTATCTCACCGCTCAGGCCTACTTCGCCGGCAAAGCAAATGTGTTGTGGCAGTGGTGTATCTTCATAACTGCTCAGCAGGGCGCAAACAATGGCAAGGTCAATACTGGGGTCTTCCACTTTAAGTCCGCCTGCAATATTTACAAAAACGTCTTTAACACCAAAATGAAAGCCGCCTCGTTTTTCCAGTACGGCCAGTAATAGTTGCAGGCGGCGCAGATCAAAACCACTAACGGTGCGTTGGGGGGTGCCATATACACTTTGTGTAACCAGTGCCTGCGTTTCAATTAATAAGGGCCGCATGCCTTCAATTGTTGCAGCAATGGCAATGCCGCTTAGTGCATCTTCTTTTTGCGTAATTAAAATTTCGCTGGGGTTGGTTACGGCCCTCATGCCTTCGCCTGTCATTTCGTAAATGCCCAGTTCTGCTGTAGAGCCAAAACGGTTTTTAAGCGTACGCAAAATGCGGTAAGCATAGTGGCGGTCACCTTCAAACTGCAAAACGGTATCCACCATATGCTCCAGAATTTTTGGACCGGCAATATTGCCATCCTTGGTAATGTGCCCTATTAAAAAAACGGGTGTGCCGGTTTCTTTGGCAAAGCGCTGCAATTCGGCTGCAGTTTCTCTTATCTGGCTGATACTGCCGGGGCTGCTTTCCACGTAAGGCGATTGCAGGGTTTGTATACTGTCTACAATTACCAGCTGGGGTTTTAATTTTTTTATCTCTTTAAAAATGGTTTGCGTATTGGTTTCGGTTAACAGGTAAAAATTTTCGTTGGCCACACCTATACGGTCGGCGCGCATTTTAATCTGCTGTTCGCTTTCTTCGCCGCTTATATATAATATTACAGTATCCTTAAGTTGCAACCCGTTTTGTAAAAACAAAGTTGATTTACCTATGCCTGGTTCCCCTGCAACCAATACAATACTCCCCAAAACAATACCGCCTCCCAGCACCCGGTTCAGTTCCCCATCGGTGGTGATGATCCTTTTTTCTTCGGCACTTCTAACTTCGTTGATGGCAATTATTTTCCCTTTGGTGCTTCCATTGTATTCATTCCAGTCATCTTCTTTTTTCTTGTCGGAGCCTTTCACAATCACTTCCTCAACAAATGTATTCCAGGTATTACAGCCCGGACACTTGCCCAGCCACTTGGCACTTTCGTATCCGCAACTCTGGCAAAAGAAAGCCGATTTGGTTTTACTCATGTTGTAAAGATAGAAAGTGATTGACGACTTTAGATTTGCGGTTTAATATTTTATAAAACCGTATTGGGTTTAATTGCAGCAAAAAGAAGAAAATACTATTAAAAAATTTGTGCGTTCCGTGGTCAAACTAAAAAGTAAAAGGGCTATCATTTCTGATAGCCCTTTGTACTTACTAACCCATTAAATTCTATTGCTAAATTACAATTTACGGCCACATAAAAAAATATATTTTGGCTCATGTTGATAAGTTTTGGCTATAACAGGGTAATAATCCCGGTACGGAAAATGATTTTTAACTTATTGATAAACAAACACTTAAAATGCTTTTTAAGACTATTTGTTTGTAGAATAAAATTAATTTCTAAAAAATTATTTTCTAAATTATTTGGTTTATAAAATAAACCAGTTTATGTTTGTAATAAATTTACAAAGATGAAAAGGGTCTTCGGTTTATTACTGGTTTTAGCTATGGCTTCAGCAAAAGCACAGGTAAAGATTAGTGGTCATGTTGTTGATAATAAAAACAAAGCCCTTACGGGCGTGAGTATTGTTTTAAGAAATACTTATGATGGCGCCACAACTGATTCTGCCGGAAATTTTTCTTTTACCACTACGGAAAAAGGGGAACAGGTAATTGAAGCCACTTCATCAGGGTATAAATCATTTGAGCAGAAAATAAACATCGGTAATACAGAGATATTGCTTTCTATAAGTATGAAAGAGCTGATAACTGAATTGAAAGCAGTGGTGATCACGGCGGGCTCTTTTGAAGCCAGTGATAAAAAGAAAGGCGCTGTGCTTACAGATATTGATGTGGTTACCACCCCCAGTGCCAACGGTGATGTAACTGCTGCTTTTAAATCGTTACCCGGCGCACAGCAGGTTGGCGAAAGTGAAGGATTATTTGTAAGGGGCGGCACTGCCACAGAAAGTAAGATTTTTATTGATGGGACCCAGGTAAATAATTTTTTCTACAGCGGTACACCGGGTGTTGCGCAACGCGGAAGGTTTAACCCTTTTTTATTTAAGGGTACAGTATTCAGCACGGGCGGGTATTCTGCTTTATATGGGCAGGCTTTATCCTCTGCATTGATTTTGGAAAGTAAGGATTTACCGGAAAAGAGTGAGGCTGACCTGGGTGTGAGCGTGGTGGGTGTTGGCGGAGGGATCCAGCACCTGGCTAAAGATAAAAAATCAAGTTGGGGCGTTTCCACCAATTATACCAACCTCTGGCTGGCATTTAATGTGATCAAACAAAAGCTGGATTATTTTAAAATACCCGTAATATTTGACGCAGATGCCAATTTCAGGTTTAAAACCAAAGGTGGCGGCATGGTGAAAATCTATTCTTATTTAAGCAAAACCAATGTAGGCAGCCGTAATAATGACATAGATTCTGCCGGGATGAAAGACGCCTTTACCCTTCAGAATGTTAACCAGTATCATAATATCAGCTTTAAACAAAACCTTAAAAACAGGTGGAAGGTAAATGCCGGCGTTTCTTACAGTAATAATAAGGATGATATTGAAAACGAATTGCAGAATGCAGCTAATGTAAAACAAGTCATCACCTCCCCGGCGTTTTATGCCTACAAAAACTTTTCCTTATCCACCAAGGGTAATTTTATCCAGGGCAGGGTGGTGCTGGATAAAAAATTAAGCGGGTTAAGTGCGGTAAGGTTTGGAACAGAATTGAGCAACAGCAATGAAAAGTCTGTTTATACTTTATATGACGGCACGAGGTTTAATGAAAGCGTAAAAGAAACCATTGCAGCAGGTTTTGCAGAATCTGATATTTATATTACCAACAGCCTGGCCGCTAAACTGGGGTTGCGTACAGAGCATGCTGCGCTGCTGGATAAATGGAACCTGGCACCCAGGGCATCGCTGGCTTATCAAACCGGCAAATACAGTTCGGCAGGTTTTGCATATGGTGTTTTTTATCAAAATCCTGAACGAAAATACCTGCCCGCATCAACCCTGCTTAATTTTTCAAAAGCCACTCACTATATCCTGCAATATCAAAAGCTAACAGGTGTGCAAACACTCCGTATGGAATTGTTTTACAAAAAATATGAAGACCTGTATAAAACTGCTTTTAACAGCAATGGAAGGGAAGTGGCTGCAAACAATAATGGCAGCGGCTACGCCAAAGGCTTCGAGCTATTCTGGAGGGATAAAAAAACCATTAAAAATGTGGATTACTGGATATCTTATTCATACCTGGATACCAGGAGAGACTTTTTAAATTTCCCATCAGCAACTCAGCCTTCATTTGCGGCAAAGCATACAGCAGCATTTGTATTTAAAAAATTCATTTTACCCTGGAAAACGCAATTTAACCTGAGTTATAATTTTGCAACAGGCAGGCCTTATTACCGTATAGCCTATGATGGCACCCTGAATAAAAATGTTTTCACTGATATGGGTACCACCATTAATTATAACAGCTGCAGCTTCAGCGTAAATTACCTGCCCACCATTGGACGTAAAAACACGAAGAACTTTGCTGTATGGGTATTGGGTATCAACAATGTGTTTGGCCAAAACCAGGTATACACTTATAATTATTCTTATGACGGCAGCCGCAAAGAGGCGGTAACTCCCCAAAGTAAAAGGTTTGTTTTTATAGGATGTTTTTTAAGTTTTGGAACAGACAGGACCCAGGAAGCTATAAATAATAATTTGTAATTGAAAAAAAATAACCATCAAATTTTTTAATTAAAAACCTAACATTATGTCACATCATTATGAACCCGCTCCCGAAGGGAAAGATCCTGAACTCTGGGAGGTTGCTCAAAAAAGAGCCAGCTTTAAAAGTCACCTGGTATCTTATGTGCTGGTTAATATTTTCCTGTGGGCTTTGTGGTATTTTACAGCATTTGGCAATGCAGATTTTACAGAGGACGACATCTTGGTTCCCTGGCCTGTTTGGACCACCCTGGGCTGGGGCATAGGCCTGGCCTATCATTTTGCAGGTGCCTATATTTTCCCCAAAGGAAATGCTGTGGAAAGGGAGTATGAAAAATTAAAAAATCAAAAAAAATAAATCATCACCAATTAAAATTAATAAAAATGAAAAAAGTTTTTTTCTCTTTAACGATGTTGTTTTTTATAACAATGGCATCGATGGCACAAAATGATAAATATACTGCTGCCATGCAAAAAAATATTGCAGCAATGGATACCAGCTTTAAAAACCCTGCAGATTTATTATCCCTGGCCAATAATTTTGAGCGTATTGCCGCAGCCGAAAAAAGCCAATGGCTTCCTTATTACTACGCTGCTTTCTGCCAGGTAAATTATGGTTTCATGCTGCAGGATAAGAGCAAAGTGGATGGGTATGCAGATAAAGCAACCGACCTGATCAATAAAGCCGATTCATTAATGCCTAACAATTCTGAAATATCCTGTATTAAAAGTATGATTGCAAGCTGCCACATGATGGTAAACCCTATGCAGCGCTGGCAGGAATATGGTGCAGAAAGTAACAGTAATATGGAAGCAGCCATGCAACAGGATCCCAATAACCCAAGGCCTTATTATTTGAAAGGACAGGGATTAAAATACACACCTGAGCAATTTGGCGGCGGCTGTGCCACTGCAAAACCTGAACTGCAAAAAGCACTGGATAAATACAATACCTTTAAACCCGCCAGTGAATTACATCCCAATTGGGGTAAGACACAGGTTGAAATGCTGATCAAAGAATGTAATCAATAAGCATTCCGGGGGCGGGAGCCCGCCCCCTATAAACATTAAATACTTGTATATGGCAGAAGAAAATTTTTCTCCGGAAGAAAGCCTGAAACTGATACAGGCCATGATTGCAAAAACCCGGAAGGATTTCGGGGATAACAGCAGTTATTTTTTACTGTGGGGGTGGATCACCTTTATTGCCTTTACCGGGCAGTTTATTTTAAAAAATGTACTGGATTACCCAAAACACTACCTGGTATGGTGGCTGATTGTTCCCGGAATAATAATCAGTGCATATCTTGGTTTTAAGGACCAAAAAACACAAAAAGCCAGTACTTATATTGGCGACAGCATGAAACATTTGTGGACGGGAATGGGTATCAGTTTTTTTGTACTCAGTATGCTGTTTACCAGGATGGGCTGGCAAAATAATATCTTTCCTTTTTTTATGCTGCTGTACGGACTGGGTACATTTATTTCAGGCCGGCTGTTGCAGTTTACACCTCTTGTAATTGGAGGTATTACTGCCTGGGCACTGGCAATAACCGCCACTTATTTTGATTACGATTACCAGATGCTGTTTGGTGCTGCAGCAATATTGTTCAGCTATATTATTCCTGCACATATATTGCGTAAAAAAAATAAATCTTTACAAAATAGCTAAATCATGCCAAGCGAAGAAAAAGCATTGTCAGAAAAGGAAAGCCTTGAGTTAATCAGCCAGATGATTAACAAAGCCAAAAACAGTTACCACGATACAGG
>Ga0209023_10003888_pt1 | contig 17469 bp, 14 predicted proteins | sample LakOneMetagenome_FD_187468 | JGI IMG/M metagenome (GOLD analysis project Ga0209023, IMG submission 187468) | Freshwater and sediment microbial communities from Lake Erie, Canada (SPAdes) (version 2) | ecosystem: Environmental > Aquatic > Freshwater > Lentic | place: Lake Erie, Canada... | reverse complement strand
CAAGCTGGCTGGGGCTGGATGCCGATCCGGTGGTCGCCGCGTTGCAGCAGACCGGAAAGACCGTCGTGGTGCTGGCCGAGAACGGGCTGCCTCTGGCCCTGTTTGCCATCGCCGATGCTCTGCGGCCGACCTCACGGGAGGCGGTCAGGCGCTTGCGAGCGCGTGGTATTCGTGTCGTGATGCTGACAGGTGACAATGTGGCAACTGCAGCGGCGATTGCCGCCGAGGCAGGGATTGACGAATATCGGGCCGGCATTCTGCCCGGCGACAAGGCTTCTGCAATCAACGAGTTGAAGGCTGACGGCGGGCTGGTGGCGATGGTCGGCGATGGTGTCAATGATGCGCCAGCCTTGGCCGCAGCAGATGTCAGTTTTGCCATCGGGGCGGGATCCGATGCCGCGGTTGAAGCTGCCGATTTAACATTGATTCGTAGCGACCTGTGTGGTGTGGTCGATGCAATCGACCTATCGGCGGCCACTCTGGGGAAAATCCGCCAAAATCTTTTCTTTGCTTTCGTCTACAATGTATTGGGACTTCCGCTTGCAGCCTTGGGGTGGCTTAACCCGGTGGTGGCGGGCGCAGCGATGGCCATGAGTTCGGTGTCGGTGGTTTCGAACTCCCTGCTGCTGAAGCGCTGGCGAGCAGGGAAATGACCAGGAACGGGCGACAAGGGGTTTGAATGACCTTACGGGTCGGGGAAAAGACACTTGAACAGGAACGTACCGACGATGATGTCGGTAGTGCGGGGGGCACCGGTTGCCAGGCCGTGTCGACGGAACAGGAGGCCATGTTCCGGACCACCATGGAGGCTGCTCAGGTTGGCATCTTTGTCCTGCAGGATCAGCGTTTCAAATACGTCAATCCCTATCTGACCAAGCTGCTGGGGTATGCCGAGGAAGAAATGCTCGAGCACATGGGGCCGCTGGATGTCATCGTCGCGGACCAGCACGCCTATGTGGTCGAGCAGATGCGACTGCGTGCCGCAGGGGTGGCCGGCCACCGTTATGAATTGCAGATCGTTCGCAAGGACGGCTCAACATTCCCTGCCATGGTGGTGGGTTCTCCCTCGGTGTTCGGCGGGCGCGTGGCGTCAGTCGGGACCTTGACCGATATTTCGATGCAGAAGGCAGCGGAGCTGCGCATCCGTGAATTGGCCGATTACGATGTGTTGACCGGATTGCCGAATCGGCGCCTGTTGCGCGAACGTTTTGTGCAGATGCTGGCGGCTGCCGAGCGCGAGAAGACCGAAATCGCCGTCATTTTTCTGGACCTGGATCATTTCAAGCGCGTCAACGATTCGTTGGGTCACAGTGTCGGCGACGAGTTGTTGTGCGAGGTGGCGCGGCGACTGGATAGCGTCGTGCGGCGCATTGATACCCTGGCGCGGCTGGGCGGTGATGAATTCATTTTTGCCATGCCCGGATTTCATACGGCTGCGGCGGCCGAAGTGGCCCATCGGCTGATTGAGGTCTTCGGGCGCCCCTTCGAAATCGCGGGCCATGAACTCTCGATCACGCCATCGCTGGGCATCAGCATTTATCCGCACGATGGCCTGGATCTGGAAATGCTGCTCAAGAATGCCGATACCGCAATGTATCGAGCCAAGGAGATGGGACGGAATAACTTCCAGTTCTATGCCAGCGAAATGAATACCTCGACGCTCGATCGATTGCTGATGGAAAGCAACCTGCGTCGTGCGCTGGTCCAGCGGGAATTCATTCTCCATTATCAGCCGCTGGTCTGCCTGGAAAACGGATTGATCGTTGGTGTCGAGGCACTCATCCGCTGGCAACACCCGGAACTGGGCTTGATCATGCCGGATCGCTTCATTCATGTCGCGGAAGAAACCGGGCTGATCAACCCGATTGGCGACTGGGTGTTGTGCGAAGCCTGTCGGCAGGCGCAGGCCTGGAGCGAGTCAGGCTTGCCCTCTGTAGTGATGGCGGTCAATGTGGCCCCGGTCCAGTTTCGCCAGTCAGGATTCGTCGAGGTCGTGGCCGGAGCGCTGGCGGCCTCGGGGCTGGATGCCAGCCGCCTGGAGCTTGAATTGACCGAGCGCACGGTGATGCACGATGCGGATATCAATCTCGGCACCTTGTCCGCCCTGCATCGCATGGGCGTTGAACTGTCGCTCGACGATTTCGGTACGGGCTATTCGTCGCTGGCGTACCTGAAGCGCTTTCCGGTTGGTAAATTGAAGATTGACCGTTCATTTGTCCATGACTTGGAAACCGATCCGGACGACTGGGCGATTGCCTCGACCATCGTCAGCATGGGGCGCAGCTTGCGCTTGACCGTGCTGGCCGAAGGTGTGGAAACGAGTGAACAATTGGCACAACTGCGTAAAATGGGCTGCGACATGGCACAGGGCTACCATTTCAGCCGACCGCTGCTGGCGGCAGGGGTCGCCGATATGCTCCGTCTTCAACCATTTGCGAACAGGTAAAACATGGACAACACCATCATCAAGGTTGGCGGCATGAGCTGCCAGGGATGCGTCAAGAACATTACCGGTGTGCTGAACGGCATGGCCGGTGTCAGTACTGCCGAGGTCTCGCTGGAAGCCGGCGAGGCCAAGGTTGAGTTCGATGCGCAGCAAGTGACGCGCAACGCACTGATCGCTGCCATTGAAGATGCTGGTTTTGACGCCGAATAAGCATTCAGCGAATCAGCAGCAAAGAACTATCAGTAGCAGTCAATAATAAATTATCGAGAGAACAGTCGTGTCTAAAGAAAAAATCAGATTGACCCAGCTTTCCCATGGGGGGGGCTGTGGTTGCAAAATTGCACCTGCCGTATTGCAGCAAATTCTGGCCGGTGCGCCTTCCGGGATCATCCCGCCCCAACTGCTGGTCGGCACCGAAACCAGCGACGATGCCGCGGTCTACCAGATCAACCCGCAGCAGGCGATTGTCGCGACGACCGATTTCTTTATGCCCATCGTTGACGATCCCTACGATTTTGGCCGGATCGCTGCCACCAATGCCATCTCCGATGTTTACGCCATGGGCGGTACACCGCTGTTCGCGCTGGCCATCGTCGGCATGCCGGTCAATACGCTGCCGCTTGAAACCATCGGCAAGATTCTGCAAGGCGGCGAGGCGGTTTGCCGTGCTGCCTGCATCCCCATTGCCGGCGGCCATACCATCGACTCGGTCGAGCCGATCTACGGACTGGTCGCCATTGGTATCGTCAATCCGGCCCATCTCAAGCGCAATTCAGGTGCCAAGCCCGGTGACAAGCTCATCCTCGGCAAGCAGCTTGGTGTCGGGGTGTACAGTGCTGCGCTCAAGAAGGATCAACTCCATGCCAGTGACTATGAGGCGATGGTCGAGACCACGACACAATTGAATACCCCGGGGCCGATGCTGGCGTGCCTGGATGGGGTGCATGCGGTGACAGACGTGACCGGGTTCGGTCTGGCGGGACATTTGCTGGAGGTCTGCAAGGGCAGCCATGTGCGGGCGACGGTGAATTATGCCGACCTGCCGCTGCTCACCCGTGCTCGCGAGTTTGTCGAAGCGGGCTACATGACGGGCGCCTCGGCGCGCAACTGGAGCAGCTATGGCGCCAGCGTGAATCTGGCGGCCGGCCTCGATGAATTGGCAAAGACACTGATCACCGATCCGCAGACCTCGGGTGGCCTGCTCGTGTCCTGCACGCCGGATGCGGTGACGGAAGTGTTGTCACTTTTCCTGCAACAGGGGTTTGACCACGTTTCAGTGATTGGCGACATCGTGGATGGCGCGCCAGGGATTGACGTAATTTAGCCGGTAGGCAAGCGACCCGGCCGTCAGCCGATCAGCGGGCCCGGCTGACCTGGGCCGCTCTGCCTTGGCATTGCTGGGCCTCGGCCAGGCAGGCACGGGCGCACGAGGCGCAGCGTCCGCAATCACTGGAAACACCCAGGTCGCGACGCAAATCCTTCAGCGTGCGGGCGCCACCTTGGGCGGCCTCGCGAATCTGGCGTTCGGTCACAGCTTGGCAAACGCAAACGTACATGACATGACTCCGATGCAATCGCATCAAATGAGAATGGTTCTTATTTTATACAAATGAGAATGGTTGTCAACAATGGGTGTGATCGGTCGTGCGCTGGTCCGTGATTCCCGTGATGGCTACGGTCAACCGGAAATTATGGCCAAAACCGAAATATTTCTTACGCCGGGGTCTTTGGCGTTTTACTCGTAAAAAATCAGCCGCCGGGCGCTAGAATTCGCGCTGCCGGTTTTTGCGGCAACCAACAGAATTAAGGAGAATTGCATGTCTGGACACGGGTTTCACGTTCATGGCCCACACGATCACGAGGTTGAGCACGTAGCTCAGCACGGTGGTGACAGTTTTACCTCGCGCTTGGCGGTATTGACGGCCATTTTGTCCACCGTTGGTGCCATTTTTGGCTACATGGGCGGCCACTCGCAGAATGCGGCGCTGCTCTACAAGAATGAAGCGGCCATCCAGAAAACCTCCGCTTCCAATCAGTGGAATTACTACCAGGCCAAGAGTAACAAGCAGAATCTGGCCGAATTGTCGGTGGTACTGACCAGCGGCGAGGCGCAGGAGAAATTCAAGGAAGCCATCGAGCGCTACAAAAAAGAAAAGGATGACATCAAGGCCGAAGCCGAGAAACTGGAAGCAGAGGCCAAGGCGGCCGATCGCCACAGCGAGGCAGAAATGCATGTGCATGAGCGCTGGGCCCTGGCCACGACTTTGCTGCAGATCGCCATTGCCTTGTCGGCGATTACCCTGCTGACGCGCAAACGCTGGATGCTGGTGGGTGTTTTTGGTGCCACCGGACTGGGTGTGGTGGCAGGCGTGATGGGCTACCTGCACCTTTGATGCGCCTTCGTATCCTGGTCGGGCTGCTTTGTTGGGTCCTGGCCGCCGCGGCCATCGCCGGGGATCGCTGTCGTGTTGCCTTCGACATGGGTTCTTCCGGCATTCGGGCCGGGGCCTCGAACAGCAGCGTGATGGCCAGTGCCAATATTGATTATCTTGGTCCGCAGTGGGCCGGGCGCGGTCTCGAAGAAACGCTGGCGCCGACCATCGCCGCGCTGCATGATCTGCCGGAAAAAGCTGGCTTTGACGCGAACTGTGAACAGCTTGGCGGTGGCTTCTCGGCGTGGAGAATGGCATTGCTGGCCAACGGCCATGTGTTGGCAGCATTGCTTGAGCGACTTCATGCGGCGACAGGCGTTTCAGTGCTGGTCATTCCGCAGTCGCAAGAGGGGGCTTACGGCTATCTCGGTGCACGCCAAGCGCTGGGCGACGGACTGGAAACCAGCCATGTCCTCGATATTGGTGGCGGTAGCCTGCAGATTGCCGGCGGGACAAGCTCGTTCGGCGATCTGCTCGGGCAGAAAGTCTGGCAGCGCTACCTCTGTCAGGAAATCCGCAATTCCGAATCGGCGCCATGCCGTCTGCAGCCGATGACCGGCGACGAACTGGCCACGGCCCGAGCCCTGCTGGCCAACAAATTGAAGGATGTGGGCAGCACCTTGCCGGAGCCGATCAGCATGACCGCCATCAGCCGTCCGGTCAGTCGTGGCGTGCTGCCGGCAGTGCTCAAGCTGAATGGCGAACATGCGGGCCGCATGCGTTTCCAGCGACGTGATCTGAGCGCGGCAATCGAACAGGTCTCTCGGCTGACGATGGAGGAAACGGCCTTGCAACTGGGCGGTTCATCCGGTCATCTTGCCTGGCTGCTGTCCGACATGCTGTTGGTCGAAGGGCTGCTTGAGGCGACTCGCGGCGACACGCTGATGGTGGCGGAAATCGACCTGACGAATATCCCCGGCCTCCTCGCCGATGAGCGTGCATTCGCCTGGCAGCGCCACTACGGCTGCTACCTTGACCGCTTGCGCGGCATGGGACTCGATGCTTATGCCAGTGATCCGGACAGTTGCCCCTGAGCGCCACGAAATACCGGCCCGTTAGGCCGGTATTGGTCGAGAGTGCCCATCAGCCGGCGATTCAGCTCAAGCCGCGAAGTTCGCGGAGGGCGACAGAAAGCATTGGCATGTCCGGGGTTGACGCGGCGCGAATTTCACCAAACAGCTGGCGGCATCGATCCAGCTGGAACCCTCGTTTGGCCTGCCAGGCGGCAACCAGTGCGGCGACATCGGTTTCGTCCGGGTTTTCGCGCAGGGCGTCGGCGCACAGCATGTAAGCCTGGGTGGACAGATCGTCCTGTAGTGCGGTCCGGGCCAGTCCTTGCCAGTGAGTATCGCCCGGCAATACTGAAATCTGGTGTCGCATCCAGCGAAGGTCGAGGAGACCGCCGAGGGTCAGATAGACGCGGGCAACCAATTCCACCGGACGATTCAGTGCGCCAGCGACTTCGACAATGTCCAGCGCCGAGTACAGTTCGTCGAGACAGGCGATACGCTGGACCAATGCTTCCGGTACCCCTTGCTGCAGATATTCGGCCGTGACGCTGTCGAGTTCCCTGCGATATTCGGGGGTGACCATGGTGTAAAGATTGCCGGACAGTTGCTCGACGCCGCCGGAAAAGTGGCCCAGTGTTTTCGCCAGATCCTGCAGGTGACTACGGTGGCGGAGGAACCACAAAGTGCCTCGCTGGACGAGATGCAGGCATTCCAGAATCATTTTTATCTGGGTCGCATTGGCAATTTTGTTGTCGAGTCCTTCGATCGTTTGCCAGAGCTGAACCAAGCCAAATATTTCGCGTGCGGCAAGGTAGGCGCGGACAATGTCAGGCAGGGTGGCGCCAGTTTCCTCGTGCAGACGGAAGGTGAAACTCGGCCCAACCCGGTTGACCATGCTGTTAACCACATGCGTGGCAATAATTTCGCGACGCAGCGGATGGTTCCGGATGGCGTCGATATAGCGCTCGCGCAACTGAAACGGGAAATAGCGCTCCAGTGCCGTGCGGATATATGGATCTTCCGGCACATCGGAAGCCAGCATGGCTTCGAATAGCTCCATCTTGTTGTACGCCAGAAGGACGGCCAGCTCAGGTGCGGTCAGACCGTGTCCGGCAGCCTTTCGTTCGACAATCTCTTCGTCGAACGGGAGGTATTCGATCTTGCGATTAAGCCGGCCGGCATTCGACAAATAGCGGATATAGCGTGACTGCGCATCGAGCAACTCGGTCCCGCGCGCACAGGTGACCGACAGCACCTGCGTCTGGAAATAATTGTCACGAAGCACCAGATGGGCAACGTCGTCGGTCATTTCGGTGAGTAGCTTGTTGCGTTGCTTTTCGGTTAATTCACCGTCTTCCATCGCGAAATTGAGCAGGATCTTGATATTGACTTCATGATCCGAGCAATCGACGCCAGCCGAGTTATCGATGGCATCGGTGCAGATGCGGCCACCCTGTCGCGCAAATTCGATGCGTCCCAGCTGGGTCAGGCCAAGATTGCCTCCTTCACAGACCACCTTGCAGCGCAACTCGCAACCGTCGACCCGGACCGCGTCATTGGCCCGGTCGCCGACAGCAGCATGCGCCTCCTTGCTGGATTTCACATAGGTCCCGATGCCGCCGTTATAAAGCAGATCGACCGGGGCCAGCAGCAGGTTGCGGATCAGTTCCTGCGGGGTCAGGGTTTCGGCCTCGATGCCGAGACTGGCCCGGGCCTGGGGGGACAGGGTGATCGATTTGGCGCTGCGTGGGTAAACGCCGCCGCCCGTCGAAATCAGTCCCTCCTGATAATCGGCCCACGACGAGCGGGGCAAGTTGAACAGGCGTTCGCGCTCAACAAAGCTCTGCTCGCAATCCGGATTGGGGTCTATGAAGATATGGCGATGGTCGACGGCTGCCAGCAGCTTGATGTGGCGGGATAACAGCATCCCGTTGCCGAAGACATCCCCCGACATGTCGCCGATGCCGACCACCGTAAAATCGTTCTCCTGCGTGTTGACGCCCAGTTCGCGGAAATGCCGCTTGACCGACTCCCACGCGCCACGTGCCGTGATGCCCATCTTCTTGTGGTCGTAGCCGACCGAGCCACCCGAGGCAAAGGCATCGCCGAGCCAGAAGCCGTATTCCTTGGAGACGCCGTTGGCGTAATCGGAAAAACTGGCCGTGCCCTTGTCGGCGGCAACCACCAGATACGGGTCATCGTCGTCATGGCGAACGAGGTTCGGTGGCGGTACGATCTGGCCGCCTACCAGGTTGTCCGTGAGGTCGAGCAATCCGCGCAGGAAGGTGTGATAACAGGCGATGCCTTCTTTCAGCATGGCATCGCGGTCGCCGCCAGGTGGCGGGTTCTTGACCACGAAGCCGCCCTTGGAGCCGACCGGGACAATCACCGCGTTCTTGACCATCTGGGCCTTCATCAACCCGAGTACCTCGGTGCGGAAATCTTCCATGCGGTCCGACCACCGCAAGCCGCCTCGCGCGACCTTGCCGCCGCGCAAATGGATGCCTTCCACCAGCGGTGAATAAACAAAGATTTCCCACATCGGTTTCGGTTCGGGTAGCCCCGGTATGCCCTTGGAATTGATCTTGAATGAATGGTAGGGCTTCGGGGCATTGTCCTTGCGCTGGAAATAATTGCTGCGTACGGTAGCGAGGATGGCAGCCAGGAATTGACGCAGGATGCGGTCGTCATCGAGGTTGGCCACGTCGTCCAGTGCCTGCAGGATTTGCGCTTCAAGGGCACTGGCCTGCACCGCATTGTCGAGATTGCTTTGGGGGTCGAAGCGAGCGAGGAAGAGTTCGAGCAACTGGCGGGCAATGCCGGGATGGGCGGCCAGCGTTTGTTCAATATAGGGCTGGCTGAAGGTAAAACCGGCCTGCCGCAAATATTTGGCATAGGCACGCAGGACGGCAACTTCGCGCCAGTCGAGCTGGGCGGCCAGCACCAGCCGGTTGAAGTCGTCGCTCTCGGCTGCACCGGTCAGCACATGACGGAACGTGTCCTGGAAAATGCCGCGGACGCGCTCAATATCCAGTTCTTCGGCACCCTTGAAGATCAGGCCAAAGTCATGCAGCCATACCGTTGGCCGGTCAGATCGCTGGATTTCATACGGACGCTCTTCAATGACCCGGACGCCCATGTGTTCGAGCATGGGCAGCGATGCCGAGAGGGGGACGGGTGCCGTGTCACGCAGCACCTTGAACCGGAGGCTGCCGGCCGGTGCTTCGAGCGGCACATAGAGGCTCATCGCCAGGCCGCCGGCGTCGCTCAAGGATTCCATCAGTTCGATGTCGCCCACGGCTGCGCGTGCTTCGTAATCTTCGCGATAGCCGGCCGGGAAGGCGTTGAGGTAGCGGGCATGGAGCAGATTGCCGCGCTCCTCGCCGCAACGCTCAGTCAGCGATTCGAACAGCTCGTCTTCCCAGCGACGGGCGGCCTGAACCAGGCGTCGCTCGATGCTGGGGACATCATAGTCGGGCACGTTCCCGGGTTTGGTATGGACCAGGATCAGGATACGGGCCAGCGCGGATTCGGATACCTGAACATTGAACTCGCTCGATGTGCCCTGAAAGGCATCGAGCAGCACGTTCTGCATGCGCTGACGGAGTGCCGTGTCGTAATTTTCCCGGGGGGCGTAGATCAGGCAGGAATAGAAGCGACCGAAGGTGTCATGGCGGACGAACAGGCGCGTCCGTTGCCGCTCTCCCAAGCCGAGAATGCCCATGGCCACGGTATAGAGCTGGTCCGAGGTGATCTGGAACAGTTCATCGCGCGGGTATTGCTCCAGGATAATCGACAGGGCGCGGCCACCATGGCTGTGGGGGCGAAGCTCGGCACGGTCGAGCACATTCCTGACCTTCTGGCGAAGAATCGGAATGGCTTCCGGGCTGGCGCTGTACGCGGTGGCTGTAAACAGGCCGAGAAAGCGATGTTCACCGATGACTTTGCCGTCCTTGTCCATTTTCTTGACGCCAACGTAATCGAGGTAACCCGGGCGATGAACGGTCGATCGGGCATTGGCTTTGGTCAAGACCAACAGGCGCGGTTCGATGGCCACCTTTTTGACTTCAGGGGGCAGGGCCGAAAAGGATATGGAGCGCTCTTCCCCTGTCTCGCGCAGAATGCCGGCGCCCGTGCCGGGCACGATGCGCAGCACGCAGTCGCTGTCGCCGGTCTCTTCGCTGATTTCATCGACCAGGGCGTATTCCCGGTAGCCAAGCATGGTGAAATTGCCTGCCGCCAGCCACTTGAGGAAGGCGATGTCCTCTTCGACCTGAGTCACTTCGATCGGTGGTGGCGAGGCCTCCAATGAGGTGACCAGATCCGTGAGGTTTTGGCGCATGCCTGGCCAATCGGCGACGGCAGCATGGACGTCGGCCAGGATGCGGGCCAAGCCTTGCTGCAGTGCTTCCAGGTGGGCAGGGTCTGTGCGACGGTCCACCTCGACATGAATGATGGATTCCAGGGTGCCGGCTACCTCGTCGTGGATCTCCACGATTGCCTGCAGATTACCGTCACTGTCCCGACGCATCCGCATCAACGGGTGAATGATCAGGTGCACCGTCAGACCCTGACGGTTGACTTCCATGGTGATGGAATCGACGAGGAAGGGCATGTCCTGGCTGATGATTTCGATGATCGTGTGCGTTGATTGCCAGCCATGTTCTTCCGGTCGCGGGTTGTACACGCGGAGCCTGGAGGCGCCAGGGGTGAAGCGGCTGGCGAAATGCCAATGCGACAGCGCGGCGCCGTAGAGGTCCTGCGTTGAACGTTCGGCCAGGTCCTCGGCGGAGACTCTTTCATAGAAATTTTTTGTGAAGTTGGTCGCCAGGTCGGCCACGTCAGCCGGCAAGCGCTTCTGAATCAGTTCAAAGACTGCCGTGAGTGGATTGGTGTCGTTGTGGTCGGTCTGCTTGAGCATGGTTGTCCTTTGGAGTCTTGCTGATTGATTTCGCCTTCTTCTGCGAGAAGGTGTGACGCGTCGGCCTGCGGCGCGATGACGGCATCGTTCCTGATGGCTGGAAGCAGCGGGGACTGAGCGTCAATGCTTCCAGTGGGCCGCAATGTGTTTGATGCCAAGGATTGAATTTCCCGATCAACGTCATTTGTTCGAGCATACGGTGTTGCGCCCGGGATCGCCGGTGTCGGCCGATTTCCTTTGGCAATAATGCAAGAATGCGCCGCGCTTGTCGATGAATGATCAATAGTGTCCGCGACCCGATTTTGATTTCAGGCGATTTTTGGTGTTGACCGCGGGATTGACAGGGCGCCCAGGCGCAATGGGCCAGAACGGGCGACAAGCGTGCGCGGCGGGTGCGCTCCGGTGATCCGGGGCGTGATGGATCGATTGGCCTTGCATCAGGATATGGCAGAGACCGCCAGGCGAAAAAAAGCCGCAGCAATGGCTGCGGCTGCTGCGAGTGCGAACGGTTTCAGTCCCCGCCCGGCTCCATGTAGGCTTGCAGGTAATTCGGAAGGGTTACGCTTTTGATCAGGCTGTGCTGCGTTTCCAGCCAGTCGATGGCTTCTTCGCAGTGTTCGAGCAATTCTTCCAGCAGATCGCGGCTGACGTAATCCTGCAATGTTTCGCACAAGGCGATGGATTCGACCAGCAGGGGGCGCTGGATTTCACGTTCGTATTTGAGATCGCACTGCAGGCACTCGACGACGTCTTCACCGATCATCAGCTTGCCCAGATTTTGCAGGTTGGGCAGGGCTTCCAGAAAGAGCACGCGCTCGATGATTTCGTCGGCCTCCTTCATGACGCGAATGGATTGCTTGTACTGGTAGTCGTTGAGCTTTTCGAGGCCCCAGTTGCGGAACATCCGGGCATGCAGAAAATACTGGTTGATCGAGGTCAGTTCGTTCTTCAGCACCTTGTTCAGGGCGTCGATGACTTTCTTGTCGCCTTTCATGATCGCTCCTTAAGCCGGGTTGCCAGAGCCCATCTGGCTCTGCTGGTAATTCTGCAGGCCGATCAGTTCGATCAGTTTGAGCTGCTTCTCGAGGTAGTAGGCGTGGTCCATCTCGGTGTCTTCGAGCTGGATGCCCAGCATGTCGCGACTGACGTAGTCCTGTGCCTTTTCGCAGGCGGCCATGGCTTTCTTCAAGTCGCCGACCACCTTGTATTCAACGGCAAGGTCAGACTTCAGCATGTCAGGGACGGTCTTGCCGACTTTGAGGGCTTCACGTTTGGCCAGATTGGGCGTGCCTTCGAGGAACAAAATGCGCTGGATCAGGGCGCGGGCATGCGTCAGCTCGTGCTGGGATTCATGGATCGCCTTGTCGGCCAGTTGCTGGAAGCCCATGTCGGCATACATCTCGCCGTGGATCAGGTATTGATCGACAGCGGTCAGCTCACCGGCGAGCAGATCGTTGAGGATGTCGATGATTTTCTTGTCGCCCTTCATTGCGTACTCCCTGGATGGTTGGAAAGTCACGGCTGGCTGGCGAAATTGGCTGGCTTGCCTGTGCGCCTATTTTAGGCGCCCGTGGCCAGCTTTTCCACCCAGATATAGCGTGCGACCGCATGCTCGAGGGCCAGTTCAACCTCGTCGGCAAGAATGACGGTCATGGGTCGTTGTTGCAGCACCCGGATCGGACGATTGGCCGCCAGTCCGTAGGCCGTCAGCTGCTCACGCTGGAGCGGATCAATTTCCTCGCCCAGCGCAGCCAGGCGCACCTCGGTGCCGGGTGGAATGAAGGCGAGCGGCAGGCGGACTTCGTGGGCGGGGCTCATGACCAGAGCGCCCGAAGCACAATATTGAACAAGCCGCCGATGAGGAAGGCAAACGGCACAATCACCGCCACCATGCCAAGCGCAACCTTGCTGCCCTGTTCCTTGACCATCATCATCAGGCTGGCAAAGCAGGGAATGAACAGGGTGATGGTGATCATGCCGACTACCGCCTGAATCGGGCTCAGGCTGTGCGCCATCGCAAACAGGCCGGTGGCCCCGAAGTCACGACGCAGAAATCCCATGACGAAGGCAGCGGACGCTTCCTTCGGTAGGCCGAGCCAGCCGGAGACCAGCGGCTCGCCGGCTTCGATGATGGCGGGCAGAACACCGCTCTTGTCCATCGCGTACATGATGAAGGTACCGAGCAGGAAGAGCGGGATGACTTCGACCAGATACCACTTGAGCCGGCCCCCCGTCTTTTTCAGCACGTTGGCGATGATCGGCAGGCGCATCGGCGGCAGTTCGGTGACCAGCGGGATGCGTCGGCCAGGGATCAGTTTGGCCGCAAGGAAGCCGGCCAGGAGCAGAACGCCGACCATGGCCAGCACCCAGATGAGCACGGCAGAGAACGATACCCCGCCGAGCATGCCAAGGACCACGCCCAATTGCGCCGAGCAGGGAATGGCCAGTGCAAGCAGGAAAATGGTGATCAGCCGTTCGCGACGGCTATGCAGAATGCGCGTGGTGAGCGTCGCCATGGTCACGCAGCCGAGCCCGAGAACCATTGGCAGCACGGCACGGCCGTTCAGTCCGATCATGGCAAACAGCCGGTTGGCGATCACGGTGAGACGCGGCAGATAGCCGGAATCCTCAAGGATGCCGAAGGCGAAGAAGAAAGTGCTGACGATAGGCAGGATGAGCGCCAGTGCATAGGTCATGCCCATCGTCCATAAGCCGTACTGGCCGACCAGCAATTCCTGCAGCCACACAGGGCTGATCGTGGCGGTGACGAAATCGGAGAAGGCCGGGTTCAGGATGCCTTCGAACAGGTCCTTCTCCATCAGGCCGACCAGCGTCGTGGCGCCAAAGACACCGACAAACTGATACACCGCATAAAGCACGGCGAGCAGGATAGGGATGCCCCAGACCGGATGCACGACATACTGCCCCATGCGCTGCGACAGCAGAGGGCTGCTCTTGATGGCGCGCTGGATGACGCTGGTCGCCAACGCATCGGCCGCTTCGGTGCGTTCGCGCGCCAGCAGGGCGGGGAGATCACCTTCGGCGCGTTCTGAGGCGGCTTGGCGCAGTGCTTCGATCTGGGCCAGATTGTCGCCGGCGTGCTCGGCCAGCCAGTCGGCGACGACCGAATCGCCGCCCATATAGAGAATGGCCAGGCCGCGGGCGGCCAGTAGCGGATGCGGTGCCAGGCGGGTAATGGCGTCGGCGACGCGCTTGATGTCGGCCTCGATGTCAGGGTCGTAGCGCAGCATGGCTTCGGCACGCTGGGCGTTGCCCATGCCGTGGGTCAGTTCTCCGATCCCTTCGCCGCCGGTGGCGACGGTGGCGAGGACCGGGATACCCAGTTCTTCGGCGAGTGCGGGAATGTCGACCATGACGCCGCGGGCCGCTGCTTCGTCGTGCATGTTGAGCGCCAGCACCATGGGTACGCCGAGTTCCGCCAGCAGCGCCGTCAGCGTCAAGGTGCGGCGCAGATTCTTGGCGTCGCCGACTTGCACAAGGCAGCGCGACGACTCGTTGAGCAGGGCTTGCATGGTCGCCCGTTCGTCGTCGCTGCGCGAAGGCAGGGCGAGCACGCCGGGTGTGTCGAGCAGCATCGCCTCTCGGTCGAAACGGGCGCTGGCCCGGGTGACTTCGACGGTGGTCCCGGGGTAGTTCGAGACATTAACGTAGGCGCCGGTCAGGCGATGAAACAGGACGGATTTGCCGACGTTGGGGTGCCCGACGAGCAGGATGGCATTGGCGGCAGGGGAAGGAGTGGTCACGTTCTAAGGGCTTCAGGTGTTACTTAATACTCGGCATATGCCGAGCCAAACGCTACTTTACGCCGGATTTTCCCTCGGCCAGATGATCCAGGACAAGTTTTTGCAATTGCGACGCGTTAGCAATTGGAATCGGTCGGACTTAGCCGGGCATGGCGAACTGTCTTTCGCCATGCCCGGCCGGCGCCGGCCGCAGATGACGATGTCAGGCGCTGCAGCTGCTGACGATTTCCAGTTTTTCCATCCATTCGAGCAGACTGTCTGCTGCAGACTGCCATTGGGTATCCAGCATAAGCACGTGCCCCAGATTCGGCAGGCGTCGCACCTCACCTCGCCACGGCACGGCGGAGAAATACAGCATTGAACTCGAAAACACGGCGTCTTCCTCGCCGCCCATGACGACCACCGGCAATTTGCGGCGCGATTTCGGGCGCACCATCAAGGCCGTGGCCATTTCTGCGATGGCTTTCTGTGATTCAGGAACGATGAAATTCATGAAGCGTCTGGCTTCACGTACGGACATGTCCTTGGCGAAATAGACACGCGTCAGCACTTCTTCAATTTCGTCGGAGCGCTGCCTGTCAAGGACGCGTTCAATGGCTTGCAGAAAGCCGGGGAAACGCGTCGTCAGGCTGATGGCGCTGGGTAGCGTGCCGGTGGGTGGAACAGGCGCGAGAAATGCGGCCGCAACGGCGTCGCCGGCTTCGAGATAGCGCTCCAGAACCATGGTGCCCATCGAGTGCCCGATCACGATGGTCGGCCCGTCGATCTGGGCCATCGCGTGCGCCACATCTGCCGCATAGTCGGCTATCCCGAAATCGTCGATGTGCTCCCGGCCTTCGCTGGCGCCATGGCCGGCGAGGTCGACGGCATAGCAGTCGTAACCCTGCTCCTGGAAAAACGGGATGAAATAATGTTGCCAACAGCTTGAATCGACGTAGCCGCCATGCACGAAAAGCAGGTTGGCTCGCGCTTCAGGATGAGCCGTGGGATGGCGGTGGAGCTTGATTTTTCGTTGTTTCATTTTGGTATTTTCGAGTCGGTTGCATGTCCCGTCGCACAGAGGTTGGTGCGGTGAGGCATGAAGGAAGGCTGCAGGGATGCTGGGGCCGGAATCATTGAGTGAGTCGGTTACCGGTTGTCTTTTTGACGCGCTGAAACAGTGATAGGTCGACGTTCGACAGGGAAAAAGCCTGTGCTGCGGTCAACCGGAAAAAACAGCTGAAAATCAAAATTTCTCCTGCGCTTGCAACGCAGCCTCGATCAATCGGCGCGAAATGCTGATCGGCTCTGGCAGGATGGGCAGGGCGTCGATGGCGAACCACCCGGCGGCCTCAATCTCCCTGGTATCCGGCGTGACCTCTCCGCCGGCATAGTCGGCAAAGAAGGCAATCATCAGCGAATTGGGGAAAGGCCAGGGCTGGCTGTTGAAATAACGGAGGTTGCAGATTTCAACACCGACTTCTTCACGGACTTCGCGGGCGGCGCATTCCTCCAGCGTTTCGCCCGGCTCGACAAAGCCGGCCAGGGCGCTGAATACGCCCGGCTTGAAATGCGGGCTGCGGCCGAGCAACAGCTTGTCACCGTCGCGCACCAGAACCATGACGGCTGGAGAAATGCGCGGGTAAGCGAGCAGGCCGCAAGCGGGGCACTGCATCGCCAGTTCACCGGCTTTCATGGCCGTCGGTGTGCCGCACCGGCCGCAAAAGCGATGGTTGTTCTGCCAGTCCAGCAACTGCGTGGCGCGGCCGGCCAGCGCAAAAATATCGGCGCCAGCCAGTTGGAAAATGGCGCGCAGTGGCATGGCGACGCCCGCGGCAAGTTCGGGGAAATACTCGACATCGGCCGCATAGCAGGGCAGGCCATTCAGCTCGCCAACGCTCAAGGCTCTTTCCGGGTGGCCGAATTCCGCAGCCAGGCCAGACGGGAAGACCGCATCGGTATCGCTCCCGGCGACGGTCAGCAGCCGATGCTCGGCGCGCAGAATCCAATAAGCGGGTTGATTCATGGCGAGGGGCTAAATGGAGATTCTCTGTCCCGGCTGCTCCGGCAGGCGGTAGATCGTCATCTCCGAATTCGGCGCCAGTGTCCCCAGTGCCATGCTCAAAATCGAGATGAACATGCTGGCAAAAAAGGCCGTCCAGAAGCCGGAAATCTGGAAACCGCTGACCACCTTGGCCACCAGCAACAGCATCAGCGCGTTGATGACAAGCAGGAAAAAGCCCAGTGTCACCAGTGTTAAAGGCAGAGTCAGAAAGACCAGCAGTGGCCGCAGCACGGCATTGGCAAAACCGAGGAGCAGCGCCGAGACGATCAGTGACGAGGTGCTGGAAAAACGTATACCCGTAAATACCAGGCTCGCCACCCACAGGCATAAGGAGGTGATGCCCCATTGGATGAAAAACCCTGCAAGATTGTCGAACATGTCGTGACCTTGGTTGCTTGGTGAAATGAGTGCTGCCTTAGCGCAGCGAAATCACACTTAGCATACTGAATTTTTTCAGCCTTGGCGCTCCGAATCTTGCACTGCAGCAAGAAGCGGCTAGGTGAACGCCAGTGCCAACTGGGGTGAGGGCGCCTCCTCGATCACCGGCTCAATCTTCAGTCTGTATTGAGAAGGGGCATTCAGCACCGCCTCGAATTCAGTGTCCGGAAAATCCGCGTGTTCGCCCAGCCAGAAATTACATACTTCCTGCTCAAGAATGATCGGCATGCGCTCTTGAATTGCACCAACGGCGGCATTGGCGCCGCTGGTCAAAATGGCGCAAGTGGTTCCCGCCAGTGGGTGGTGGTCGAAAATGCCGGCGAACATCATCAATTCACCACAGGGTCCGCTGATCCGCATTTTCTGCGCGCCATTTGCCAAGTGTTGCCTTGCTTGAAAGGCCGTGGCAGATCG
>Ga0209023_10003887_pt1 | contig 17470 bp, 13 predicted proteins | sample LakOneMetagenome_FD_187468 | JGI IMG/M metagenome (GOLD analysis project Ga0209023, IMG submission 187468) | Freshwater and sediment microbial communities from Lake Erie, Canada (SPAdes) (version 2) | ecosystem: Environmental > Aquatic > Freshwater > Lentic | place: Lake Erie, Canada... | reverse complement strand
GAGCCGACTGCAGCAGGGCGACGCCACCACCGGCGACGATGCCCTCCTCGACGGCGGCCTTGGCGTTGCGGACCGCGTCCTCGATGCGGTGCTTGCGCTCCTTGAGCTCCACCTCGGTGGCCGCTCCGGCCTTGATCACCGCAACACCGCCGGCCAGCTTGGCCAGGCGCTCCTGCAGCTTCTCGCGGTCGTAGTCGGAGTCGCTGTTCTCGATCTCGGTGCGGATCTGGGCCACCCGGCCGGCGATGGCGTCGGAATCACCGGCGCCCTCGACGATGGTGGTCTCATCCTTGGTCACGACGACCTTGCGGGCCTGACCCAGCAGCGCGACGTCGGCAGTCTCCAGGGACAGGCCGACCTCTTCGCTGATGACCTGGCCGCCGGTGAGGATCGCCATGTCCTGCAGCATCGCCTTGCGGCGGTCGCCGAAGCCCGGGGCCTTGACGGCGACGGACTTGAAGGTGCCGCGGATCTTGTTGACCACCAGGGTCGACAGGGCCTCGCCCTCGACGTCCTCGGCGATGATCAGCAGCGGCTTGCCGGCCTGGATGACCTTCTCCAGCAGTGGCAGCAGATCCTTGACGGTCGAGATCTTGGAGCTGACCAGCAGGATGTAGGGATCCTCCAGGACGGCTTCCTGACGCTCGGCGTCGGTGACGAAGTAGCCCGAGATGTAGCCCTTGTCGAACCGCATGCCCTCGGTGAGCTCCAGCTGCAGGCCGAAGGTGTTGGACTCCTCGACGGTGATGACACCCTCGTTGCCGACCTTGTCCATGGCCTCGGCGATCAGGTCACCGATGGTCTGGTCGCCCGCGGAGATACCGGCGGTGGCGGCGATCTGCTCCTTGGTCTCGACCTCCTTGGCCGAGGCCAGCAGGGTCGAGGTGACCTTCTCGACGGCCTTCTCGATGCCGCGCTTGAGGCCGAGCGGGTTGGCGCCGGCCGCGACGTTGCGCAGACCTTCACGAACCAGGGCCTGGGCCAGCACGGTGGCGGTGGTGGTTCCGTCGCCCGCGACGTCGTCGGTCTTCTTGGCGACTTCCTTGACCAGCTCGGCGCCGATCTTCTCGTACGGGTCCTCCAGGTCGATCTCCTTGGCGATGGAAACACCATCGTTGGTGATCGTGGGGGCGCCCCACTTCTTCTCCAGGACGACGTTGCGGCCCTTGGGGCCCAGCGTCACCTTTACCGCGTCGGCGAGGGCGTTGAGGCCCCGCTCGAGACCGCGACGGGCCTCTTCGTCGTACGCAATTGTCTTGGCCATTGCGAAGTATTTCCTCCGGTTGGGATGACTTTTTCCTCACCGGCCGGGTGCAGTGCCCGCGACGGACGGCTATGGGCATTAGGGGCCCGGCCTCACCGTCCCGACCTAGCACTCACCAATGGCGAGTGCCAACTGCATTCTTAGCACTCGCCATCGGAGAGTGCAAGGACACGGCGTGGCACCCGGAAGGATTTCACCCAAGGCGTACGACGACGACGGCTACGCGCACGTCGACGGGTCGGACATCACCGCACCCGGCAGCATCGGGTTGCCGGCGTATAGGTAGCTCAGCACCCCGTTGTAGCAGGCCCAGAAAGCGCCCTGGCTCGGGTTCACCAGCTTGTACTGCCCCGGCTGCTGGCCGGGCTTCTGATAGAAATCGCCATACTTGCTGTAATCCGGAATGCTGACCTTGGGAACCGGGTTGCCCTGCCCCTGCTCGTCGGGCGTCCCGCCGTTGTCGGCAGCGGCGCCGGCCTCCACAGGTGGGTTGCCGTCGGTGTCGTCGTCGGCGGCGGCGATCGGCATGCCGGCCAGTGCCGCACCGACCGCGGCCCCGACCGCCATCACCTTGACCGTCAGCAGCAGTTTCGCCATGTCTCCCCCTCGATATCCGGGCGCTCCCCGCACCCCTGGGCCGAATGCTACTGGATAGGCGCTCGTGAGGTGACCTCTCGCCGGACTCCGCCGCAGGCCACCGGCACGAGTAGAAAAAGTTAGCTACTGGCCGGTAGGGTGGGCCATCACTTTCGCCGCGGGGGCGGCGTGACCGGGATCTCAACACGTGGCACGCACATAACGATCCCCACTACTTAGGCTTGGCTTACTCATAGCAAGGAGCGTTTTCATGCGGTCTATCCGCGTCGCAGTCATCGGGGCCGGGCCGGCCGGCATCTACGCCGCTGACATCCTCGCCAACGAACATCCCGGGGCCCGCATCGACGTCTTCGACAGGTTGCCGGCGCCCTACGGCCTGGTCCGCTACGGCGTCGCGCCCGACCATCCCCGGATCAAGGAGATCATCAAGGCGCTCCGCCGGGTGCTCTCGCGCGAAGAGATCCGCTTCATCGGCAACGTCAACTACGGCGCCGACATCAAGTTGACCGACCTGCGCCGTCACTACGACGCGGTTATCTTCGCCACCGGCGCCCGCAAAGACCGGCCGCTGGACATTCCGGGCATCGATCTGCCCGGGAGCTACGGCGCCGCCGATTTCGTGTCCTGGTACGACGGGCACCCAGACGTGCCGCGCGACTGGCCGCTGCAGGCCCGCCATGTCGCCGTCCTGGGCGCGGGCAACGTCGCCCTCGACGTCGCGCGCATGCTGGCCAAGCCCGCCGACGAACAGCTGACCACCGACATCCCCGACAACGTCTATCGCGGGCTGGCCGCCAACCAGGCCACCGACGTGCACGTGTTCGCCCGCCGCGGCCCGGCGCAGATCAAGTTCAGCCCCATGGAGTTCCGCGAGCTGTCGCACTCCCCGAGCGTCGACGTGATCGTGCACCCGGAGGGCTTCGAGATCGATGAGGGCAGCCAGCAGGCGATCAACAAGACCAAGTCGATCAAGCTCGTCGTCGACACCATGATGAAGTACTTGGACCAGGAGCCGACCGGGGCGCCGCACCGGATTCACATCCACCTGTGTCAGGCGCCGGTGGCGATCCTCGGCGAGGACGGCAAGGTCGTCGGGCTGCGCACCGAGGTCACCGAACTGACCGGTGACGGTACCGTGCGCGGCACCGGCGAGTACAAGGACTGGCCGGTGGAAGCGGTGTACCGCGCGGTGGGCTACCTGTCCTCGCCGCTGGCCGACGTACCGTTCGACCACCACGACGGCGTCATCCCCAACGAGGCCGGCCGGGTGCAGGACATGGACGGGCAGGTGCCCGGCGTCTACGTAACCGGCTGGATCAAACGCGGGCCGATCGGACTCATCGGGCACACCAAATCCGACGCGTCGGAGACCGTGCACAGCCTGCTCGCCGACCTGGCGGACATCGCGGCCCCCGAGATCGCCGATCCCGAGTCCATCTTCGAGCAGCTGCGCGGCAGCGGGGTCGACTACACGACCTGGTCCGAGTGGGAAGCCCTGGATGCCCACGAGACGGCGCTCGGTCAGGCCGAGAGCCGGGAGCGGATCAAGGTCGTCGACCGCGAGGAGATGATCGCCTCTGGACGACGCTGACGCGTCAGTGCCCGGCGGACGAGACAAGTAGCAGGACGCCGGCGCCGGTGTCGACGACCAGCAGCGATTCGACGTCGGAGGCGCCGGGGTATTTGTCCGTCACCGGTTTCGGATGGTCCCCGGCGTAGGCGACGACGACAGCCGTCCGGGTGGTCGGGGTGCAGCTCAGCTTGGCGTGCTCGCCGAAACTATGCAGGTAGTGGTCGTCGCAGGGCATGTCGCGCAGCGCCGGGAAGTGCGGATTGGCCTTGGCGACCGCAGACTTGGCGTCAGCAAAGTCTCCCGGGGCGCGGTAGCGCACCCAGTAGCTGTCGGCGCCGGAGAACACGTAGTAGGCGGCGCCGTCGACGAACGCGAAACCGTCCGGGATGCCGACCTTGCGGTTCTTCATGGCGCGGGCGGCGGTCTTCTCGTCGATCGGCTGGTAGCCGACGGCGTCTTCGAGGTTTAGCAGTGCCCAGGTGAAGTACCCGGCGATCGCGAGCACGAAGGCCGTCAGCGACGCCGCCACGGCGACCAGCGGGATGAGCCACCAGCGCCGCCCGGTTCGCGGGCGGCGATCGGGGTCCATTCTTCGAGGCTAAATGCGCCGCGGGTGGGGTCCGGGCGGCAATTTCACGTCGGACTACCGCCCGGCGACGGCACTGACCGCCACGAACTGCCAGCCGGCGGCGAGCATCTTCGGGATCGCCAGGGCGTAGCCCGCGCCGGTGCCCGCCTCGGGGTGGTTCATGTGGGAGATGACGATTGACCCGGGTGCCGCTGCGGTCAGGTTCGCCGCGACGGCGGGCGGCTTCAGCGTGGCCCCGCCGTCGCCGTTGACGGTAAAGCCCAGCGGCGTCTCACCGAGTTGTTTGACGATGGCCACGGCGACATCGTCGTAGTGGGCCGTTCCGGTCCGAAACCACGTCGGCGCCTTGCCGGTCAGGGCGGTGATCTTCTGGTGGTTGGTCCACACCTCATCGACCACCTCGGCGGCCGAGCGGGTCCCGGCGATGCCGTAGGCCGACCGGCCGGTGACCGACAGCGGCACATGCCGGGTGCCATGGTTGCCGATCTCGAACAGCGGGTTGGCCGCCAGTTCGGCGGCCTGGCCGAAGTGCTTGTCGATCCACCGGCTGTTGAGAAACAGCACGGCCGGGATCTTGTTGGCAACGAGCGTTTTGACCAGGGCGTCGTCGTAGCCACCCGGGCACAGGTCGAAGGTCAGCGCGATCTGCTTGCCGTCGGGTTTGAACGACGAGACGATGCCCGGCATGGTCGTGCCCCACGCGGTCGGTGCGCGCCCGGCCAGGCCAGCCGCCAGGGTCGGAGCCGGGTCCGCCCAGCCGCGCGGGGCGCCGGCGACCGCCGCCCCCAGCGCGGTGCCGGCCGCAAGGGTGAGGAACCGCCGTCGGGAGTGCATCTGGGAAGCGTATGAGGGCCACAAGGCCCCGGAGCTGTGTACGCGCTGACAGAATGTTGAAAACCCGCGCCGGGGTTCGTCACGGACGCAGGGTGGCCCGTTCCGGGCCCGGAATCCCGGCGGTCGCCGCCACTCTCCGCCACAGATCCTGACACACAGTTTATTTTCAGGTTTGTCTCAGTTTTGGGCAGTGTTCCACGGCGGGCGGGTATTGGAAAACGGCTCAGGGAAACCCTCTCTAACTGGTATAACAGTGGCCCTTCGCGCCCGGCGACAGGATTCGGAACGTTCTTCAAAACTCTCATCTTTGCCACAGAAAATGAGTAGGCTTATGGTGATCCAGATCACGTTCTGGGTCACGATCCGGCGCTACCGGGGAGCTGTCCGCCGTGGCGGCAGCCGAGTGAGAGGAAGCCGTTGTGTCAGACGCAATCCGTCCATCGACCTTGAAACGAGCAACCCGGTCCGCCGCGCTGTCAGGTGCGGCGCTGGCCACCGCCGGCGCCCTGGCACTGACACCGGTGAGCCCGATCGCCAGCGCAGCGGCCACTGCGCGTCCCGCGACCTCGAACGCTCAGGTCGACCTGACGGCCGCCTCATCGCTCAACCCGATCCCGGGTTGGCAGAGCGTCTTCAAGACTGCCGGCACGAACCTCACGGGGCTGGGCAACAACCTGGCTGAAGGCCCGTTCACTCTGCTAGAGACCATCGGCGCCAACCAGCTGAACCATCTGGCCATGCTGCCCGACGTGCTGGGCATCGCCGACTCCATCTGGAACAACGCAAGCGCGGGGATTCGCGCGCCGTTCGCCCTGCACATGGAGAACCTCAACAATACGAACCCGGGCTCAGACACGGTCTCACACCGCAGCCTGTACAGCTTCATGACCACCCCTGGTTCTCCCATCGCGGACCCCAGCGACTTGGTCCTGGCCCTCCTCCCGCTCACCACCACATCAACAGCAGGTGTCCTGCTCGGCGCGGTGGGGCCGGTGGCCGGACCGGTTGTCGCCCTTGCCCAAGACCTCGGGACATCCTTCAATCAGCTCACCGGCGGCCAGCTTGAGAATTCACTCGCCACATTGATCAACACCCCGGCGAGTATGGCCGGCGCCTTCCTCAACGGCGGCCCCAGCATCAACGTCCTACCCCTGCTGGACCTGCTCGGCGTCGGCTTGAAAACCGACCCCGCCCAAACCAGTGCCCGCATGACGTTCGGCGGATTGCTCAGCCAAGGCACGTCAATGTTCGGCGCACTCACCGTTAGGGCAGGCTTCGTCTCGGCCACGGGCGTGGCGCCCGGAGCCCTGGCATCGGCGATGACGTTGTCCCAGGTCCTCTCGAAGGCCGTCCGCACGGGCACCGTCGAAACCCGCAACAACGACACGGTCGGCGGTACGACCCAACAGCCCACCAGCACCGCCAATCAGCCGACATACACCAAAGCGGGCCTCTTCGGCCTCGGCGCTGACGCGAAGGCGTTGCTGAAGAATCCGCTGAATGCGCGGACGGGCTCCAACTCGTTGACCAAGCGGCTCACCTCGGCCAACCAGAGCCTCGCCCAGACCCGAGGCAATGGGCAGCTGGTCACCGCCAAGCTCAAGACCGGTGACATCGCCGGTGCGGCCAAACAGGTCGGCGACAACCTCGCGCAACGCGGGGAGCGGATGAAGCAGAACGTCGACCGCGGGCTGGCGAAGGCCGGAATCAAGAAGGAGAAGGCGACCGCAACCAAGTAACCACTCGCGGTGTTCAGCGACCCGGGACGGCAGCACTTGGTCAAGTACACGGCCGGCAAACCGACCTTCGCTCTGCGATCGCTACTGAACTACTGGCCGAACGGACCTGACAGTGGCGAGCGTTGTAACAACGCTCGGTTTCAGCCGTCCGCAGGCAGGATTGTGAAGCTGTCGAAACCGGGAGTCAAGGGTCTGATAGCTCGGAAGTCCCGCAGGCCCAACGTGAAGATGCGGTGGGTGCGGTACCGATCGGCGATGACGACACCAAGTCCGTCGGCGAGGTCCAACTCCAGGCCCGCGTACGCAGTCCGGATCTGCGCGGCGGCGATCAGATCGTCGTTGGTAACCGCAGCCAGCGCATAATCGCCGTCGGCAATCCGGTCGGTCAGTGATTCCACGGCGTTCAACGCGGCACGGAAACCGAAGTTCCGGCGGACCAGGTGATCGAGTTCGGCCAGCACGATCGGCGAGATCACCAACTGCCCGCGGTCCATCACTGCCCTTGCGGACGCGTGGGCGTCCTCGCTCGCGTCGAATGCCGCCAGCACCGCGGAGGTGTCAGCGACGACGATCACCGCCGCGCCGCTCGCTCGGCGATCTCGTCGGTCAGCTCGCGATCGCGGTCGTCCAACGTGCGGTCACCCACACCGCGAAACACCGGCAGCGGCTTGGCCCTGCGCGGACGGTCACTCTCATCCAGCAGCTTCGTGATGCCCCGACGGATCAGCTCCGCCTTGCTCACTCCCTCAGCTTTCGCCTCGGCCTCCAGTCGCAGATCAAGTGCGGCCGGCAGGTACACCGTCGTCTTGTTCATGCCATATATGGTACCTGCGGTCTCGTCGGCAGCGCGCTGCGAGAGTAGCGACCCCACAACCCCTGCAGCGCTTTACCGCGCACCATCCCTTTCGCACCAGATTCCTTTGCTGTCAGTTTGCTGTGAATGCACACCAGGGCTTCGATTGATGACGCGAGCGCCGAGGCTGGCAGCGTTTGACGGCGACAGCCCAGGCAAGCCGAATCTGCATATCAAGCCCTCTATCTCTACGAATTGACGTATTCATCGATCAGCGGGTGGAAATTTCGGGCGGCCAATGCCTATGAGGACAGGCTTTCCTGAGGTACCGTTCAGCTGGCTATAAGAATTAGCTGAGGAGCGGCCCGCCGACGCGGGCGCAATCGGCGGCAACGTCACTGACCTTGGGGGGTCTCATGGCTGGATACGGTCGTTTCATCGGTCGGGTCGGCGGGCTCGCCGTGGCCCTAGGCATCGGCGTCGCGGTCGCCGAAGGATGCCCGGTCGCCATGGCCTCCGGCGGGAACGACGGCACGGGCTCACACGCGCCGGACAAACCCGTCGGCCAGGAGCACAGCACACCCGCTCACCGCATCGGCACCGCAGCCGGACGGCAGCGTCACGCCGCGGCCACACCGGATGACCCCTCACCCGGCACCGGACACACCACCGCCACGACTGGTGGTACCGACTCGGAGCGCACCGAAACCACCGACACCAATACCGCGCAGGAGACCAACCGCGGCCCCGGCGACACCACACTGAGGGTCCGCAAGCACCTCGGCCTCGACGCCCCGCAGCATGTGCTTTCGCGCCTGACCCGCACCCGCGGGCTCACCGAACCGAAACCCATCACCGACGAGTCGACCCGCGAACCGCAAACCGTCGTCGATCCTCAACCGGATCCGGCAGCCGCGACGTTCGCCGCAGTCGAGGTCGCCCCACAGTCCCAGCGCCGCAGCGCCTTCCGGCTGCCGAGTACCGCCCCGGACGTTCTGGCCGCTGCTCCGCTGCATCGCCTGCAGAACCTGGCCGCTTCCCGACTGGACCCGACTGCCCACTCCGAAGAACGCTCCAGCGCCCTGCCCGACCTCACCGCGTTCACCGTCAACGAATCCGCGGTCAACGAGATCGACGCGGGCCTCAACAGCACGCCCATCGGCATCACCCCGGCCGCGTCGTTCGCCTCCTACAGCGCCCCGGCCACGACCTCCTCGTCGCTGACCACCCCGACGACGACGGTGAGCTCCAACCCGATCGAGCGGGTTCTGTCCCTGGTCGGCCTGGGCTCTCTGTTCAACAACAACAGCAATGGCGTCGCACCCGATAACCCCCTGCTCAACGGCGTGCTGGAGTGGGTCCGCCGCACCTTCGACAACGGATCCCCCACCGACACACCACAATCGGTCAACCTCAGCCTGAACCAGGGGCAGGCCGCCACCCCGTTCACGCTCACCGGTGCCACCGACCGCGACGGAGACACCGTCACCTACCAGCCCGGCACTTACACCTCATCGAGCAGCAACGCCACCCTGGTCGTCGACACCAGCGGCAATGCCACCTACACACCGGCCACCTCATGGAACGGCACCGCACCAGCAAGCGACACATTCGCCGTCACCACCAGCGACGAAAGCTCCGGCTGGCACATCCACGGCATCGGCGGACTCCTCAACGCCGTCACCTTCGGCCTGATCGGCGACTCCGGCCACACCAGCACCCAAACCGTCACCGTGAATGCGGAGCGTCCTTCCTACTTGGTAGACGGGTACCCCAACCCGGCGACCGGGGCCATCATGGGCCACGTGACCGTCGCCAACCCCAACGGAACCGTGACCTATGAATTGACGACCCCGCCCAAGCCGAGCGTGGGCGCCGTGGAACTCGAGAAGTCCACCGGCATCTGGACGTTCACCCCCACGCCCCGCACCGCTCTGCTGGCCTCCCAGGTGCCCCAGACGACCGACTTCACCATCACCGCCAGCGACGGAACAACTGTCACCGTTCACGAAAACATCACCGGCATCGCGACGGCGCCACTACCACTGCCCGATGGGGTCCAGCCAAGCCAGACCTACATCGATGCGAGGTCTGGCAACGCCTACGTGCTGAGCACCAAGGACGGCAATACCTACATCACGACGGTCCGTCCCAACGGCACCAGCAGCACCGGTCAGACACCGCTGACCGGAACGCCAAATGGGTCACCCGTCGTCGTCGGCAACGCCACCTATGTGATCACCAACTCCTTCGGCAACACATACGTCTCAGTCCTCGACACCAACGGCAACACCACCACGCAACCCGCCATCACCGGCAACCCCGTCGGGAATCTGCTCGTCGTGGGCAGCACCACCTACCTGCTGACCACCGACTCGGGTAACGGCACTGCCGGTTCGAGTAAGACCTACGTCACGGTTCTCGGCCAGGACAGCCAGGTCACCACGCACAACGGCCCAGACGGCAAGGTGGTCGGCGACCCCATTCGGGTCGGCGACAAGGTCTATCTGACCTCTGAGAGCAACGGCACCGCCGTAGGTCCGACCGGTGTGACAGTCCTCGATGCCAACGGCAACGTCACCAGCAAACCGGCGGTCACCGGTACCCGCGCCGGTGCCCCCATCGTCGTCGGCAACACCACCTACCTGTTGACCCGAACCGGCAGCGGCACCACCTACGTGACCGCGCTCGATGCCAACGGCAACGCCACCCCGACGTCCACGCTCACCGGCGAGAACCTCACCGTGGTCAGTGGCACGCACACAAGCTACCTGGTCGCCCGCACCACCGACGGGCAGACGACCCACGTGATGGTCCTCGACGCCAACGGTCACGCCACCTCATTCACCGACCTGTCCGGCGACCGAACAGGCAACCCCAAGGTCGTGGGCGACACCCTCTACCTGAGCAGTCAGACCGACACCGGCGATATGACCCATGTGACGGCGCTCCACCCGGACGGCAGCACCACCCCCGTCTCGGACCTCCAGGGCGACCGATTCGGCGACCCCGTCGTCGTCGGCAACACCACCTACCTGACCACCGAGATCTACAACGTAACCGACTACACCACCCGGACACACGTCGTGGCCGTCGGCGCCAACGGCGCCGTGACCGACGTCGGTGACATCAGCGGCTACAGAACTGGTAGCCCCGTCGTCGTCGGCGACACCACGTACCTGACGACCTACGACGGCACCACCAGTAAGACCAATCTGACGGCCATCGGACCGAGCGGCATCGCCAGCAAACCCTTCACCGGCACTCCGTACGGCGCTCCTGTAGTCGTCGGCGAAAAGACATACCTGCTCAGCAAAAACGGAACCGGAACGTACATTACGGCCCTCGACGGAAACGGTAACGTCACGCAGCTCCCCGGCGAACGGCCCGGCAATCCGTCCGTCATGGGCACCGGCAACACCCGCTACGTACTCACCGACGACAGTGGCACCACGACCGTCACCATCCTGCGCGCCGACGGCACCCCCACGACCTACCGCGACATTCCGGGCAGCCCCCTCGCTGCCGCCCCCATCGTCGTCGGCGAAACCACCTATGTGACCACCCTGGGCCACAACAATGCCTCCAGCTCCGAGCAGACCAGGGTGACCGCTCTGCACGCCGACGGCACCGCCACCACGGTCGGCAAGGCACTCCCCGGCCGCCCGTCCGGTGCCCCCGTCATCACCAGCGACGGAACCACCTATCTGATCACCACAACCGGCGACGCCCTATACCAGTACCAGACCTACGCGCTGGCGCTCGATCCCACCGGCACGGCCACCCCCGTCAACAACGCCTACGGCTTCCTAGGCAAACCAACTGCCAATCCCGTCGTCGTCGTCGACGGCACCACCTACTTGGTGACCGACCGGGGAGTCTGGGCGATCGGGGTGGCGGAGCCGAGCACCAGCATGTAGCTCCTCCCGCCGTCGATCAGCGCCACCCCATGCCAGCGCCGAGGATTCAGCCGTCCGCGCGCAGGACGGTGAAGCTGTTGAAACCCGGGCCCAAGAGGGCAACCACGCGAACGCCAACGAAGTTCGCACTCGGCTCAACGTCGCCCCTGCATCCGCAGGCGGCCAGACCGAGTGGCCAACCACTGCACGAACGCTCCACCATGTACGCCTGCACGGACCCAGTCCTCGGGAAACGCGACACCACTGGCCGCTCGTGCAGTAGGTGGACGCTCGCCACGCCCGAGTCCCCCCAGGACACGCCGCGGGGAAATGCGTCCGCGGATTCCGTTGCACTAGGCTGCAATCCGTTGTCGGAAGGAGTCTCGGGGTGCCGGCTGATCTAGCGCCCAGCACCCAGAGCTTGCGGGGCTGGCAGCGGCGAGCGTTGGTCAAGTACCTGGCCGCCAAGCCCCGCGATTTCCTGGCCGTGGCCACCCCCGGCGCCGGCAAGACCACCTTCGCCCTGCGGATCGCCGCCGAGCTGCTGGCCGAGCGAGCCGTCGAGCAGGTCACCGTCGTCGTGCCCACCGAGCACCTCAAGGTGCAGTGGGCCAACGCCGCCGCCCGGATGGGCATCGCCATCGACCCGCGGTTCTCCAACTCCGACTCCCAGACCTCATCGGACTACCACGGCGTCGCCGTCACCTACGCCCAGGTCGCCAGCCACCCGACGCGGCACCGGGTGCGCACCGAGAACCGCAAGACGCTGGTCATCTTCGACGAGATCCACCACGGCGGCGACGCCAAGACCTGGGGCGAGGCCATCCGGGAAGCCTTCGACGACGCCACCCGGCGCCTCGCGCTCACCGGCACCCCGTTCCGCAGCGACGACAGCCCCATCCCGTTCGTCACCTACGAACCGGACTCCGCCGGGTTCCAGCGCTCCAAGGCCGACCACGTCTACGGCTACTCCGACGCCCTGGCCGACGGCGTCGTGCGGCCGGTGGTCTTCCTGGCGTACTCCGGTGAGGCCCGCTGGCGCGACAGCGCGGGCGAAGAGTACTCCGCACGCCTGGGCGAACCGCTGAGCGCCGAGCACACCGCCCGCGCATGGCGCACCGCGCTGGATCCGACCGGCGAATGGATGCCCGCCGTGATCGCCGCCGCCCACCGGAGGCTGACCCAGAAGCGCGAGCACGTCCCCGACGCCGCCGGCATGATCCTGGCCTCGGACCAGACCTCCGCCCGCGCCTACGCCGACCTGCTGCGCAAAATCACCGGCGAGACGCCGACCGTCGTGCTCTCCGACGACCCCACCGCCTCGGACCGGATCAGCGCGTTCTCCGAGTCGACGTCGACCTGGCTGGTGGCTGTGCGGATGGTCTCCGAGGGCGTCGACGTGCCCCGACTCGCCGTCGGCGTGTACGCCACCAGCGCGTCGACCCCGCTGTTCTTCGCCCAGGCCATCGGCCGGTTCGTCCGCTCCCGGCGCCCCGGCGAGACCGCCAGCATCTTCCTGCCCTCGGTGCCCAACCTGCTGCAACTGGCCAGCGAGCTGGAGGAACAGCGCAACCACGTCCTAGGCAAACCGCACCGCGAATCCACCGGCGACGAGGATCCGCTCGACGCCGAACTGGCCGAACAGCGCAAGGACGAAAAAGGCGAGCAGGACAACGGTTTCGAGTCCCTGGGCGCCGACGCCGAGCTGGATCAGGTGATCTTCGACGGGTCGTCGTTCGGCACCGCCACCCCGGCCGGCTCCGACGAGGAGGCCGACTACCTGGGCATCCCGGGCCTACTCGACGCCGGGCAGATGCGCGACCTGCTGTCTCGCCGCCAGGACGAGCAACTGCAGAAACGCACCGCCTCCGGCGAGCTGCCGAAGCTGGCCTCCACCCACGGCCAACTGCGCGACCTGCGCCGCGAACTCAACGCCCTGGTGTCGGCAACCCACCACAAGTCCGGCAAGCCGCACGGCTGGATCCACAACGAGCTGCGCCGGCGCTGCGGCGGTCCGCCGGTCGCCGCCGCCAACCGCGACCAGCTGCGGGCCCGCATCGACGCGGTTCGGGTGCTCAACCGCGAGCTGTAGTCATTCGGCGGCCTCGAGCGCCCGGGGCATCAATACCGGGAACAGCTCCTGCTCACCGCTGATGCCCTTGAGCGTGACGGCCCGCGGGGCGCCAAAACGGAACTCTGGGTCGCCGGCGACGGCGTTGTGCACGTCGGCGCTGACCAGGATCTCGCCGCCGCGGGCCTGGGCGGCGACCCGGGCGGCCATCGCGACGTTGCGGCCGAACAGGTCGTCGCCGCGGCGCACCGACCGGCCGTGGTGGATGCCCATCCGCACCCGGATCGGGTGCTCGCCGGAGGCCAGCACCCGGTCACTGCCCAGGTCGGCCTGAATCTCCTCGGCGCACTCCAGCGCCTCGCGCGGATCACCGAAGGCCATCATGAAGCCGTCGCCCTGGCTTTTGACGATGTGCCCGCCGTGGTCGTCGACGCACCGGCCGACCAGTTTGTTGTGCCGCTCCAGGATCTTGACCCACTCCCGGTCACCGAGGGCCTCGTTGAGCTGCGTGGATCCCTCGATGTCGGAGAACGCGATGGTCACGTCGCCGTCGGCGGTGAGCCGGGCCAGGTCGGGCCGCTCCACCTGGGCCCAGCCGGCCAGGTCCTCGATGGAGTTGCGGACGGTCGACACGATGCCCTTGTTCAGCAGCGAATCGGCCGTCTGCCAGACGGTGCGGACGGCCAGCGGCGCGACGCCGAGTTTGCGGCGCCGCTTGCCCTGCCTCTCGCGCAGGTCGGCCAGGTCCCGACGGGTCGAGGTGAGCTGGCCGCGGGAAACGCTCAGCAGCACGGTCAAAGTGATGATCGCGGCCACCGCCGCGACGGCCAGTACCCCCGCCGCGATCAGCCAGCCCACCGGGACGTCCATGCGCTGCACCTTATGCGCCGAGCAACTCCGGTAGGTCGGCAACCGAGTCGATGACGTGGTTGGGGGCCATCGCGAACTGGTCGGCGGTCCACCGGTCCAGGGTCTGCTGACGGAACTTGCCGGTGCGCACCAGCACCCCGGTCATCCCGACGACCTGGGCCGCCAGCACGTCGGTGTGCAGATCATCGCCGACGGCGACCATCTCGTCGGGCTCGACGCCGAGTCGCGCCGCCGCGGCCAGGAAGCCCTCCGGCGCCGGTTTGCCGACCGCGGTGGCCCGGTAGCCCGACGCCTGCTCCAGCCCGGACAGGTACAGGCCGGTGTCGATGCGCAGCCCGTCGGCGGTCGTCCACGCGGTGCTTCGGTGCATGGCCAGCACCGGGACTCCCTGGCTCATCCAGTCGTACACCCGACTCAGCGTCCGGTGGTCGTACTCGGGACCGGCGCCGCCGAGCACGATCACGTCCGGACGCTCGGAATCTGCGGCGTCGGCGGCGGAGACGACGTCGATCCCGGCCAGGTCGCCGGCGATATCCCCGCTGTTGACCAGGAAGCACCGGGCACCCGGGTAGCGGTCGCGGATGTGGTCGGCGGTCAGCGCGGCGGCGGTGAACACCTCGTCGTCACGCACCGGCAGCCCGGCCTCGGTGAGCCGCTGCGCGATCCGGGTGCGGGTGCCGGTGGTGGTGTTGGTCAGAAACACCCGCGGAATCCCGCGGTCGGCCACCGCGGCGAGCGCCGCCGCGGCGCCGACAATCGGACGCCACGACGTCACCAGGACGCCGTCGATGTCGAACAGCACGCCACCGATCGCCATCTACCGACAGTAAGCCGCCGTGCGCGTCCCGCAACTCGACGGCAGCCGTATGTTGGGTGCCATGCGCAAATGGACCGAGGCCGATGTACCCCAGGAGACCGGACGCCTGGCGGTGGTCACCGGCGCCAACACCGGACTGGGCTATGAAACCGCACGGGTGCTGGCCTGTCGCGGTGCCGCGGTGGTGCTCGCCGTCCGAGACACCGGCAAGGGCGCGTCCGCCGCCGATGCGATCCGGGAACTGGCACCGGGCGCCGACGTGTCCGTGCAGCGCCTGGACCTGGGTTCGCTGGAGTCGGTGCGCACCGCGGCCGCCGAACTCAACGCCGCCCATCCCCGCATCGACCTGCTGATCAACAACGCCGGGGTGATGTACCCGTCGCCGCGCCAAACCACCGCCGACGGCTTCGAGCAGCAGTTCGGCACCAACCACCTCGGCCATTTCGCACTGACCGGGCTGCTGCTGGAGAACCTGCTGGCGGTGCCGGGCTCGCGGGTGGTGACCGTCGCCAGCATGGCTCACCGGATCCGCGCCAAGATCCACTTCGACGACCTGCAGTTCGAGCGCAACTACGACCGGGTCGCGGCCTACGGCCAGTCGAAGCTGGCCAACCTGCTGTTCACCTATGAACTGGCCCGACGGCTGGCCGGCACCAACACCATCGCCGTGGCCGCCCACCCCGGGTTCTCCGACACCGAGCTGATGCGGCATCTGCCCGCGCTGATCAAGCCCGGGTGGCGCCTCGTCGCGCCGCTGGTGGCGCAGAACGCCGAGCGCGGTGCGCTGCCGACACTGCGGGCAGCCACCGACCCGGCTGTCGAAAACGGCCAGTACTACGGCCCCGGCGGGCCCGGCGAACTGCAGGGCCACCCCAAGCGAGTCAATTCCTCGGCCCAGTCCCACGACCGCGCCGCCGGGCAGCGGCTGTGGGAGGTCTCGGAGGAACTGACCGGGGTGACCTACCCGGTCTGACGGGCACGCGGGCCCACCGGCGCGGTGGCTTCTCTACACTGACGCGGTGGCCAGACGCCCCCGCACCGCCGAAGCAGCCCATCTGGCGGACCTGATCCGTAGCCAGATTCCCCCGATGCACCGCGCCGGGTGGCCGTTCGTCGGCGCCGGGCTCGCGGTGGCCGCGCTCGGCTACAAGCACCGCTGGGTCCGCACCACCGGCCTGGTCGCCGCGGCCGCCAACGCGGCGTTCTTCCGCAACCCCACCCGGGTCCCGCCGGCCCGACCCGGTGCCGTGGTCGCGCCGGCCGACGGCGAGATCTGCCTAATCGAGATGGCACCGCCGCCGGTGGAACTCGGCCTGTCCGACGAGCCGCGGCTGCGGGTGTCGATCTTCCTGTCGATCCTGGACGCCCACGTGCAGCGCGCCCCGATCGGCGGCCAGGTGGTCGCCGCCGTCCACCGGCCCGGCAGGTTCCTTTCGGCGGATCTGCCCGAGGCCTCCGAGGCCAATGAGCGCAACAGCATCGTCATCCACACCCCGGACGGCGCGGAGGTGATCGCCGTGCAGATCGCCGGCCTGGTCGCCCGGCGGATCGTGTGCGACGTGGCCGCCGGAGACCACGTCGGGCTCGGCGACACCTACGGGCTGATCCGGTTCGGCTCCCGGCTGGACACCTACCTGCCCGCCGGTACGCAGCTGCAGGTCGCCCTCGGGCAGCGGGCCGTCGGCGGCGAAACCATCCTGGCGGAGATCCGCCCGTGAAGCCGCGGCTCAAACCCCAGGACGGCCTGCGGATCCTGCCGTCGGCGATGACGGTCGCGGCGATCTGCTTCGGGCTCTCGGCGGTGAAGCTGTGCGTCGACGCGATCAACCGCGACCAGGCGTTCCAGGAGAGCCGCTACACGGTGGCGATGGCCTTCCTCGCGGTCGCCGCGATCCTGGACGCGCTCGACGGCCGGGCCGCCCGGATGCTGAACGCCACCTCGAAGATGGGCGAGGAGATCGACTCGCTGGCCGACGCGGTGAACTTCGGCGTCGCACCGGCGTTCATCGTCTACCTGGCGATCTTCAACGGCACCGGCCTGGCGCAGGTCGGCTGGGTGGTCGCGCTGCTGTACGCGGTGTGCATCGTGCTGCGGCTGGCCCGGTTCAACGCCCGGCTGCACGGCGACAAACCCGCCTACGAACAGCAGTTCTTCACCGGCATGCCCGCCCCGGCCGGCGCGATCGGCGCGATCGGCCCGCTGGCCGCCAAGCTGCAGTTCCCCGGCGACTGGTGGACCAGCCCGACCGCGCAGTGGGTGGTGGCCGGCTGGATGATCGGCGTCTCGCTGCTGGTGGTCAGCGCCATCCCGATGCGCAAGATCCACACCTTCGCCGTGCCCCGGCAGATGGCGGTGCCGCTGTTGGCGCTGCTGGCGCTGTTCATCGCGGCGGCCATCCAGTACGGCTACCTGGTCATCCTGTT
>Ga0209023_10003886_pt1 | contig 17471 bp, 18 predicted proteins | sample LakOneMetagenome_FD_187468 | JGI IMG/M metagenome (GOLD analysis project Ga0209023, IMG submission 187468) | Freshwater and sediment microbial communities from Lake Erie, Canada (SPAdes) (version 2) | ecosystem: Environmental > Aquatic > Freshwater > Lentic | place: Lake Erie, Canada... | reverse complement strand
CAGGATCACCCTGGCGATCGACGTCGACCCGCAGTAGCCGAAGAGCGAAACTCGGTCCGGTCCGGAGGGTTGACTGGGAACCAGTCACCTACGGAAGGGGAATCATGAAGATCTCAAGACTGTTCGGAGTCGTGCTGCTGGCGACATTCGCCATGAGCATCGGAGTTTCGAGTCTGGCGGAGGCGAAGGGACGTGATCCGCTCGATGCGGCCGATGTGCGGACCGGCGGAAAGGCCGGCAAGCACGCGGAGGAATTCTGGAGCGGCTCGTACGGTGGGTACTGGGTCACGCCGGTTGCCTTCGAAGGACCGTTCACCTTCCACTTCGCCTTCACCCGTGGCAGTGATCGGTGGGAGGAGAAGCTGAAGGAACTGTTCCCGCTGAACCGTGGCAGGTACGTGATCGAACGTCGCACCTTCACCTGGCAGTTCCTGCTCGACTTCCAGCGTCAGGTCAGCCGCGACCTCCAGAAGATCCGGAAAGGCCAGCTCAAAGCCCCGGGCAAGCGACCCTGGGAGGTGGGCAGCTATCCATCCCCGGAACGCGACTGTCTCGTGCTGGAAAAGGGACCGCTGGAAAAGTCATTCCGCAAGTGGGCGAAGAAGCGCTACGGCAAGAAGGTCTGCCTCGACGAGATGTATTCGGGCGGGTGACCGTGACAGTCTCGGGCTCGATCCGTAGTAATCGAAATGCCGATTCTGAACGAAGAAATCCGCCACCCGATGATCCTGGCGACGCTATTGAGTTTCCTGGCGATTCTGGTTGGCTTTTCTACAAGTGCTCAAGCCTCCGAAAGTACCCATACCGGGGAGAACTGGTCCGATGCGAAGATGGCTGCCTATAACCACGATCCGATAAAGGCGGGCAGAGCTGCCCTGTACGCCGAAAGGCGTTGGCCGAAGCAATTCGCGGGCTACTGGGTCGAGCGGGGACAGGTTGAGTCGAGGTGGGGCAGGGTGCGTGTTTTCGTCTTTGCCTTCACCCGGGATCCCGAACCGAAAGTGACATTCCTGCGCAAGCGCTTTCGGTTCAACGATTCCCGGTACAGGCCGGTAACAAGATCCAACACCATCAAGCTGTTGAGAAGAACCATGAACCGGGTGAATCGTGACGCAGACAGAGTGCTTCGCGGCAACCTTGAGCTTCCCGACGGGCGCCGCCACCTGTTCGCGGCGCTATACGTGGACGATCGGTCAAATTCGGTCCGGATTGAAAGACCGTGGACCGGGCTCGCATTTCGCCGGTGGTTGCGTCAGCGGTATGACGGGCTCGTCACCTTGAGAAAGGGAGATTTCCCCAGCTTCGGATAGCTCACCGATCGGGCCGGGGCGACCGGCAGGGCGTCGGTAGACTCGGGAGAGATGGCTTCCGAGGACGAAACAGCAACCCTGAGCGAAGAAGCGGCTGCCTATGCCGAGGGCATGGAGCGGGCCGAGGAAGCGCTTGCTGCCGCCAATGGCGGCGCCGAGGAAGCGATCGAGGTCGAACCTGAAGGCGGCGAACAGCCGGTCCGCCGATTTGACGAGGAAACCCTTCGGCGCCGGGAGGCCGCGCTGGCCCAGATCGTCCAGTACGGCGATCCGATGCTGAAGAGTCGCGCCTCGGAGATCACCGAATTCGACGAAGGCCTCGCCGAAGAGATCCAGCGCATGTTCGATCTGATGAAAGACGGACTCGGGGTCGGACTCGCGGCGCCACAGGCCGGCAAGCTGCGCCGCCTGCTCGTCTTCCAGACCAACGCCGATGCGGTTCCGCAGGAGCTGGTCAATCCGGTCATCGAGTGGCTTTCGGACGAAACCGAAGTCGCGACCGAGGGCTGTCTCAGTATCTCCCGGGTAGTGGTCGATGTCGAACGTCCCCTCTACGCCCGGGTTCGCGGTCAGGACCGCAACGGAGCAGAGGTGCTGATCGAGGCCTCCGGACACGAAGCCAGGGTTCTCCAGCACGAGATCGACCATCTCGACGGAATCCTGATCCTCGACCGGACCGAGAAGAAGCAGCGCAAGGGCGCAATGAAGGCGCTTCGGCGTGGCGAGAGCTATTCGCCCGACGAAGACTGAAGCGTTGCGGAGCCGGCTGAAGTCATGAGCGGAGTATTTCTCGGCACCTCGGAGTTCGCGGCAACGGTCCTCGGAATTCTCGCTGCCTCGGATCAGAAGCCGGAGCTGGCGGTGACCCTGCCTGACCGTCGCCAGGGTCGCGGTCGCAAGGAACAGGCATCGCCGGTCGCGGTGAAAGCCGAAGAGCTGGGCATCCGGGTTTTGAAGTCCGGCAACGTCAACGAAGAAGAGGACCGGGCGAAGATCCTCGAGGTCGGCGGCGAGTGGGCCTCGATCTGCGCCTTTGGCCAACTGATCAAGGAACCCCTGCTTTCGGAGCTTCCGATGCTGAACGTTCATCCCTCGCTCCTGCCGCGCTGGCGTGGAGCGGCCCCGGTCGAGCGGGCGATCATGGAAGGCGACCCGAAGACCGGCGTCTGTGTGATGCGACTGGTCGCCGGGCTCGATTCCGGACCGGTGGCCTTCCGTGAAACGACCCCGATCGGTCCGGACGAGGATTTCGGCTCGCTTTCGGCACGACTCGCCGGCATCGGTGGCCGGCTTCTGGTCGAAGGACTGGCCGCGGCGCGGGCCGGCAAGATCACCTGGGACGAACAGGGCGAGGAAGGACTCACCTACGCCGAGAAGATTTCCGCCGACGACCGCCGGATCGATCCGGACCGGGAGGCCAGCCGGATTCACGACCAGGTCCGGGGTCTGACCCCTCATATCGGTGCCTGGCTGCCGCTCGGTGGTGAAGAGCGACTCGGGATCCGCGGCACCACCGTGCTCGATTCCGGACCCGCGTCCGGCGACTTCGCCGATCAGGACGGCTGGCCAGTGCTCGGATGTGCCGAAGGCGCCCTTCGGCTCGACCGGGTCCAGCCGGCCGGCAAGAAGGAAATGGACGGCGACGCCTGGATGAGGGGCAACGGACTGCCAGGCACCGACGGTTCCTCGTGAGCAGGGTCACGCCAGAACGTGAAGTCGCCTTCTCGGTTCTTCGCCGGACCTTCGAAGGCGACGAATACACCGAGACCGCATTTCGGGATGAAGTCGCCACCCGCGAGCTGACCGGCCGCAGCCGGGCCCAGGCCCAACGGCTCGCCTACGGGGCCGTACAGCGTCGGGGTACCACCGATTCGGTGATCGCTTCATTCATGAAACAGAAGGGTCGCCGGCCCGATCCCGAGGTTTCTGCCGCACTCCGTCTTGGCATCTTCGAACTGCTCTTCGCCGACGGCACTCCGGATCATGCCGCGGTCGATCAGGCGGTGAGCCTGGTCCGGCAGGCCGGAGCCGACTACGCGGCCGGCTTCGCCAACGCCCTGCTCCGCCGCACCCTGCGAGAGAGGGAGGCGATCCTCAAACGGCTGGCCGACGACTCAACCGCGGAAAAGGCGGCTGTCGCTCATTCCTGCCCCGACTGGCTGGCCCGGCTCTGGTGGGAGGAGCTCGGCCCGGAAAGGGCCCGCGCCCTGATGGCGGCGGCCAACCGACCGAGCGAACGTGCGGTCCGGGTCAATACCGCCCGGCTGACGCCAGAGGAAGCGATCGAGCGGTTCTCGAGTCCCGAACTGGAACTGACCCGGGCCGAAGGCGAGTGGCCGATGGCCCCGCCCGAGCTCCTGATCGCCCGCGGCAGCCTGGCCGCGATCGAGGAGGCCGCCGAGCAGGGCCTCGTCGTTTCCCAGTCGCGAGGATCGACCGCAGTGGTGGAAGTGCTCGATCCGCTGCCGGAAGAGAGGATCCTCGACCTCTGCGCCGGTCCGGGCATCAAGACCGGACAGATCGCCGCCCGGGTTGGACGGATGGGCAACATGGTCTCGGTCGAACCGGTCGAGTCGAGGGCGGAGGACATCGCCCTCCAGCTCGAAAGGCTGGGTTTTCACCACGGTCTCGTGGTTGAGGCGGATGCTCGTGAAAGCGAGATCCTCAGCGGATTCGACCGGGTCCTGGTCGATGCTCCCTGTTCCGATCTCGGGGCGCTTGCCTCCCGGCCCGACGCTCGCTGGCGCAAGTCGCCGGCCCTGATCGACCGGGTCGCGAAACTCCAGAAAGAGATCCTCGACCGGGCTGCCGGATTCGTCAGGGAGCGGGGGAGTCTGGTCTATTCGACCTGCACCATCTCGAAGCGGGAAAACTCCGACCAGGCCCTCGCCCTGGCCGAAAGGCACGGACTGGTGATCGACGACCTGGGAGCCCGCGCACCGCATCTGGCCGATCCGCATGACGCCCGGTTCCTGCAGCTGATGCCGGACCGCGATCACACCACGGGCTTCTTCATCGCCCGCTTTGTCGCCGCCGAGTGACCGATTTCAAACCCGGCAACCGACCGGTCCGGGATAATCGCCCCATGGCGACAGAGTCAGAGAAGACAACAGTCGACCGCCGTCCGGCCTGTCCGGGTTGCGGTGAACCGTGGTTGCGCCCGACCCAGCTGCCGGGCCGGTTCCGCTGTGTGTACTGCCTTTCGCGTTACGAGCTGGTCTCGCAATGCCCGAATTGCGGTGAACACCAGACCATCGCCAGAATGAGCACGACCGAGGACATGAGCTGCCAGAGCTGCGGGTCCTCGATGCTCCAGCCAATCTGAACCCCGACCCGGAAATTTCATGACCAACCAGCCCCGCAACGCCGAAACACCCGTGCCCGAAGCCTTTCAAGGCATCCGCATCGCCCCGTCGATCCTTTCAGCCGATTTCGCCAAGCTCGGTGCGCAGGTCGCCGAAGTGATGGAAGCCGGCGCCCGGGTCATTCACTTCGACGTGATGGACGGCCAGTTCGTTCCGCCGATCACGATCGGTCCGCTGGTCCTTTCGGGGATCGCCGACCAGGTCCACGATGCGGGAGGGGTGATCGACGTTCACCTGATGATCGAGAACCCGGACCGTCAGTTTGAAGACTTCGCGAAGGCCGGAGCGGATTCGATCATCTTCCATGAGGAAGCGACTCCCCACGCCCATCGCTGCTGCCATGCGATCCGCGAACTCGGTTGCCTGGCCGGAGTGGCGATCAATCCGGGCACGCCGGTCGACGCGCTGGCTGAACTGAACGGCATGCTCGACGAGGTTCTGGTCATGACGGTCAACCCGGGCTGGGGCGGCCAGCCCTTCATCGAGACTTCGCCCGACAAGGTCAGGCGGATGCGCTCGCTGGTCGGTGACGACGTGCTGATCGAAGTCGACGGTGGCGTCGGAACGAAGAACGCGGGGATGATGGCCGAAGCGGGAGCGACCCTGATGGTCGCCGGTTCGGCGATCTTCGGATCAGACGACCCCGCCCAGGCCTACCGCGACATAACCTCGGCTGCAGAGATCAGGTAGCGGTGTCTTCGAGGCCGGCCAGTCTGGCCTCGATCGCTTCGCTTGATCCTTCGACCGGTACGTCTTCCTCGATGCCCTTCGGGCGGAGGTAGATGAAGGTCAGCAGGGCGAGCAGCAGCAGTGCGGTCAGGGCGAAACCGATTTCAACCCGCAGGTTGCCGTCGCTGATGAAGGGCAGCAAGGTCCAGACGATGAAGAAGCCCGCGCAGGAGATCCACCGGAGCGAGGCCCGCCGGGCCTGACCCTGGGCCAGACAGGCCTGGTTGATCGTGACTGCGGCCAGGTAGAGGCCCATCCCGACCACGACCAGCAGCAGTCCGGCCCGGTCATAGGTGAACTTGTTCGAGAAGGCGATCTGCATCAGCTTCGGTCCGGCAACCGCCATGACCAGGAAGCTGACCGCGGTGAAAGCGGAGATCCCGAGCAGGACCATGCGGACCGAGTGATGGAACTGGCGGTCCGAATCCGGATCGTCGCTGCTGTTCAGGGCGGTCAGGTGCGGCAGGATCGAAGTGGAAACGGCCTGGAAGAGCTGGAGCGGTGCCCGGGCGATCATCAGCACGTTGAAGATGTAGCCCGCCGCGGCCACGCCCTCGATGCCCCGGACGACGAGTGGGCCGGCGTTGAGGAACACCTGCTCGGAAAACATGATCAGGAAGACGGAGCCGACGAAACCGGCCCCGTGGGAAAGCGAGAATTCCTCCCTGGCCTCGGCCTCTTCCTTGCCGACGTCCTCCGGCGAGATGCCATGGGATTCGGCGTACGCGGCACGTTCCTCGGCTTCCCGACGGCTGCGGCGGGTGATCGCCATCGGCACCACCATCAGGCTGAGCAGCGGAGCGGCCACGATGCCCATCGCCACCATCGACTGGCCGGAAAGCAGTCCGAAGGCGACCAGGGCGGCGAACATGGTCCGGAACACCGATTCGGAAAGGATCAGGGTGGTGAAGAGGCCGAACTGCTGGTGGCCGGCCAGATAGCCACGGGCGAAGTAACTCGCGGCGTAGAAGAGAACCGCCGAAAAGAAGACCCAGTAAAGGGTTTCGTTGCCGGCAAGCAGACCGTCTTCAAGCGGCTTCTTGAGGATCAGCGCCGTGACGGCGAAGCCGAAAGCCAGGCAGAGCTGGATCTTGGCGGCGACCCGGACCGGCCCGACGTCGGTCTCTCCGCGTTCGATGTGTTCGGAGATGTGCCGGGAAAGCAGCTGGTCGACCGGGCGGTAGAGGGTCGAGACCGTGATGAAGACCGCCGACCAGAGAACCGTGATCTCGCCGTAGGCGTCCTTGCTCAGGTCATGCGAGGCGATCAGGAAATAGGCATAGGTGAAGATTCCCGTCAGGCCGACCCCGATGGTCAGCAGGCCGACCGACTTTCCGTAGGCACGGTTAGACGTGGCGGGGTCTTTTTCCAGGGCTTCAGTCAAGGGAATTGCCGGGGGAGATCAGAGAACGCTGCGATCCCGGGGCGGGTCAAGGCTGTGGCTCGGCTCGACATCCAGCTCGAGCTCGATCCGGCGCACCCTTTCATAGACCCGCTGGGTCATGACCCTCTGGCCGGCCAGCAGGTCGCCGATGATGCCGAGTGCGAATAGCTGGATCGAGACGATGAAAAGCACGGCGCCGAGCAGCAGCGACTGGATGTGGCCGTCGCGGTCGCCGTTGAAAATCCAGTCGACCAGGAAGGGCATCCAGGCTGCGAGAGCCGCAACCGCGGCGATCAGTCCGAGAAACGAGAAGACCTTGAGCGGTTCGTAGCGGGTGTAGATCCGGATGATCGCCAGGCCGTTTCGCCTGACATAGGCCGAGGTGGAACCGAAGAGCCGGGACTCGCGGGTCTTGGCGTTGGTCGAGATCTTGACTTCGCCGACCGCCACGCTGCCCTTGCCGGCCTGGATCAGGCTTTCGAGGGTGTAGGTGAAGTTGTCGACCACCAGGAGCTGGAGGGCAGCCTCCTGGTTGTAGGCGCGGAAGCCGGAGGTCGCGTCGGTGACTTCGGTGTCGGAAAGGCGCCGCACCACCCAGCTGCCGAACTTCTGCAGGACCTTCTTGGCGGGGGAGAAATGGTCGATGTCGGCGACCTCACGGTCCCCGACCACCATCTCGGCGTCACCGGCGAGGATCGGTGCGACCAGTTTCGGGATGTCGTCGCCCGAGTACTGGTTGTCGGCATCGGTGTTGACGATGATGTCCGCGCCAAGCTTCAGGCAGGCGTCGAGTCCGGCCTGGAAACCGGTGGCCAGGCCGCGGTTGTTCGGCAGCTTGACGATGTGATCCACACCGCAGTCCTTGGCGACTTCGATCGTGCGATCGGTCGAGCCGTCATCGATGACCAGGGTTTCGATTTCATCCACGCCTTCGATCTCGCGCGGCAGGTCCGCGAGAGTTGCAGGGAGGGTCTCTTCCTCGTTGAGGCAGGGGATCTGGATGATTACCTTCATTAGCCTTCAGGATTCTCCCATGAGCGACCCACAATCAACATCCGACCCGGACATCTGGCAAAGGGCCATCCAACTGGCCTCGCTGGGTCGCGGCTGGACTTCACCGAATCCGGTGGTCGGAGCGGTGCTGGTCAAGGACGGCCGGGTGATCGGTGAAGGCTGGCATCGGGCGCACGGGGAACTCCACGCAGAAAGGGAAGCCCTGGCCGATGCCGGACGCCGCGGAAATGACCCGGCTGGATCGGCGATCTTCGTCACGCTCGAACCCTGCGCCCACACCGGCAGCCAGCCTCCCTGCGCCGACGGACTGATCGAAGCGGGTGTCTCCGAGGTCGTGATCGCGGCCGAGGATCCGACCGAAAAGACCCGTGGCATCGGACCGTCCCGGCTTCAGGAAGCCGGGATCAAGGTGCGCTGGGCCGAAGGTCATGTGAACCGGCTCGCGCTCGACCTGATTCAGGACTTCCGCAAGAGGGCGATTACCGGCAAGCCGTTGGTGACTTTGAAGACGGCGATGAGCATCGACGGAAAGATCGCAACCCGCACCGGTGACTCCAAATGGATTTCGGGAGAAGAAAGCCGGGCCCTGGTCCACCGCTGGCGGGCCGAGATGGATGCAGTGGCGGTCGGGTCCGGAACCCAGGTCGCCGACGATCCCCGACTGACCGCCCGTCACACCGACGGGGAACCGGTTCGCCAGCCGGCCCGGGTGATCTTCGATTCGAATCTGGTGACCACCCCCGGTTCCGCCCTGTTCGAAGACATCGGCGAAGCCCCGGTGCTGATCATCACCACCCCGGAAGCAGACCGGGAACGGGTCCTCGCGCTGGAGTCGGCCGGGGCCGGACTGATCCCGGTGCCGGCGGGCGACAGTGGCCAGAGGTTCGGACAGGCGATGACTGAGCTCGGCAGCCGGGGAATCTCCTCGCTGCTTCTGGAAGGCGGGCCCGGACTGGCCGGAGCGGCCTTGACCGCGGGCGAAGTGGACCGGACCGAAACCTTCATCGCACCGGTCGTCCTCGGCGGTGGCCGGCCGGCCACCGAGGGCGAAGGCCCGGAGCTGATGGCCGACGCAACCCGGGTGCCCGAGCTGCGGGTGAGCCGGGTCGGTCAAGATGTACTGATGAGCGCGACGATCAGGAGCTGGTGATGTTCTCCGGGCTGGTGCAGGACCTCGGCCGGGTCGAATCGATTGATCTGGGGCCGGACGGCGCCCGGATCCGGCTGGCGACGACGCTCGCCGGGCAGATCGCCCTGGGTGATTCGATCGCCGTGAACGGTTGCTGCCTGACCGCGACCACCGTCGACGAGGAAGGATTCACGGCCGACGCGATGCAGCAGACCCTGGATCTGACTTCACTCGGAGGCCTCGAGGCCGGCACGCCGGTCAATCTCGAACTTGCGCTGCGGGCCGACCAGCGGCTCGGCGGCCACATCGTCCAGGGGCACGTCGACGGCACCGCATCGGTGATCGGCCGGACCATGGACGGCTTTTCCCTGAGACTTCGAATCTCGCTTCCAGAGGGAATGTCAAGCTACGTGATCCCCCAGGGATCGATCACCATCGAAGGCGTCAGCCTGACTGTCGCCGACTGCGGTGAGGACTGGGCCGAGGTGGCCCTGATTCCGGAAACGCAGGAGCGGACGAACCTCGGAACACTTCAGGAAGGCGCAACCGTCAACATCGAGTGTGACGTAATCGCCAAATACGTCGAGCGCATGGTGTCACCATATGTGCGAGGTTCCGCCAGCCACACGGACCGCTGAAACCCAGATCTAAGAGAAAGCTTGAACAGACCATGGCAACCGAAGAAGGCCGCGGCAGCGTGAGCGCCGCCGAAGAGACACCTTTCGCCACGATCGAAGAAGCCCTGGAGGAGATCAGGGCCGGTCGGATGATCATCGTCACCGACGACGAGGATCGCGAGAACGAAGGCGACCTCGTGATGGCCGCCCAGTTCGCAACTCCTGAAGCGATCAACTTCATGGCCAAGGAAGGTCGCGGGCTGATCTGCCTGTCGCTGACCGCCCAGCGCTGTGACCAGCTCGGCCTGAGGCTGATGACCGCCAAGAACGAAGCCCCGCTGGAAACCGCCTTCACGGTTTCGATCGAAGCCGCCGAAGGAGTCACCACCGGAATTTCGGCACACGACCGGGCCAAGACCGTCCAGGCTGCGATCGACCCCGACGCAACCCCGCGGGACATCGTCGTTCCCGGACACGTCTTCCCCCTGAAGGCGAAGGACGGCGGAGTGCTCGAGCGCACCGGCCACACCGAGGCCGCCGTCGACCTCGCCCGTCTGGCCGGTGTTTCCCCGGCCGGTGTGATCTGCGAAGTCATGAACGAGGACGGCACCATGGCCCGGGTCGACGACCTGGTCGGCTACGCCGAGAAGCACGGCCTGATCATGGTCACGATCGCCGACCTGATCGCCTATCGCCGCGAGAACGAGAAGCTGGTGGAGAGGGTCGTCTCGACCGCACTGCCGACCAGCTTCGGTGACTTCCGGGCGGTCGGCTTCCGTTCGCTGGTTGACGACAAGCATCACGTGGCGATGGTCAAGGGCCAGGTCGATACCGGCGAGCCGGTTCTCGTCCGCGTCCACTCGGAATGTCTCACCGGTGACGTGTTCCACTCGATGCGCTGCGACTGCGGTGAGCAGCTTGCGGCCGCGATGGCGATGATCGAAGAAGAAGGCCAGGGAGTGCTGCTCTACCTCTCGCAGGAAGGTCGCGGCATCGGTCTGCTGAACAAGCTGCGGGCCTACAAGCTCCAGGAAGAGGGACTCGACACGGTCGATGCCAACCTCAAGCTCGGATTGCCGGCGGACCTCAGGGACTATGGAATCGGAGCCCAGATCCTGCGGGATCTCGGACTGACGAAGATCAAGATCCTGACCAACAATCCGAAGAAGATCATCGGCCTCGAAGGCCATGGCCTGGAAGTGACCGAGCAGATCAAGATCGAGGCTCCGCCGAACGTCCACAACGAGGAATACCTGCGGACCAAGCGGGACAAGATGGGCCACATCCTCCATCACCAGGGGCTCGCCCTCGACGAGGAAATGATCCTCGACGAACAGATCCACGATTCGGAGAAGGAAGAAAGTGCCTGAGCCCGAGTTCACCGGCGACGTTCGGACCGCGTCCTCGTCCGGGACAGAATCAGGGAATGGATCCCGAACGGGACGCTTTGCGATCTGCGTCGGCAACTTCTACCGGGATCTCGCCGACCGGCTGATCGAGGGAACCAAGGAAGAATTCGCAAAAGACGGGATCGGCGAGCATGACATCGACGTCTTCGAAGTTCCGGGTGCTTTCGAATTGCCGCTCGCGGCCCATTACGCCGCTGTTTCCGGTCGCTACGACGGCGTGGCCTGTCTCGGAGCGGTGATCCGCGGCGAGACGGACCACTACGACTTCGTATGCAACGAAGCGGCCCGTGGAATCCAGAACGTGCAGCTCGAAACTGGCGTCCCATGCGGATTCGGAGTTCTGACCGTCGACAACATGGATCAGGCCCTGGCCCGGGCCGGCGGTGGCGGAAAGCGCGATTCAGGGGCCAATGCGGCCCGCGCGGTCCTTCGCATGAACGAGATCCGAAGGGAACTTTCCGACTGATCAAGCCGGATCGGGGGTGGCCTTCCGCGAGGAAGCCGTCGCTCCAGCGAATCGGCTAGGATGCTCCGTCCTATGGCACGCGTATGTCACAACTGTGGAAAGGGTCCGGGCTTCGGCAATAACCGGAGTCACTCAATGGTCGCCACCCGGCGCCGTTTCGATCCGAACCTCCAGAAGGTCCGCGTTCTCGAGGATGGCGCCAAGAAGCGCGTCCTCGTCTGCACCCGCTGCCTCAAGGCCAACAAGGTCACCAAAGCCGGCTGACGCTGATTCCGCCTTGTGCGGAGTCCGTTCATCAAATTTTTTGTGATTTGAACGGACGGGTTTCGGTGGTCATCCGGCGTAGACCGGATGACATGCAGTTAAGTAGGACCCCTCCCCGAATGGCGCCCGCGTTCAGGTATTCAATGATCCGAAGGCTCCGATAAGGTCGCAGGCTGTGTCCGATCCGAGTATTGAGAGATTTCGTCGGGTCGTTGCTTCTGCCTACGGTTCGCTTGAAGCCCGTCGGCAGGAGGTCAATGACCTGAATGTGTTCCCCGTTGCCGATGGTGACACCGGGGACAACATGGCGATGACCATGAAAGCCGTGATGGAAGAGCTCGACCGGCTCGACAACGGCCAGTCCCTTGATGAAATCGGCCGCACCCAGCTCGTTGCCGCCCTCGCCCGGGCCGCTCTCATGGGAGCCCGCGGAAACAGCGGCGTAATTCTCAGCCAGATCGTCCGCGGTGCTGCCGAAGAGCTGGCTTCCCGGCCGGGAGAGCTTGTCGATCCGGTGCTGGTCGCGTCGGCCTTTGCCAAGGCCGCGGACGCCGCCTACTCCTCGGTGCGCAATCCGGCCGAAGGAACCATGCTTACCGTCTTCAGGGAGATCGCCCATTCGGTTTCCCGTCAGCTCGCCCATCTCGAGCCCGGCCAGCAGAGGCTCCCGCAGGATGCGACGCCCGCACAGCAGGACCAGGTTCTTGCCGATGTGCTCGAACAGGCGATCGCCGATGGCCAGAAGGCAGTCGAGCGTACGCCCGAACAGCTGGAAGTCCTGGCCCAGTCCGGGGTCGTCGATGCCGGCGGTTATGGCCTCGTTCTGATCCTCGCCGGAGTGCTCGCCGCGCTGCGGGGTGAGGATGCGGAGCTGCCTGAGATCCAGCATCACGCGGCAGCCCAGATCACTCATCCGCAGCATGAAGACAGCCGCTTTCAGTACTGCACGAACTTCATCGTCTCCGGAAGCGGACTCTCTTCGCGTCAGTTCATCCCGAAACTCGAAGAACTCGGCGACTCGGTGCTGGTGGTCGGGGACGAATCGACGCTCAAGATCCACGTTCACACCGATGACCCCGAGGCGGCGATGGAAGTATTCAGCGAAGCCGGCGAAGTGACCAACCTCGATGTCGCCGACATGCGAAAGCAGATCGCCGAGCGTGAGGCGCGAATCAACGCCGACCACCGGACCGGGGTCGTGGTCGTTGGCAGCGGCGAGGGACTCGAGCTTCTGTTCACCGAACTGGGCGCGACCGTCGTGCCCGGCGGCGAAACCCTGAATCCATCCACGGCGGAACTTCTGGCGGGCATCAGGGCGGTCCCCTTCGAGGACGTCCTGGTTTTGCCTAATTCCTCGAATGTGATCATGGCCGCCGAACGGGCCTGCGAACTCTCGGAAAAGCGGGCGGTGGTGCTTCCGACCAGGACCCAGCAGGAAGGCCTCCTGGCCCTGGTCGAATTCGATGGCAAGGCAGACCTCGACGCCAACCGCAAGCGACTCGAAGACGCGGTCGAAGGGGTGACGGTCGGGGGCATCGCGCCGGCCGCGCGGGACGATGCCCAGGGTCGGTTCCGGCGGGGGGATGCGGTCGGCTTCATCGACGGGGAAATTGTCGCCTGGGGTGGAGCCGGATCGGCGCTCGCATCGACCATCGAACGAATGGCGGACGGTGCCGAACTGGTAACCGCAATCGCCGGTGACGGCGCCCCGATCCCGCTCGACGAGATCGAAGCCCACAGTCCGGACGGCGTCGAACTTGAAGTTCACGAAGGCGGGCAGCCGAGCTGGTGGTGGCTGCTGGCCAGTCAGTGACGAAGTCGGCCGATCCACCGTTGCCGCCGTCCCGGTTCGGCGGCCAGGCCGATGACCGTCCTGGCAATCCGGAATTGCTTGCCGCCCCGGTTGCCTGGCCGGAACCGTCGCTGGCGGCTCAACCGCTGGACTCACTGCCGGGAGTAGGAGAGAAGTTTTCCGTCCAGGCGGCGGAAGCGGGAATCGAAACGGTGGGGGAGCTGCTCTGGCGGGTGCCGCGCGCCTACGGCCAGCGGCCCGGCACAAAACTCCTGGGAGACCTCGAACCAGGTGAGGCGACCGGTGTGGAGGTCCGGATCATCCAGTCGCGAAAGGTGAGAACGCGGCGACGGAACTTCAACGTGGTCGAGGCCCGCGTCGCGGATGATTCAGGTGCCCGCAAGGCGGTCTGGTTCAACCAGCCCTGGATGAACGAAAAGCTGACCGCCGAGAGCCACTGGTATCTGGAAGGAAGGCTGGAAAAGGGCGGATTCGTGGTTTCGGCTTCGGAGCCGCTCCAGGGGCCGGCGGCGGAGGAGGGTTCCGGAAAGGGAATCAGGTGGCAGGACAGCAAAGCGACGCCCCCGGGACTGGCCGGAGATTCACCCCGGGCTGCGCATTCTGCGGGCGGCGAGATCGGTCCCGGTCGCTGGCGACGCTGGTCGTTCGAAGCCTGTCGTCTTGCCACGAGGCTGCCGGAGCCCCTTCCGGTCAGGCTGCTCGACCGCGGCTCCGATCCTGAGTCGAGGCTTCCGGGGCTGGCAGCAAGCTTCCGCGAGGCCCATTTTCCGACCGGCGAGCCCCAGGCAGCCGCGGCCCTCAGGCGCCTTGCCTACCAGGAGCTGCTTGAGAACCAGGCAGTGGTCAGGGACCGGCGGCTGAGGCACCGCGAGCGTGCCGGACCGGCCCTCGCACTCGAAGGGGATCAGCGGCTGACCGCAAAGTGGCTGGCAGGACTTCCGTTCGATCTGACCGGCGACCAGTCCCGGGCGATCGAAGCGATCGGCCCTGAACTGTCGGGAACCGAGCCGATGGGTCGACTGCTGATGGGCGAGGTCGGTTCGGGCAAGACGGTCGTCGCGGTCCAGGCGATGCTCACGGTGGTCGGCAGCGGCGCCCAGGCGGCGATGATGGTGCCAACCGAAGTGCTCGCAGGCCAGCACTTCAAGACCCTGGTCGAACTGCTGGACGGAACCGGGGTCGGTGTGGCCCTGCTGACCGGATCGACTCCAGCAACCGAACGCATCAAGCTTCTGGCGGAACTTGCGGGGGGAGGACTGGACATCCTGGTCGGTACGCATGCCCTGCTGGAAGAACCGGTGCGGTTCAAACGGCTCGGACTCGCGGTCGTGGACGAGGAGCACCGCTTCGGCGTGCGGCAACGGGCTGGACTCGATGCCAAGGCGCCGGCCGGGCACGCCGCCCATCTGCTCCACATGTCGGCGACTCCCATACCGCGCACCCTTGCCCTGACCGCATACGGTGATCTCGACGTGACGACCCTCAGGGAACTTCCGGCCGGCCGGGCGCCGGTCACCACCGAAGTCGTGTCCGAAGCCGGGCGCGGCGAAGCCTTCGACCGGCTCAGATCGGAACTCGATCGCGGCCGCCAGGCATTCGTGGTCTGTCCGCTGGTCGACGAATCACCGCTGGTCGAAGGCAGGGCGGCAGCCGCCGAGGCCGAGCGGCTGGCGGCAAACGAACTTCAGGGTTACGAAGTGGGACTGCTCCACGGCCAGATGAAGCCCGCCCAGAAAGAGATCGCGATGAACGCCTTCACCGACGGGAGGATCGACGTGCTGGTGGCGACCACGGTGATCGAGGTCGGGATCGACGTGCCCAACGCAACGGTGATGGTGATCGAGGGGTCCGACCGTTTCGGCCTGTCCCAGCTTCACCAGCTGCGGGGCCGGATCGGCCGGGGCGCCCACGGCGGAACCTGCTTCCTGTTCAGCGAGAACTCGGGAGCGCGGGCCGCCCGGCGACTGGGGGCACTGGCTTCCAGCCACGACGGATTCCGGCTGGCCGAAATCGACCTGGAGATGAGGGGAGAGGGGGAGGTTGCCGGGACCAGGCAGCACGGAATGCCGAGGTTCCACGTCGCTTCGCTTCCCCGGGATGTCGAACTGCTCGAAGCTGCCCGCTGGGACCTGTACTCGATGGATCAGCTCGAACTGGAAATTCTCGGAGCCACGATCCGGGCCGGAATCCGGCCGGATCAGGCAGATGCGGAGCAGGCGGCATGAGGGTGATCTCCGGCCGGCTCGGCGGCCGTCAGCTACTCGCCCCGAAGGGCTGGAAGGTACGACCGACCTCGGAAAGGGTCAGGGAGGCGATCTTCTCCGCCCTCGGTGGGATCGAAGGAATGGTCGTCGCGGATCTCTATTGCGGCACCGGAGCCCTCGGCATCGAGGCGATCTCCCGTGGTGCGGCGCGGGCGACACTGGTCGACCGGGACACCCGTCCCGCCCTCGGCAACGTCCACAACCTCGGCCTGACCGCAGAAGTCGATCTGGTCCGGGCCGAGGCACCGAACTGGATCACGACCGCCCCGAGCGGAGTCTTCGATCTTGTCTTCATCGACCCGCCCTACCGTGAAGCAAGCCAGGTCGCAGCGATGCTCGACGGCGAGCTGGGACGGGTCCTCGCTCCCGGCGGCCGGGTGATCGCCGAATCCGACAACCGCGGGCCGCTGGAATTTCCCTCCCTTGAAACCGTGCGGGAACGTAGGTACGGGCGCACCGTGGTTACATTTCACCGACTCCAGTCCCCTCAAGATCCAGAGAATCCAGACCCCGAATGACAGATAACACCCCGAAAGTCGCCGTTTGCCCCGGAAGCTATGACCCGGTAACCAACGGCCACCTCGACATCATCACCCGTGCTTCCCGCACCTTCGACAAGGTCGTGGTTGGTGTGGTCAACCAGCCGATCCGCAAGAAAAAGACCCTCTTCAGCGCCGAAGAAAGGATCGCCTTCATCGAAGACGCGACCTCGCATCTCGGCAACGTCGAGGTTCAGGCCTTCTACACGCTTCTGGTCGAGTTCGCCCGTGACAACGGCGCCAGGGCAATCGTCAAGGGACTCCGCGCGATCTCCGACTTCGAGTACGAGAACGAGATGGCACAGCTCAATTCCAAGCTGGATTCCGAGATCGAGAGCATCTACGTTTTCGCCCGTCCGGAGTACAGCTTCCTGTCTTCGACCGGTGTCAAGGAAATGGCGACATTCAACGGAGACGTCAGCGATCTGGTTCCGGCTCCGGTGGCAGCCGCCCTGGCGGATAGACTGGGTCGCAGTTAGTGTCGGTCAGGCACGAAAAAGGAATGGAAGATTCCATGCAGAATCTTCACCACATGGCCACATTTCCCCCGCAAATCGACGGAGAAGCATAGGGTTCCCTCCACATGGACGTCCTCGTTCTAATAGACAAGCTCGATGACCTCGTCCACAACGCCCGCCCGGTCCCTCTGACCGATCAGGTGCGCGTGGACCGAGAGGAGATCTACGACCTCCTCGATCAGATGCGTGCCACGATCCCTGAGGAGATCAAACAGGCCCGCTGGATCGTCAAGGAACGTCAGGAGATGCTCGAAGAGGCCAAGCGTGAATCCGAGCGGGTAATCCGCGAGGCGCGCGAGCAGCAGGCCCGACTGGTTTCCGATGAGGAAGTCACCAAGCAGGCTGAACGCGCCGCCGACGAAATCGTCGAGGACGCCCGGGCCCGTGAGCGGGAAATCCGCCTCGGAGCCGAGGACTACGCCGACGAGATCCTCAACACGCTCGAGGTCAACCTCCAGAAGTTCACCGCCGCCGTCCAGCGAGGCAGAGACCGCCTCGCCGGCCGCGACGAACCCCTCGACGAAATCGAGGAGTAGTCGCAGGCCGGGTTGGTCCGGCCATCAATTTGAGTCCGATCATCCGTTAGTTGTTTCTGTGATCGGACGGGTTTCTTTGGGAGGGCCGGCGCAGACCGGCCCGACTAGATCGGA
>Ga0209023_10003885_pt1 | contig 17477 bp, 15 predicted proteins | sample LakOneMetagenome_FD_187468 | JGI IMG/M metagenome (GOLD analysis project Ga0209023, IMG submission 187468) | Freshwater and sediment microbial communities from Lake Erie, Canada (SPAdes) (version 2) | ecosystem: Environmental > Aquatic > Freshwater > Lentic | place: Lake Erie, Canada... | reverse complement strand
CCGCTTCTTTGCTTTGAAATTCGTCGATCTCCACCTTTTTATTTTCCAGCACCTTGTATTGTTCAAAATAATTCCGCAGTACGGCAATAAAATGTTTGGGCAATTCATCCACATTGGTAATATAATTTACGCCGGGGTCTTTGGTTGCCACTGCAATGATCTTATCGTCTTTTTCCCCGTTGTCTATCATCTGCATATTGCCTATCACCGTTGCTTCCACGAGGCAGAGCGACTGGATGCTTTCGCTGCACATCACCAGGATGTCCAGCGGATCATTGTCTTGCCCCAGTGTTTGCGGAATGAACCCATAGTTGATGGGGTAGTGAAAGGAAGAGTAAATGACCCGGTCTAGTTTCAGCAATCCTGTTTTTTTATCGATCTCGTATTTGGCCCGGCTGCCTTGCGGAATTTCAATTAACCCGTTAACAACCTGCGGGGCTTTATCTCCGTAATGAGCGCCGTGCCAGGGGTGAAGGACGTACATGTTTATTAATTAAGAATGAAGAATTAAAAATTAAGAATTATGAATTTGCAATGCGAAGCCTGTTGGTTATACATTTTTAATCCTTAATTTTTTATAGCCAGCTGGTACCCGATAAAAGCAGCTGCAATTCCTAAAACAATGCTTGCGCATACGTAGGCGATGGCCATGCCGTATTTCCCGCTTTGCAATAACCCCATGTTCTCCAGCGAAAATGCAGAGAAGGTGGTAAAGCCGCCGCAGATACCGGTTGCCAAAAAAAGCTTCCAGTTATTGCCCAGGGGTTCTTGCCGGATGCTCATGGCAAAAACGATCCCGATGATCAAACTGCCAAGAATGTTTATGGCCAGTGTTGCCCATGGAAATAATTTTGAATTCACCAGCAACGAGCTGCCATAGCGAAGCACAGAACCCAGCCCACCTCCCAAACCAACAAGTAAAAAGTTCTTAAGCATCGGTTATTTATAGATTTCCGGAAAAAGTATATTGAAAGTCTACCAGCCATTTACCGTTAACACGTACCAGTTTCAGATTCTTTGCCTCTCTCGTATAACTGTTGCTGTAATTAAAGATGAAGATGCTGTCGGTAACATAACTGGTCTCATTTACCAGGATATCGGCCTTTTTGTATTTTTCGAGCACTTCTTCTTTCTTGGCACTGTAGTCTTTTTTGAACCGGCTGAATAATTCCTTATTGGTCTCATTCTTCAGCAGGAACTGCTCTGCGTCATCAAATTTATTGTCCAGGATATCCCGGATAAAGGCAGTGGCTACTTCCACATCGGTAACCGGGATTTTTTTTGCGGGGCTGCTGCAGGAAAAAGCAGCAGCGGAGATAAAACTGATTAAGATGATCTTTTTAAGCATGGTTAAAGTTAAACATCTTTCGGCAGGCAAAAAAAAAGCATCCGCCAGCCGGCGGATGCTTTTATAAAAGGAGCTGGTTTATAAATTACCTTTTCTTGCTTTCAGTGTATCGAAGAATGCCTTGCCTTTTTCCAGCAGCATCCTTTGGGAATCGGGGCTCAGGTTCTTGAATTTTTCAATGGCATTATCCATATCGGGTTTGCCACCAGGGCCCCTGTTTCCTTTCATACTGTTGAACATGCCATTATCCGATTTCCCCAGTGCTATCTTCCAGTCACCGTCTTCCTTTACCAGGTCGAACTTATGTGTTTCGGTCTTACCATTTTCAGTGATCTCTGCATCCACCGTTGCATTATCGCCATTTGTTTTTTCGTTCGTGAGTTTATAGGAAACGTTCTTCACTTTTTCCTTGAACTCTTTTATCATGGTTTCCTTGGCTTCCCTTACAAAATTTGAATCGAGGCCGTTGCCGATCTTTTCTATTTCTTCCAGGTTGGCAACATCTGCTTTGGAAATGAATTTTTTCATGCCATCAAAATCACCATTCTTTATGGCATTGAACATTCCATCAAGCGCAGCAACGGGGGTGGCAGATGAAGCGGAGCCAGCATCTTTACTTTTGCAAGCCGAAAGACTAGCAGCAACGGCAAGGATAAAAAGAATTCTCTTCATAGATCAGTTTTTTTAAATTGTGAACACAAATTTAGATTTAATCGGCACATCTGCACAAAAAAAATCAGGCAACGCAAGGTCGCCTGATGTTATGGCAGGGGTTAGCAGCGTTCAAAGGGTCAGGAACCTTTTTTTTGCTCAGAAACCTTATCATCATCCTTATTATAAGCCTTGATGATCTGTTTTACGAGGCGGTGCCTTACCACGTCTTCTTCATCGAGTTCGATATGAGCAATACCTTCGATGTTCTTAAGAATACGGGTGGCTTTAAATAAGCCGCTCGACTGGTTTTTGGGCAGGTCGATCTGGGTAGGGTCGCCGGTGATGATGGCTTTGGCATTGGGGCCGATCCTGGTGAGGAACATTTTTATCTGCAGGTCATTGGTGTTTTGCGCTTCATCCAGTATGATGAAGGCATTGTCCAATGTTCGTCCACGCATGTAAGCCAGCGGCGCAATTTCAATGGTTCGGGTGCTCATGTAATAACCCAGTTTGTCGGCGGGTATCATGTCATCCAACGCATCGTATAATGGTCTTAAATAGGGGTCAATCTTTTCTTTCAGGTCACCAGGCAAAAAGCCAAGGCTTTCACCTGCTTCCACAGCAGGCCTGGTTAATATGATCTTCTTCACCAGTTTATTTTTCAGTGCCCTTACCGCCAACGCCACCGCAGTGTAGGTTTTACCTGTACCGGCGGGGCCAATGGCAAACAGCACATCGTTCTTATCGCAGGCTTCCACCATCTTTTTCTGGTTGGCCGTACGTGCTCTTACGGTTTTGCCGTTGGGTCCAAAAACAAGAACATCATTCGGGTTGCGGTCCATGAAGTTGTCGATGACCCGTTCATCATCGCCACCCAGTATCTGTTCAAAGTAATTGGCACTCATGTGTCCGTTCCTTTCCAGGTAGCGGAGAATGAGGTCAATTTTTTCCCTGGCTCCTTCGATCTGTTCGGGAGCGCCGCTCAGTTTTATCTGGGTACCGCGGCTGAGAATTTTTAGCAGGGGGAATTTCTTTTTTAAGATGTCGAGCTTACCGTTGTTTACTCCAAAAAATTCGATCGGGTTTACGGTTTCGAGGTTAATGATCGCTTCTGTCAATGGATTTTAGTTTTTTCGCTGTTTCTGTCATGCAGTATGTCCGGGGCATACATAGCAGCGTTCTGTTATCAAAAAAATTCAAAGGGCACTTACTAACGCATCTTCATTTCAAATGTAACAAATTGATATTGATACATCCCAAACTTACTTATACACAAAACGGATTTTTGGTGGAAAAGTTTCCATGTAAAAAAAGATTTAACAAATAAATTCTATAGGTACCTGTAAAATAAAATCAACCAAGTGTTTTTAATATAGCCAGCCCTTCTTTCCATTCATAGTATCCGGATGCTGTGTTGATATGCCCGGCATCGCCGATGTTGATGAATTCGCTGCCCCAGCTGGTTGCAAAATATGCTGCACGTTCCAATGAAACCCATGGATCATTTGCACTGGCAACCACAATGGTTCTGAAATTAATTTTCTCTTTTGGAAAAGGAGCAAAGCCTTTTACGGGGAATGTATATTGCGGTGCTTCCAGGTCGCTGGGTGCAACAAGCATTGCGCCCCTGATCTTTCTTTTATAACGGTTAGCCCAATGAGCAATGGTAGCGCAACCCAGGCTATGGCCTATAAGAACAACATTCGCCAGGTCGTAACCTGAAATTGCTTTGTCTATTGTTTCTGTCCAGTCGCTGCAGGCAGGGGCATCCCATTCCAGTTGGTTGATGCGTTGAAAATCATTTCCGGTACTTTCAAAAAATGTTTGCCAGTGCCTGGGGCCGGAATTACCAAGTCCGGGTACAATAAAATAATGAGTCATTGGGCTGTTTCAAAAAAATATTCGGTGGTAAAGAAAAAAATCAGGCAGCAACTTTATTTATCCAGCGGCTCATGCACAACTTCAAAACGGGGAAGGTTGCGGGCAAACGGAGTTTCCGGTATAAACCTTAATCAAACTCATTCCGGTATCCCAGGTTCTTTACATTCTTCACGCTTTCCATCACGATATCGTCCTGGTATTCTTTAAAGGCTTCCAGTTTTCCGGCGATGGAAGTGTCGTGCAGGGCGAGTATCTGTGCGGCAAGTATGCCGGCATTTTTTGCGCCATTGAGGGCAACGGTTGCCACAGGAACTCCGTAAGGCATTTGCAGTATGGAGAGCATGGAATCCCAGCCATCGATGCTGTTGGAAGATTTAACGGGCACGCCAATTACAGGCAGTATGGTATTGGCGGCGATCATGCCGGGTAAGTGTGCGGCACCTCCGGCACCGGCAATGATCACTTTCACACCTCTTTCTTTCGCTTTCTGTGCATACTCACGCAGGCGCTCGGGCGTTCGGTGGGCCGATACGATGGTGAGTTCCGGTTCCACTTCAAACTGGCGGAGCATTTCGGCAGCGCCGTTCATTATATCCAGGTCGCTTTCGCTGCCCATGACAATACCTACGAGGGGGCCGTTTGCGTCTTGTTTAAAATTTGAAGTTTGTGGTTTGAAGTTTGATGTTTGTTTGGCCATTACACTCTGTTTTTAAATTTTTGTCCTTTTACTTTCGAAGTGTTAAGGTAAGAAATAAATGCAGAGATCTTGCGGGCCAGAATATCTGCCTTGTTGTATAATTCTTCAAATATTTGCTGATTGATATATCTGCAGTCCAGGCATCGGTATAGTTGGGATTTTAATTCGCCTGCTTCTCCTTTGGAATAACTCAGGGAATTTACAAATTCCAATTTGCTTGCTCTTTCGAAACCCTCTGCAATATTATCCATAATAGAACCTGAACTTCCCCGAAGCTGGTCCCTAAGCCGGAAATCACTTTTTAAAGGTTCAATAAAAGTTAGTGAATATATCTTTTTGGATAAAGCCCTTGCCAGTTGCCAGACTTCCAGTTCCTCAAATTTTGTAATGGTTGCCATGGAGTATAGTTTGATGTCTGATGTTTGAAGTTTGATGTAATGCAGAGTCTTTGAGTAATGAGGTCCTCACAACCTCAAACCTTAAACTACAAACCTGAAACTGTTATAACACTGGAAAAAAAACAGGATCACCTGACCAAATCCCCTTTCAGCTTCAGCAATTCCGTCTCTGCAAGCTTTGTATTATACCGGGCTGCGATCAACCTGTCGTAGGCAAGTTCTAAACTTTTTTGTGTTTCTCTTAATTCCAGGTAGGTGGAGATGCCGAGCCGTAATCTTTCCAGGGCGATGTACACATTTTCTTTTGCAAGTACAATATTCTCTTCTTCCAGCGCCAGGGTTTTCTTTTGCAGTTCATAATCCTTAAAGGCATTGGTAATGCCCAGGTCGATCTTTGCCTTCTGATTCTTATAGGCGATGTTGAGGTAATCAATGTCAAGCTGTGCCTGCTGTATCTGGCGGCGGGTATTAAAGCCATTCAGGATGGGAACAGTAATGCCGATGCCGTAATTGAAACCGTTGTTGCGGTTGTAAAGCGGCGTAAAAGTATTGATCACCGATTTGTTGTCGGTCTTTGAATAGTTGTATGCCGTGTTAAAAGTAAGGGTAGGGTAGCGTTCGGCCTTTCTTTCTTTTAATGTGAGCTTGCCGATGTCGATATTCTTTTTGGTCAAAAGCAGTTGCGGGTTGGTTTTTTCCACGGCGCCCAACAGGTCGCCCAATATGATGTCGGTAGCAAATTCAATGGAATCAGAAACCTCGTACCGGGTATTCAGTTCCACATTCATCAGCTGGTTCAGTTGTTCTTTCAGTTGTTCAATAAGTGTTTGCTGTTTAAGCCTTGCTGCTTTTTGTGCATTCAGGTCAACCTTGCCCTGCAGCAGTTCCGGCTTGGCGCCCAGGCCCACGCTTAATTTTTTCTCCGCCACTTTCACCCGTTCTTCATTGATGCCCATTTGTTCTTCAATGGCTTTCAGTAATTGTTTTTGCCGCACGATGTTGTAATAGTTATTGATCACATCGGCAACGGTGGTCACCATCTGGTTCTTGATGTTGAGTTCGCCCAGCCTTACAAATTCTGCCAGCTTATCTTTTGTGGCAAACATTTTAAGCCCGTCGAACAAGGTCCAGTTAAGTTGAACGGAGCCGGTGAGTGTGTTGGAACGAACGCCTTTGCTTTCCCGCTTGGAACCATCCGCAAGCCGTTGTTTCTGGTTATTGTTGTTGAATACCAGTCCGCCGGTTGCATTTACCCTTGGTAAAAAGGCAGCCCGTGCATAGGAATTATCCAGTGCATAAGAACTGGAGTCGTTGCGTAATAACTGGATGTCGAAATTATTTTCCAGTGCAGCCGAGATGGCCTGCTGCACCGTTAATTTATTCTGTGCGGTTACGTTGCGGCATCCCATCATTATAAAAAGACACAGTATCGTTATGTTAAAGCGATTCTTCATTAAAAAACATTTTATCATCCTTGTTGGGGAGTTGATTGCGGAATATCATCCAACGCACTTCTTTTCTTTTTTGTAGAAAGGTAAGAGTACATGGCAGGTATTACAAACAGGGTAAGTATCAAAGAAAACATCACACCGCCTACGATAACAATGCCCAGCGGAATGCGGCTGGTGGATGCATCGCCTAATGATAAGGCGAGTGGCAACGCACCCAGGCTCATGGCAAGACTCGTCATGATGATGGGGCGGAACCTGGCCACGGCTGCTTCGGTAACCGCGGCAATTTTTTTACTGCCGGTGAGTTGTTTCTTATTGGCAAATTCCACGATCAGGATGCCGTTCTTGGTTACCAGTCCAATGAGCATGATCATACCGATCTGCGAAAAGATGTTGAGTGTTTGATTGAACAGCGATAAGGACAGCACGGCACCTGCCAGCGCAAGCGGCACGGTGAACATGATGGTGAACGGATCGATGAAACTTTCGAACTGGGCGGCAAGTACCAGGTATATAAGCACCAGCGCCAGTAAGAATGCAAACAGGGTATTGCCGGAACTTTCGGCAAAATCCCTCGACGTACCGGTGAGTGCGGTTGAGAATGATTCGTCTAATAGTTTCTTTGAAATGGCCTGCATTTCTTTTATACCATCACCCACGGTTTTGCCGGGTTGCAATCCGGCAGAAATAGTAGCAGACCGGTACCGGTTAAAATGGTAAATGGTTGGTGGCGTTACTTCTTCCGAATAGGTGATGAGGTTATCCAGTGCAATGGCATCGCCGCGGCTGTTGCGTACATAAATGGTCTTCAGGTCGGAGGGGTCGTCCCTGTCGGAACGTTCTACCTGTCCTAATACCTGGTATTGTTTTCCGTCCTTGGTAAAATAACCCATGCGGCGGTTACTCAGTGCAAGCTGCAGGGTTTCCGAAATGTCGTCGATGCTCACGCCCAAAGCACTTGCCTTCATGCGGTCGATGTTGATACGGAGTTCGGGTTTGTTGAATTTCAGATCAGCATCCACACCAAGCAGCACGGAACTTTTATTGGCTTCATCTAAAAATTGGGGCAATACTTTTTTTATTTTCTCCGGATCAACATTCTGCAATACAAACTGAACCGGTTGCCCGGAACGGCGGTTTACCGCGATCGTTTGTTCCTGTATGGCAAAGGCCTTTCCTTCTGAAAAGCGGGGCATCACTTTATTTACCCAGTTCACCACATCCTGCTGGCTTCTTTTCCGTTCGCCCGGATCGCATAATACCACTCTCACAAAACCGGAGTTGGAAGATCCCGAGCCGGTAAAGCCCGGGGCGGTAAGACTAACCATGTATCTTTTTTCGGGGATGGAATCGAGCAGGAAGTTGGAAAGTTTGTCCATGAATTTATCCATCGCATCGTAGGATGTGCCTTCGGGCGCCGTAACCGAAAGACGGAAGCCGCTTTTGTCTTCCATGGGCGCCAGTTCGCTTTGCAGTTTGCTGCCCACAAAATAAATAACGCCGAAGCAGGCAACAAGCAGAACAAGCGCCATCCATCTCGCTTTCATGAAGCCGGTCAGTGCACGGCGGTAGCCATTTTCCAGGCTGCGGAAGAAAGGTTCGGTAACGGTATAGAACCAGGAATGCTTGTGTGCTTTTCCCGCAAGAAAAACGTTGAGCACCGGTGTTAAAGTAAGCGATACAAAAGCGGAGATGAGCACGGCGCCAGCCACCACAATTCCGAATTCCCGGAACAGCCTTCCTACAAAACCCTGTAAGAAGATGATGGGCAGGAATACGATGGCCAGGGTTATGGACGTGGCTATTACCGCAAAATAAATTTCTTTGGAACCTTCTTTGGCTGCCTGCCACTTGGGCATTCCGCCTTCTATCTTTTTATAGATATTTTCGGTGACCACGATCCCATCATCCACCACAAGCCCGGTTGCAAGTACGATGGCAAGTAAGGTAAGTACATTGATGGTGAAGCCGGAAATGTACATGATGAAGAAAGCGCCGATCAATGAGACCGGTATATCGATCAGGGGGCGGATGGCGATGAGCCATTCCCGGAAGAACAAATAAATGATGAGAACAACGAGCCCGAATGCCACCAATAATGTTTCACCCACTTCATTGATGGACTTGCGGATGTATTGCGTCTGGTCCCATGAAAGTTCAAAACGAATATCGGCAGGCAGGTCTTTCCGTATCTGTTCAATCCGTTTGGTGATCTCGTCGGCAATGGCAATGTAGTTGGTGCCCGGCTGCGGAATAACCGCGATGGCGATCATGGGCACACCGCTTTCTTTCAAAACACTTTCTTCATTCTCCGGCCCAAGTACCGCTTCGCCCACATCTTTTAACCGTACGTCGGTACCGTTCACATTCTTTACGATCAGGTTATTGAATTCATCTTCGGTATTGAGTCTTCCGAAAGTACGAATGGAAAGTTCGGTTGCATCGCCGGAAATTTTGCCGGAAGGAAGTTCCACATTCTCTTTCAGCAAGGCTGTTTGCACATCGGCCGGGGTAAGAGAGAAAGCGCTGAGTTTGGATGGCGAGAACCAGATACGCATGGCGTATTTTTTTTCGCCCCATATCAGTACGTTGCTTACGCCGGGAACGGTTTGTAAACGTTCTACAATGTTGTTGTTTGCAAATTCTGTTATCTGTAATGAGTTGCGGATATTGCTCTGCAGCAGCATGATGATCACCGGGTCGTTGCTGTTATCTGCTTTTGATACCACGGGTGGCGCATCCAGGTCGCTGGGCAATGAACGGGCGGCCTGCGAAACTTTGTCACGAACATCATTGGCGGCTGACTCCAGGTCGGATCCCAATACAAACTCAACGGTGATGTTGCTGCTTCCCTGTGAGCTTTGTGAGGAAATGTTTTTTATACCGGCAATACCGTTGATGGCTTTTTCGAGGGGTTCGGTGATCTGTGTTTCTATGATCTCGGCATTGGCACCGGGGTAGGAGGTACGAACACTGATGTTCGGTGGATCAAGCGCCGGGAAATCACGAACACCGAGGAAATTAAAACCAATGGCGCCAAACACAATGATGAGTATGTTGAGCACAATGGCAAAAACGGGCCTTCGTAAACTGAATTCTGAAATGTTCATGAGTCAGGCTTACTTGTTTATTTTGGTTATTGAAATTTTTGCATCGGGTTTCAGGCTCATCAGCCCGGTGGTAATGACGGTATCGCCTTCATTAACACCACTGATGATCTGCACCAGTGCCGAGTCACGCAGGCCGGTGACCACGTCAACAAAACTGGCAATGCCGCCACGGTAAATGATCACTTTTTTTCCGCGGGCCTGCGGTAATATGGCCTGGCTTGGAACCATCAACCCGTTTGGATTGGTGTTGAAGTTGGTGGCTACTTTTGCAAAGATGCCGGGCAATAATTTTCCGTCGTTGTTTGTAACCAATGCCCTTATATTAAGGCTGCGGGTATTTTCCTGGAGCCCTGATTCCGCAGCGATCACTTTAGCCGTATATGTTTTTGGATTGCCTTCGATGGTAAAATCAACCAATTGCCCGATCCTGATACTGGTGGTGAATTTTTCAGGCAATGTGAAATCAAGTTTCAGCTGGCTGTTCTGCCGGATGGTGGTTAATGTTGTTGCCGGACTGATATACGCACCGGCGCTTATATTTTTCAAACCAAGTGTTCCGCCAAAGGGCGCTCTTATTTCTGTACGGGTGATGTTGGTACGAACAATTTCCATGTCGGCCCTGATGGTGTTAACCTGTAAAACACTCAGGTCATATTCCTGCTGGCTCACGCCGTCTATCTTACGCAATTCGCCCATGCGGTTTACGGTCTGTTCGGCCACGGCCAGTTGTACCTGCAGTTTTTTTAACTGTGCCTGCAGGTCGCCATCGAATATCCTGGCCAGTAAGGTACCCTTGCTTACGTTCTTTCCTTCATTGATATTTAAGTAAACCAACCGGCCGGAAATTTCGGGGTGTATCTCTGTTTCTTCATTGGCAATGATGGAACCGGGCAGTTCGGCTTTATCGCTTACCTGCATGTGCTTAACGATGTAGCCTTCCACTTTCATTGTGGTGGCTTTGGGCGCAGCCGGGGCATTGGCTTTTTTATCGCTCCCTTTGCAGGAGAAAAGTAAAAATGCTGAAATAAAAATGCTGCTGGTAAGATAAATGCTGCGAAAGAATAGTTTCACCTGGTTTTAGTTTGATTCAGGCGATAAAATTAAGGCATAATCAGCAGCAATAACAGTTTTTTATATAACCGGTTATTCTAATTCTAATGACTTTATAATGAGGGTATGTTTGATGCGGTTGGCCTGGTGTATCAGTTCCTGTTTTTCCCTGCTTAAAATAGTAATATGGCCCATTTTACGGCCGGGTTTGGTTTGTTTTTTACCGTAGATATGAACGAACACATTTTCCAGTTGTAACATTTCATTCAGTCCTTCATAGACGGCTTCGCCGGAATATCCTTCGGCGCCGATGAGATTTACTATTGCCGCCGGTAAAATAGGATCGGTGCATCCCAACGGATAACCAAGCATTATGCGCCACAGCATGTCGAACTGCGAACTGTAGTTTGCCTCGATGGTATGATGCCCGCTGTTGTGAACCCGGGGGGCTGTTTCGTTCACGAAAACATTATCGTCAACATCTACAAATAATTCCACGGCAAAAATACCGGGGCTTTTTAACTCCTTCACTACTTTCAGTGCAACCGCTTCCACTTTCCACAAAACCTTTTGCGGGATTTCGGCTGGACTGATCTGGTAATCGAGCAGGTTAAGCCTGTTGTCGAATACCATATCAACGGGCGGGTAAAGAGCCGTTTCGCCTTTATCATCCACCGCAATGATCATGGCTATTTCTTTTTTTATGCGGATGAGTTTTTCCAGAACGGCCGGTGCATCAAAACCTTTGTCCAGGTCGGCTGTTGTTTTAATAAGCTGAACACCTTTGCCGTCGTAACCACCCATGGCCAGTTTATGGGCAGCCGGTAAAAAATGGCTTTGATCTTTCAGCGCAGCCATATCGTTTGTGATCACGAATTCGCTGCTGGGTATTTCGTTGTCTTTATAAAACTGTTTCTGCAGTATCTTATTCTTGATGGTTTTAAGTGCCGATGGTTTGGGATAGATCTTTACGCCACCGGCCTCCAGTTTTTCCAATGCCTCTGCGTTCACCGATTCAATTTCGATGGTAAGAGCATCCAGGCCTTTCCCGAAATTATATACGTCGTCAAAGTTTGTTATGTCGCCTTTTGTGAAATGATGGCAAAGGTGTGCAGCAGGGCAGGAGGAATCATTTTCCATTAGAAATGTTTCCACAGGATAATTTGCGGCTGCCTGTAACAGCATACGGCCCAGTTGACCGCCTCCTAAAATGCCGATTCGTGGCTGTCCTGAGCGAAGCCGAGGGGCAGATGGCCGGGCGGAGTCGAGACCTTTTTCCAAATCTTTATACTTATGGTGTGAAAAATTATTGCATTGCGAAAGTAACTGAAGCTTGTGAAAATTCCCTTCGATCAATGCTTTTTTCTTTGCTTTTGACCAGCCTTTGATCTGCAATTCCCTTTTAACGGCCTCTTCCAAAAAGGGAATTGTTTCATAGTATTTTAATACCAGGGGCCTCCTGCTGTAAGTGTAACAGGTTTCATAAGATCCGGTTGCATGCTCTTCAAACCTTGTTACCAGGTCATTGGTGAGGCCTGTATAGTAAGAGCAGTCATTGAACAGGATGATATATACATAATATGTGTGCTGTCGGGCATTGCCGGTCATTCCGGGAAGCTAATTCAAGAACATTATATTGGTATGGGAAAAACAACATGGTTTTGTGTGGCCGTACTTCGACTTCGCTCAGTACGGGCCCTGCATCCCCTTCGACTTCGCTCAGGACGATTGAGAAGTTTTGCTATCTTTGAATCAGAATGACACCCGATTATCCACATAAACTCTTTTCCGACAAGCGTAACAACTATTCTTTGTTGATGCTTACGCTGGCCATGGATTCGGCCGATTAATTTGAATACAGCCCCGAAGCTATTTTTTATTTCAAATTAATAACAATGGAAACAACAACAATTCAATCATCAGTAACAGACAGTAAAACTGATTTTCTTCCGCTGCAGGGTACCGACTACGTGGAATTCTATGTAGGCAATGCCAAACAGGCGGCTCATTTTTATAAGACCGCATTTGGTTTTCAGTCATTGGCCTATGCCGGCCCCGAAACCGGTATGAAGGATAAAGTGAGTTATGTGATCCGCCAGAACAAACTCACGTTTGTTTTAACAACACCCCTGCACGGCAATAATCCCATTGCCGATCATATTCACAAACATGGCGATGGTGTGAAGGTACTTGCATTAAGAGTAGATGATGCAACGGGTGCTTTTGAAGAAACCACCAGGCGGGGCGGCAAAGCATATCTTGAGCCAACCGTTTTAAAGGATGACGACGGGGAAGTGGTGTTGAGCGGGATACATACTTACGGCGATACGGTTCATATTTTTGTGGAGCGAAAGAATTACAAAGGAGCTTTCATGCCGGGCTTCCGGGAATGGAAATCAAATTATAACCCGACAGAGACCGGTTTGTTGTATGTTGATCATTGTGTAGGAAATGTGGGATGGAACCAGATGAATCCCTGGGTCAAGTTCTATGAAGATGTGATGGGCTTCCGCAATATCCTCAGTTTTGATGATAAGGATATCTCAACTGAATACTCAGCCTTGATGAGTAAAGTGATGAGTAATGGGAACGGCTATGTAAAATTCCCGATCAACGAACCGGCGGAAGGAAAGAAAAAAAGCCAGGTAGAGGAATACCTTGATTTTTATAATGGCGAAGGCGTACAACATGTGGCCATTGCCACCAATGATATTGTTAAGACGGTATCTGAATTGCAAAACAGGGGAGTTGAATTTTTAAGCATTCCCGCCAGCTATTACGAAACGGTTCTGGAACGTGTTGGCAAGATCGATGAAGACCTGGAGCCGTTGCAAAAACTGGGTGTACTCATCGACCGGGATGAAGAAGGTTACCTGCTGCAGATATTCAGCAAGCCATTGGAAGACCGGCCTACTTTATTCTTTGAGATCATCCAGCGCAAAGGAGCACAAAGCTTTGGCAAGGGAAATTTCAAAGCCCTTTTTGAAGCGCTGGAAAGGGAGCAGGACGCAAGAGGAAATTTATAAAAGAATAGCAACTGTATAAAGTAACTGCATGGTTGCCATGCAGTTACTTTTGTTTACAGGCAGCCCGCTTGTAAGAATTAAATACATAGGGGCTTTTATATTCAATTATTTTTTCTATTTTTAAAGTCGCTAATTAAACAATTCCACCTAACAGATGAGCCGCTTACTTTTACGATCATGTCTGCCGGTATTCATTGCAATTTTTGCAGGGTCCTCCTGCTTTTCACAAACAGCATTCAACGATAATCAGCGGAATAATTACCGGGTTGGAGGTACATTCACCAAACTGGAGGATTCGTTAAAGAGGCAATTTGAAGAAAGGAACCTCGCCTGGCCTCCCCAATCGGTCTATATCCGGTCATTTAAATACGACCGCCAACTGGAAGTATGGGTGAAGAATGATAATAAAGAGTCATTCCGGCTTTTTAAAACCTACAAGGTTTGCATGCAGAGCGGCACCACCGGGCCAAAAAGAATGGAAGGCGATTACCAGATACCCGAGGGGTTCTATTACATCAACGAATTCAATCCAAACAGTAAATACCATTTATCACTCGGACTTAATTATCCCAATGCATCCGACAGGATATTGAGCGACTCTCTTCGCCCCGGGGGCTCTATATATATACATGGTAATTGTGTTTCTATAGGCTGTATTGCCCTTAATGATGCTGCGATAGAAGAACTTTATATATTAACTTCCCGGGCAAAAGCCAGTGGCCAGGATTTTATTCCCGTGCATGTTTTCCCGGTGCGGTATGATGTGAAAAAATCACTCCAGTACCTGGCCGAAACAACCATCCGCAACCAGGTGATACAGAAGTTCGCCATCAGGCTCAAGGAAGCATTTGATTATTTTGAAGAAAAGAAACAACTGCCGGTGATCATGGTAAGCAAGACCGGTGAGTACGTGATCAATTAACGCATCAGCACCTGTACCGTTTCCGGTGTACGCTGCATCAGCAATACCGTTTTACCTTTTGTAAGTTCCTCGTATTTTTCTCTTGAGTAATGCCGGATGGTGAGCAGGGTAAGATTTTTTTCCAGCTGCACATCAAATATCTCCGATGCAGCGAGGGCAAGTTTCTCTATCTTTTCTGTTTTGTCATCGAGGCAGCATAATAAACTTACGGCCCCGTTCTGTGAAAGGTTGGGGCGGATCTTTATGTGTGCGAACATTTCATGCAGTTGTGCAATTGGTTTCTCTTCTACAAAAGAAAAATCTTTTGAACTTAATTCCATCAGCACCTGGTTCTTCTTCAACACAATAATGGGCGGCAGGTTATGAACCGGTTTATTGCTGATGACGGTACCAGCGATCGCCGGTTTTAAAAAACAACGCACGTGCAGGGGAATGTTCTTATTCTCCAATGGCTTGATGGTTTTTGGATGGATCACCTGGGCGCCGTAATAAGCCATCTCCACCACTTCCCGGTAACTGAGTGTGTCTATCACCTGTGCGTCGGGGAACTCTTTCGGGTCGGCATTCATCACCCCTTCCACATCTTTCCAGATGGTCTGGCTTTCGGCATTCAGGATATTGGCAAAAATGGCTGCGCTGAAATCACTGCCTTCCCTGCCCAGGGTAGTGCTTTCATTCTCATCGGTACTGCCGATAAAGCCCTGCGTTAATACGATATCATATTCCGCAAACAAGGGTTCCACATCGGTCTTTACTTTTTGCCGGGTATAATTCCAGTTAACGTAGGCATCCCTGAAATTGTCATCCGTCCGCACAATATCCCGTACATCGATCCATTTATTTTTTATGCCGGCTTCGTTCAGGTAATTGCTCACCAGCGAAGTACTTAATAATTCGCCGCAGCAAACCACCTGGTCGTAATAATAATCGTAATCCCTCACCGGTTTATCGTGCAGCAGCCATTCCACTTCGGTGAAAAAATCCTTTAACTGGTTTTCGGCCTGTTGCCAGTTGATGCTGATGAGGTATTTAAGCAGGGTCAGGTGAGATTCTTTCACCTGCTCAAACAATTTCAATGCATCATCTTTCCTTCCTTCAAAAAAAGCATCCACTACTTTTTCCAGGGCATTGGTGGTTTTGCCCATGGCAGAAATGATGACGAGTATCTTTTCGCCTTTGTACGACCGTAAAATATTTCCCGTATTCTGTATCCGTTCTGCCGTATTGATACTGGCGCCGCCAAACTTAAAAACCTTCATTCGTTGTGTGTTGATTGAGTAAATTGGGCTAATTTAGCCCTGGTAAAATGATTGCAAAAATCGTTAATCCTGTCCAATAAAGGAACAATTGCTTAATCAAATAAATCGTCATGATCGTTAATCGCAGAATACAAACCCTGGATGAATTCACTATTCAGCAATTAAGGGACTTTCCGAATGCCACCGGTGAACTGTCGGGGCTTTTACGGGATATTGGCCTGGCCGCAAAACGGGTTAATGTGGAAGTGAACAAGGCGGGGCTGGTTGATATCCTGGGCGATGCCGGAAGCATCAACGTGCAGGGTGAAGAAGTGAAGAAACTGGATGTGTATGCCAATAACCAGTTTGTTGGCGTACTGCAGCATGGCATCAGTTGTGCCGGCATTGGCAGCGAAGAACTGGACGATATCCTTGTGTTTGATGACCCGGTGAGCAACAACAGCAAATACGTTTGCCTTTTTGATCCGCTGGATGGCAGCAGCAATATTGATGTGAATGTTTCCATCGGCACCATCTTTAGTGTTTTTCGCCGGGTGAGCGAACTGGGTAAGCCTGCAACGAAAGAAGATTTTCTGCAACTGGGAAACAAACAGGTGGCAGCGGGATATGTGATCTATGGTTCATCCACCATGCTGGTGTATGCAACCCGCAGGGGGGTGAATGGTTTTACATTGGATCCATCCATCGGCGAATACACCCTCAGCCATCCCAACATCACCTGTCCCGATAAAGGAAAAATGTATTCGGTGAATCACGGAAATTTTTTCCAGTATGATGAGCCGGTTAAAAAATACATCACAGCCTGTCAGAAAAAAGATAAAACAAATGGCGGTCCGTATACGCAACGATATATCGGAAGCATGGTAGCCGACGTTCACCGCAACCTGATAAAGGGCGGCATCTTCATGTACCCCGGTACCACCGATAAGCCAAAAGGAAAACTCCGTCTTTTGTATGAGTGTAATCCTTTTGCTTTTATTGTAGAACGGGCTGGTGGCCTGGCCACCAATGGTAAGATCCGTATCCTGGATGTTCAGCCAACAGAACTTCACCAGCGTACGCCGTTCTTCATCGGCAGTAAAGGGATGATGGAAGAACTGGAAGGTCATCTTACAGAAAAATAAAAGTTCCGGTAAAAAAAATAATCATGCAAAAAGCGATCATCTCGGTAAAGAACCTGGTTAAGAATTACGGCAGTTTCCAGGCAGTAAAAGGAATTTCCTTTGATGTGTACGAAGGAGAGATATTTGGATTACTGGGGCCAAACGGTGCCGGTAAATCCACCACGCTGGAGATCATTGAAACGCTCCGTACAAAAACCAGCGGCGAGGTAACCGTTTGCGGGCTTGACCTTGATAAACACCCGGAGGATATAAAAAAACTGATCGGCGTTCAATTACAGACATCGGGTTTTTACCCGGGCCTTTCGCTTACCCAACTGCTCGAATTATTTGCAGGATTATATAACCAGCCTGCTAACCCAACTGAATTGTTGAAACTTGTTAATCTTACCGATAAGGCAAAAAGCAAATACAAGGAAATGAGCGGCGGACAAAAGCAACGTTTTTCCATTGCCACCACACTCATTAATAAGCCAAAGATCATTTTCCTGGATGAACCCACTACCGGCCTAGATCCCCAGGCCAGGCGCAACCTCTGGGAACTTATAACAAATATCCGT
>Ga0209023_10003884_pt1 | contig 17480 bp, 11 predicted proteins | sample LakOneMetagenome_FD_187468 | JGI IMG/M metagenome (GOLD analysis project Ga0209023, IMG submission 187468) | Freshwater and sediment microbial communities from Lake Erie, Canada (SPAdes) (version 2) | ecosystem: Environmental > Aquatic > Freshwater > Lentic | place: Lake Erie, Canada... | reverse complement strand
CAGATATAGGACGGCGCCGGCCTCGGCGTTGAAGCCGGGTGTGCCCATGCACATGGATGCGCGGAAACCGCCAACAGACCAAATTCCCGAGAGCGCATAATAGCCCGCCGGCACGATCCACGCATAAACGTGTTGCTCGTCGCCGACGCCGGCGCCGCTCAACACCGCCTGCGCAACTGGTAGCCGCATGCGATGTCCGCCGGGGCGCGTAGCGAACGGTGACGGCATTCCCGTCTCGCGCACATGGCGGGAAAATTCGATCACCCCGCCTCGTGGCGCATCGGCCGAACCGGAGCGAAGCGTCATGATGAGCAGGGCTTGGTCCGGTCCCAGGGAAATCGGGGCGCTCAGCGCCGCTTGTTCTAAATTCTCGACAGGGAAATAGGTGCGATCGCGGATGCGCATGTCGAGCGGCGGCCTCGGCAGCGGCAGCGGCGCACGCGTTGCGGCGTCGACCAAATAACCATTGTCCCAAGCGCGCGAAATCGTGCCTTCCGGCGGCGTTTCTTCGCTCGCGAGCGCGAGGCGATGCGCTTCGTCTAGCGTTTGGTAGCGGCGCAGGAAGGTGTGCTGATTGTGCTCGGCAGGGCCAAACCGCCGATAGCCACGCGCAATCATGCAATTGTCGGCAAAGGCGCGGATCGGCGCCGCAGAGTTCGCGGCAACGATGAGCGCACCGGCAACGCCGTGCCCCGCGTATGCTGCGCCGTCGCCACTTTGCATGGCTTGGCCGAAGCTTTGGCAGTCAGAAATGTCTTGATCGAGCTGCGCGAGGGTTACGCCCGGCTTGTTGTAGAACCAGGCTTCGTCATCGGAATCGATGCTGTTGAAAACGATTGGGCCCGCTGAGGCCCCCGAGGCCAAACCGAGAAATAAGCAGAGCGCGGCGCCCACAAATCTTGTCAATGGCATCTGAACCAATTCCGCCAATCAAGCTATGGCGCGAGGAGGATGGCAGCAAGAAGAATGGCGCTCTTAGCGGCCTTCGCCGGCGTGGTCGACGGCTTCGGTGATGAGGGCGTCGACCTTATGGGCTTCGGCGGGCGTGCCGATGCGCAGGATGCGGTCGGCGGCTTTGAGCGCGTCGAGACATTGCGGGTAGTTTTGGCGGCTGGCTTCGCTGATGGCGGCGCGGAGAAGCTGCAACGCGCGCGAACGGTCTTGTTGGACGGCGACACTCGTCATCTGCACGCGCAAGCGACGCAGCAGCGCGCCAAGTGCTGGCGGCTTTCCGGTCTCATCAAGTTGGCGGCGGTCGCCCCAACGCTTGTTGGTCGGACGGCGGCGCCGGTCCGGTCCGAGATAAGCGTTGGTATCGACCCATTTGTTGTCGGCCATAGCAACGCTGCTTTCGCACAGCTTGGCTAACGTCCTGTTAGCGATGTAGTAGCGGGCGGCGCCGAAAACGGTCTAGCGCTTGCGAATTAGCCCTTCTTGCGCGGCCGACGCGACCAGCACGCCATCCTCGCGATAGATCGCGCCCCGATTGAAGCCACGCGCTCCGGAAGCTGAGGGGCTGTCCTGCACGTAGAGGTGCCAGCGCGAGAAATTCGTCGGGCGATGAAACCAGAGAATGTGATCGAGGCTCGCTGTTTGCACGCCAGATTGCCAGCTGACGCCGTGCGGACGCATGGCGGTGCCGAGCAGCGAATAGTCTGACGAGTAGGCGAGCAGGCATTGGTTGAGCGCGATGTCGTCGCCGGCATCTTCGCGTGCGCGAAGCCACACTTGCTGGCTTGGCGGCTTCACTTTGGGGTTTGAAACATCGACCGGATCGATGGCGCGCATCTCGATCGGCAAGTTGCGCAGCCAGCGCGTGTTCTCTTCCGGCTGACTTTTGATCCAGGCGTCAACGAACTTGCCGACCGTTTCGTGCGGCACGGTTTCCGGCATCTGGCTTTGGTGCTCATAGCCGTCTTCCGGCGTTTGAAACGAGCAGGCCATGTTGAAGATCTGCTCACCGTGCTGGATGGCGATGACGCGGCGGGTGGCGAAGCTCTTGCCGTCGCGCGAGCGCTCGACTTGATAGAGCACCGGGATTTTCGGATCGCCCGGACGAATGAAGTAGCTTTGCAGCGAATGGCAGATCTTGCCTTCGACCGTGCGATAGGCAGCCGATAGCGCTTGCGCGACGACTTGGCCGCCAAAAATGCGCTGGCGCTCTTCCGCGGGAGAGACGCCACGGAAGAGGTTCACCTCGATCGGTTCGAGTGTGAGAATTTTCAGAAGTTCGTCCATCGGGGACATGTGCGCCTCTTGGGGAGGCGGCTGTCCTATGGCGCGGGCGGGCCGCGCACAAGCGCAGCTCCGGATTTCTGCTTTGCAGGCGCGTCTAGCCCGCTTCGCGGGCGGCGTCCGGGAGCAGGTCGGCGCCCATGAGGCGCTCTTCCAGCATCGCCACGGTGTCGGCGACTTGTTCGAGCGTGCGCACGCTCCGAAGCTCAATCCCAAGGATGCGTTCTTCGACGCTGACGCGGAGCGCTTCAAACGATTGCGCGATGCCAGGGTCCCCGCCGCCGCTTGCGCCGCGCGCTTCAAGCGATTTGAAGCGTTGATCGTTCTCGCCGATGAAGTGTGAGATTTCGGTTTGCAGGGCGACCAACACTTCGGCCTGGCGCTCCTCAAGCGCGGCCATCCGGCGGGCGATTTCGCCTACGGCGTCGAGCGCGCTCGGACGTGTGGCGTCCGCGCGCGCGGCCCTCGTGTGCCGCTCTTCCAACTCGGCCATGCGGCGCGCGACGTCGGCGACCGCTTCGAGCGCGGACGGACCGGAGGTGTCGGCGCCCAGGCGATCGAGCCGCATGTCGGCGAGGGCGATCTCCACTTTGTGGAGGCGTTCGTCGGCTTGTGTCGCGGTTTCGGTGCTTTGCGAGGCGACGCGGCCAAGCAATTGCACGACGCCCTGCACGCGGTCGGCGGATTCGCCGGACTTGCCTTCAATCGTGGTCAGGCGGGCGCGTAGATCGTCGATGCGCTGGGCGGCCCCATCATCGAGGTGCAGCGCGCGCAAGTGAAGCGCGATGGCATCGACTTGGGCTTTGAGCGCGGTGACGGCTTGATCCGTTTCGCCACGCGAAGCAGCAGCTTCGAGTTGATCGAGGCGATTGGAGAACATGCGATCCACGGGGCGGTGGCGCAGCTCGTCATCGAGGCGCTGCATCTGCTCGCGCACAGGCGAGATCGCGGTGGCGACGATGCTGTCGAGATTTTGGCTGCCGATGGTGCGGTCGATGATCTTCAAATGCGCCGTCGCCCCGGTGTGGCTATCGCGCAGCTCGGCGATCTGGCCTTCGAGGCGTTCAGCGACTTGAGCGATCAACGTGTCCGTAGCGCTTTCGACTTGCGCGAGGCGTGCGTCGAGCCTGGCGTCGAGCGCGCTATCGGCGGCCGTGAAATTCTTGTTGAGCTGTTCGAGCGCGGCAAGCGTGCAGGCCTCGATCCGCTCGGTTTCAAGCTGAAAAGCGGCCAGGCTTTCGTCAGCGATTCGCTGACGCTCGTCTTCGCGCAGCGCGACGGCGTCAAAGCGCGTTGTGATCTCGGCGCGCAATTGGCCAAGGCGCTCGAGCGTGGTCTCATCGGCGCTCGCGAGGCGTGCGCTCGTCGCGGCGGAGAGCGCCGCGACGCTTGCGTCGGTCTCGCCGAGTGCGGCGCGGATGGTGGAGATGTCGCCGATAGCCAGGCCCACGACCTGACGAATGGCGGCGATGTCGTTGGCGGCGGCGCCGGCGCCGGCGTCCAGCAATTTGATACGCGCAGCTTCGCCGACTTGGCGCTCGCGGAGCTCCGCGATTTCATTGGCGAGATCGCCGTGCACGCTCTCAAGCGAGGAGCGGGTGTCTTGCGTGGCGCGCGCGAATTCGGCGGCGAGCGCGGCCCCGGCTTGGCGCAGTGTTTCGGCGGTTTCTTCGAGTGCGGTTTGCGCACCGTCTTCGACGTCAGCGATCTGTGCGCGCAATTGATCGGTCGCACGCTCATTGACAGCGACACGGAGCGCGATCGCGCCCAGCTGCTCGGTGGTTTCGTTGAACGCGGCCTGCATGCGCGCGCGCGTCTCGGTGGCGCTGTCGGCTTGGCTTTGTTCGAGATGCGCGCGGACGCCCCGCAATTCTTGAATGAGATGCGCTACCGCGGCGTCAGCTTGGGAGGCCGCTGCATCGGCCGCGTCTTGGACGTCGCTCAGGCCTGCGGTCAGGCGGTCGGTGGTTTCGCGGGCGAAGTCGGAGAAGTCCTGCGCGACGGCTTGCTTCAGAGCGTCTTGCGCCAGCGCGAGATCGGCGGCGGCCTTTTCTGCGCCGCGCGCGACGGTATCGACAATCTGGAGGCGCTCATCCAGCGTGTCGCAGCGGCTGTTGAAACCCTCGTGCGCGGCCTCGCTGGCCTCGCCCAGGGCTTCGGTAATGTCTTCAGCATCGGCAAGGCGCTTGCGGAGCGCGTTCAGATTGGCGCCGATCTCCTGGACGGTTTCGACGAGAGCTTCGGAGGTTTCGCTGGCGACGGCTTCGGTTTCGTCTACCCGTGCGGCCAGCTCAACCAGAGAGGTGTCCAACGCCTGGGTCGCGCTTTCGAACGTGCCGACCGCCAAGCCCAAGCGGCGCTCGACGGCGTCGAGGCGGTGGCGCGGGGCGGATGCGGTATCCACAGGCGCTGACCGCGGCGGCGCAAGGATCGTTTCGGGCTCGATCGACTCGTCTTCGACTTGCTCGTTCAGCGCGGAGCGGAGCAAGGCGTTGGCCAGATAGTCGGACAAGCTCACGCCCTGACGGGCGGCCTCTTCGGTCGCCTGTTCTCGCACTTCGGGATCGACGCCCTTCAGGATCCAGGACGTGTCGCTCATGGCTTGCCTCACAATGCCTCGCTCTCTGGATGCAGCATCGTGCTTAAGGCCGCGTAAAATAGGGATTTTTGTCTTTGCTTAAGGTCTGGGCGCCGCGGCGGCGTTGCTGCTGTGTTCGGCGCACGTTTGCCGGCGCAGGATTTTTCCCAGTTTCAGGGCGTCACGCGCGCGGCAAATCATGCCATCGTGAACCGTGGTTGAATGAACGATGGCAACGTCTGCGCGCGTCCGACTTAACCGCGCCAGAATTGCATGGCTTTTTCGTAAGCAACGCGAAACCGTGAGACCTATGTAGAGTTCTGCGAGTGAAACGGTTCTGGGCGCGACGGAGGACAGATGTCTGAAGATATTTTCCGCAGCTATGCCCGCTCATTTGAGCAGCGGCGCGAAGCTGAGATGTCGCTGCAGGACTATCTGACGCTCTGCCGCGACGAGCCGCTGACCTACGCGACAGCGCATGAGCGCTTGCTGGCCGCGATCGGCGAGCCGCGCATGGTCGATACGTCGAAAGACGCGCGGCTCGGGCGCATCTTCATGAACCGCACCGTGCGCTTCTATCCGGCGTTCGCGGAATTCTACGGCATGGAGGAGACGATCGAACGGATCGTCGCGTTCTTCCGCCACGCGGCGCAGGGCTTGGAAGAGCGGAAGCAGATTTTGTATCTGCTGGGCCCGGTCGGCGGCGGCAAGTCTTCGCTGGCGGAGCGCCTGAAGGCGCTGATGGAAGATCAGCCGATCTATGTGCTGAAGGCGGGCGATCAATTGTCGCCGGTGTTTGAATCGCCGCTCGGGCTTTTTGATCCGGAAGTCTGGGGCAAGCGTCTTGACGACGAATACGGCATCCCGACGCGCCGTTTGACCGGGCTGATGAGTCCGTGGTGCGTGAAGCGGCTCGACGAATTCGGCGGCGACATCACCAAATTCCGCGTGGCAAAGATGATGCCGTCGCGCTTGCGTCAGATCGCAGTTGGGAAGGTCGAGCCTGGCGACGACAACAACCAAGACGTCTCGTCGCTGGTCGGTAAGGTCGATATCCGCAAGCTGGAAATGCACGCGCAGAACGATCCTGACGCGTATTCGTATTCCGGCGGTTTGAACCGCGCCAACCAGGGCATGCTCGAATTCGTCGAGATGTTCAAAGCGCCGATCAAGATGCTGCACCCGTTGCTGACCGCGACGCAGGAGGGCAATTACGTCGGCACGGAAAATATCGGCGCGATCCCGTTCCAGGGCATCATCATGGCGCACTCGAACGAGGCCGAGTGGCAGTCGTTCAGGAACAGCAAGAACAACGAGGCCTTCATCGACCGCATCTATGTGATCAAGGTGCCGTATTGCCTGCGCGTGGATGAAGAGAAGAAGATCTACGAGAAGCTGATCCGCGGTTCGGAATTGGCTGAGGCGCCATGCGCTCCAGCGACGCTGGAAATGCTGGCGCGCTTCTCGGTGCTATCGCGCTTGAAGGAGCACGAGAACTCCAATGTGTTCGCGAAGATGCGCGTCTATAACGGTGAGAGCCTGAAGGAGGTCGATCCGAAGGCGCGCACCATGCAGGAATACAAAGACGCGGCCGGCGTCGATGAAGGCATGGACGGCATGTCGACGCGCTTTGCCTTCAAAGTGCTGGCCGGCACCTACAATCACGACACGACGGAAGTCGCCGCCGATCCGGTGCACTTGATGTACGTGCTGGAGCAGGCGATCCGCCGCGAGCAATTCCCGCAAGAGCAGGAAGGCCGGTTGCTGGAATTCATCAAGGCCGAGTTGGCGACGCGCTATGCGGAGTTCATCGGCAACGAAATCCAGAAGGCCTATCTCGAAAGCTACCACGATTACGGGCAAAATCTGTTCGATCGCTATGTCGATTATGCCGACGCCTGGATCGAGGACATCGACTTCAAGGATTCGGATACGGGCCAATTGCTCAATCGCGAGCTGTTGAACCAAGAGTTGTCGAAGATCGAAAAGCCGGCGGGCATCGCCAATCCGAAGGATTTCCGCAACGAGGTGGTGAAATTCACGCTGCGCGCGCGGGCCAGCCACGGCGGCAAGAATCCGTCTTGGACCTCGTACGAGAAAATCCGCGAGGTCATCGAGCGGCGCATGTTCAGCCAAGTCGAAGACTTGCTGCCGGTGATTTCATTCGGGTCGAAGAAGGATACCGACAGCGAGAAGAAGCACGAGGAGTTCGTGTTGCGCATGACCGAGCGCGGCTACACCGAGCGGCAAGTCCGGCGGTTGGTCGAGTGGTACATGCGCGTCAAGCAAGCGGGGTAACGGGCGCGCCATGCACATTATCGACCGGCGCCTGAACCCCGGCGGCAAGAGCTTCGCGAACCGGCAACGCTTCTTGCGGCGTGCCCGCGCGCAAGTGCGGCGCGCTGTCCGGGAAGCGTCGAGTACGCGCTCGATTAAGGACGCAGGCAAGGGTGGCGAGATTTCCATCCCCGCCGGCGGCGTGCACGAACCGCATCTGCATCGCTCAAGCCAAGGCGGCAACCGCGACTACGTGTTGCCCGGCAATAAGAAATACGTCGAAGGCGACGGCATTCCGCGGCCTGAGCAGGGCGGCGGTCAGGGTTCGAAGGCGAGCGACAGTGGTGAAGGCGAAGACGAGTTTCGCTTTGCGCTGAGCGACGAGGAATACCTCGATCTGTATCTCGAGGATCTGGAACTGCCGGATTTGGCGAAGCGCCAAGTCGCTGGTGTTGAATCGGTGCAATGGCGCCAAGCCGGCTATTCAACATCGGGCCCACCCTCGCGCATTTCGGTGCCGCGCACGCTGCGTCACTCGATGTCGCGCCGCATTGCGCTGAAGCGCCCGAAGGCGGAAGAGATCCAAGCGCTGCGCGAAGAGATCGAAAAGCTTGAGCGAGAGGGCGGGCACTTTGATGAGCTGGTGAAGCTCCGCGCCGAACTCGAGCAACGCATCCTGCGCAGCAAGCGTATTCCGTACATCGACCCGGTGGATGTGCGTTTTCGCCGCCTGGAAGCGCATCCAAAACCGATCGCCAAAGCGGTCATGTTCTGCCTGATGGATGTGTCCGGCTCGATGAACGAGCACATGAAGGATTTGGCGAAGCGCTTTTACTCGCTGCTCTATCTTTTCTTGAATCGCCGTTACGAGCACGTTGATGTCGTGTTCATTCGCCACACGCACGAAGCGCAAGAAGTGGATGAGCAAACCTTCTTCTACTCGCGCGAAACCGGCGGCACGGTGGTGTCGACGGCCTTGTTCGAAATGGCGAAGATCATTCGCGATCGCTACCCGGTCAGCGAGTGGAACATTTACGCGGCTCAAGCTTCAGACGGCGACAACACGTCGAGCGATAACGCGGTTGTGCTTGCGCAGCTGAAGGATGTGATCCTGCCGATCTGCCAATACTACGCCTATGTAGAAGTCGGCATGGACGACGAAGACGAACAGCCGGGCTCGGGCGAGCCCTCGACCAATCTCTGGCGCGCGTATCGGCGTGTGCCGGATGATCAGCCGTTTGCGATGCGCAAGGTCCGGCATCGCCGCGACATCTATCCAGTCTTCCGCGACTTGTTTGCGCGCCGCCCCGAAGGCGTCGCGGCGGAGGGGGGGTGATGAGCTTGGTGACGCCCGACAACAAGCTGCTGTTCGAAGGTCCGGACTGGGATTTCGATCTGATCAAGCGCGTGCATGAAGCGTGCGGCGAGATCGGCATCAACGAGATGGGTCTCGACCCGTATGCCAATCAGATCGAGGTCATCACCACTGAGCAGATGCTCGACGCCTATGCCTCGATCGGCATGCCGCTCTTCTACCGGCATTGGAGTTTCGGCAAACAATTCGCGCGAAACGAAGCGATGTATCGCAAAGGCTATCAGGGCCTCGCGTACGAGATCGTCATCAACTCCAATCCGTGCATCGTCTATATCATGGAGGAAAACTCCGCGACGATGCAGACCTTGGTGCTGGCGCACGCGGGCTATGGCCACAGCCACTTCTTCAAGAACAATTACGCGTTCAAGCAATGGACCGATGCGGACGGCATCCTTGATTATCTGGATTTCGCGCGCGGGTTGATTGCCAAGTACGAAGAGCGTTACGGGCAGGAAGAAGTTGAGCGCGTGCTCGACGCCGCGCATGCACTACAGAGCCACGGCGTGCATCGCTTTCCCCGGAAGCGGATGCCGGACCTGCGCTCGGAGCAGAAGCGTGAGGACGAGCGCCGCCGTCACGGCGAGCAGCTGTTCAACGATCTGTGGCGCACGGTGCCGCAAGGCAAACGTAAGCCCAACAAAGACGACGATGATCGCCGCAAGGCGCTGCTCGGTATTCCGGAAGAGAACTTGCTCTACTTCTTGGAAAAGACGGCGCCGCGCCTGCAGGGCTGGCACCGCGAAATTCTCCGCATGGTGCGGATGGTCAATCAGTATTTCTATCCGCAGCGCCAAACCAAGGTGATGAACGAAGGCTGCGCGACCTTCACCCACCACCGCATTATGAATCGCTTGCACGAGAAGGGTCAGATTTCGGACGGCTCGTTCCTTGAGTTCATCCACTCGCACACCAGCGTGGTGATGCAGCCTGGCTTCGACGATCGCCGCTATTCTGGCATTAACCCATATGCGCTGGGTTTCGCGATGTGTTGCGATATCGAGCGCATTTCCGTGAATCCCACCGACGAGGATCGTGAATTCCTGCCGGATATCGCCGGCAACGGCGACCCGTACGGAACGCTGCGCGACGTGTGGGCAAACTACCGCGATGAGAGCTTCGTCTCGCAATTCTTGTCGCCGCGGGTGATCCGCGATTTTGGTCTCTTCCGCGTCGCCGACAATGAGGAAGAAGAAGAGATGAGCGTGGCGGCGATCCACGACGAGCGCGGCTATCGCAAAATCCGCCGTGCCCTCTCACGCCGGTACGACATCGCCTATCAAGACCCGGATATTCAGATCGTCGATGTGGATTTGACCGGTGACCGCAAGCTAATCCTTCAGCACAAAGTGATGGACGGCATTTTGCTGCAAGAAGACGACACGGCGAAGGTGCTGCAGCACGTCGCCGACTTGTGGGGCTATGACGTGAAGCTGGCTGAAGTCGATGATAGCGGCGTGGTGAAGAACGAGCACACAGCGCAGCCGCGTCGGCCGTTTATGTGATTAGGCGCCCAAGCGCCTCAGGCCATCCGCAATAGCCGGATCCACGCGCACGTCACGCGGTGAGAGTGGTCGCGTGAGGCGCAGTGTTTCCATGCTGCGCGCGCGAGAGAGCGCCACATAGGTTTGGCCCGGCGCAAAGGCGCCGCGGCCGAGATCGATCTCCACGCTGTCGAGCGTCATGCCTTGGGCTTTGTGGATGGTGAGAGCCCAGGCGGGCGCGAGCGGGAATTGCACGTATTTGAATTCCTCTTTCACTTCCATGCGGTTTTCCTTGGCGTTCCAAGTCCAACGCGCTTGCGGCCAGGTGGCGCGTTCGACTTCGACTTCGTCTCCGGCGTCGAGCGCGACTTTGATGATGGTGTCATCCAACGCTTTCACAGTGCCGAGCGAACCGTTCACCCAGCGGCCCTCGGGATCATTCTGTGTGAAGATCACGCGCGCGCCGCGCTTGAGGATGAGTTCGATCGGCGCAGGGAAGCGATCGGCTTGCGCTTTTGGCGCTTCGCCTTCGAAGCCGCCGGTGTAGCGCGCGGCTTGACCTTCGAGCGAAGCGAGGCCCTGCGCGTTGTAGCGATCGGCGACAGCGTTGGTGGCGCAGAGCAGCACGGGGCGCTTGGGTAGCGATCGTTCGAGGCACACCGTGTTGAGAATGGTCACAGCTTCCTCGACGCCGCGCTGTTCGCGGATCGAGGAGAGCAGTGAGATGAAGTCCTGATTGGTCTGCCGGTACACTTCCGTGAGTTCGACAGCCGCCAGCGGCGCGTCGCGCAAGCAGTGCGCGGAGAAGGCGTAAGGCGTGGCGTAGCCTGCTTCTTCTAGCAACGCGCCTTCGTCGCCGCGAACGACGGGCGGCAGCTGGTAGAAATCGCCAACCAACAGCATTTGCACACCGCCGAAGGGTCGCGAGGATTTGCGCGCGACTTTCAGGTGCTGATCCATGGCGTCGAGCACATCGGCGCGCAGCATTGAGACTTCATCGATGATCAGACGTGAGATCGCCCGCGCTGTGCGTGTGAAAAACCAATTGGGCTTTTCATGGTTGCCGATCAGTGGCCGCGGTGGAAATCCAAAAAACGAATGCACGGTCTGGCCGCCGATATTCATAGCGGCGAGGCCAGTTGGCGCCAGCAGGGCTTGTGGAAAGCCTTTGTTCTCCTCCACCAGCTCGCGAATGAAATAGCTCTTCCCGGTGCCGGCGCGTCCCGTGACCAGTACGATGGGCGTACGATCGGCGAGGGCGGTGCGCGCTTCTACGACGGCTTGATCAGGCAGGCTGGGAATCATTGCGCCGAGTGTATCGGCATCGAGGCCGCGGCGCGAAGCCCTGTAACGCCGGTCACTGCGCTACGCGCGCATGCATGCGCTGCTCTGATGGGCGCTCTCTGCGCTGGCGTTGGAGGAATGCCGTGCTCAAACACATGCTTATCTCGTTGGCGGCGTTTGCCGGGTTTGCCGCAAGCGCTTACGCCCAACCCCATCCACCGCACCACCCGGTCTTTCCAGTACATCCGGCGCCGGCGCATCCTGGCCCGAATGCGGTGACGGGCGTCGGCGGCGCCAACCAGGATGTCCTCCGCCGCCCGCGCTTCATCGTCGAAGCGGTCAGCTTCAAAGCGGTGAATGAAAGCGGAATCGACTGGCCCTATTCGTCGGACGAAGTGGTTGCAGAATTCAGCGACCTCACGAGTGGCCGCGATGGTCAGCACTACTACATGCGCACGCATGAGTTTGATCAGGTCGACAGTGGCGATACCCGACAGTTTCCGTACAACGAGAGCTGCATCGTCGGTGTCGCGGCGCCGACCAGCGTTCACCACAACACTTGGCTCTGTGATCCCCACGGCGCACAGGCGCCGCTGACGTTCAGGATCGAGTTGTGGGATTCGGACTCGGCGCTCTCAGAGCTGCCATTTCCGGGGTTCTGCGTGAGCGGCATCACCTACGGGCCAGACAACGACGGGGTGTGCTACGGCAACCAGCTGTTCGGTCACACGTTCACGTATACGCTGAGCCAAGTGATGCCACGCATCAACAATTCCTGCCGCTGCTTCACCGAGACAGCGGATTTGCACGCTGACGGACGCACGGAATACCAAGTCACGTTCCGCGTCACTCGCGTGGACGACAATGGCCCGCCATTGACGCTCTCTCCGGATGAAGGTCCCGCTCCCGGACCAACTGTGCTGCACAGCGGCTCGCTGACGGCGCATACGGGTCAGGCGTTTGAGCTTGATAATGGCGCGGTCGCTAACAATGGCGACTTCGACTTTGATCGCCGCAATGGCGTCTATGAGCTGGATGCGCCCGGCAGCAATGGCGCTTCGATCTGGATCGGCGGCGCGTCGCCACGCGGCTTCGCGGCCTGCAACGCGCAACGCGGAACGGCCAACTATGTGTCGAGCGCGGTGACGGTCCCGCCGAACGGTAGCTACGCCTGCTATGTCACGGACGACGGGCATGTCGGCGAAATGCGCATCGACAATTTATCGACAGCCGCGCAGACCCTGACGATCACCTACACGACCTGGCAGTAACAGCATGAGCGGGAGCGCCGCATGGACGCTCCCGCTCATCGTCTAGCGGCGAGGGGTCCGCTGAACCGCTAGCCAAGCGCTGATTTCATCCAAGCGCCGCGGCCGGGTCGCCATACGTTCCGACATGGCGGCGTAGGAGACTTCGGCGAGCCGCCGCGTCCCTTCCGGCATCGCGTCGATGTAGGCCCGCAGGCGTTGCTGCATCGCCGGATCGTTGGAGCCGGAAAGAATGCCCGGATAGGCGTTGCGTGCGGTGTTGACGTCGAGGCGCGCATCAATGTCGCTTTGGTGTTGGCGGACGAAATCGGCCGCGAGTTCGGTGTGGTTGCCGGAGACGAAGAAGATCAAGCGCGGACCCTCCGCGCCGTGGATCTCCGGTGAAATTGCAAGATCCAGCGTACGCCGCGCCAAGGCTTCGTCACGGACGCCGCCCAACGCTTCGTAGTTGATCTGCTTTTCCAGCGTGTCGTCGGCGGCGCGCGCGCGGGCGAGCAGCTCGTCATACACTTGCGGCGTGGCGGCGGCGCCGACAACACCGAGCACAGCCGCACGCACCGAACCGTCGATGTTGCCGGCGTGATAGCGGCGCAGGGCTTCGGCCTCGAAGGCGTCGTCGTGCAGGCCCGACATCACGCCGATCAAGGTGGCGCGCAGCAAGCTGGTATTGTCGCTTTCGCCGGCGACGCGGGACCAACCGACGCGGGCGAATACGGGGTTGAGCACGCTGCGCGCATAGGTGCGGAAGCGGTCGGCGCGCGGATCTTCGGCGTAGAGGCCGTTGATGTTGGCGATTTCGCCGGCGATGAAATTCCAGACCAGCGGATCCGCATCGACCGGTGTGCGGTTGGCGAGCGTCAGCACATCGGCAGCAGACGTGCGACCGTAGCGTCCAAATGCGCGGGTGTCGTAGAGCAAGCCGAGCTGATCGGAGGGCGAGAGGCGGCCGAAGTTTGCCGCCAAGCGCTCGAATTCCGGACGCGGATACATCGTGCGGAAGTAGCCGATCTGGCTGGGATTGATGACGAACGGATCGCAGCTCGCGAGCGACAGCGTTCCGGCGCCGCTGTCGTCGGTTACGGTGCTGACGGCGTTGTTGGAGTCGAGTGTCGCGGCCGAGACCGGAATGTGCCAGCGCGGTGTTGCGCGCGTGACCGGTGTGGAGACGAACTCGCTTTGCGCCAAGGTCAGCGTGCGCTGATTGTTTTGGCACGGACCCGCTGTGACATTGATGAGCGGCACGCCCGGCTGGCGCGTGAAATCGTTGGCGACGCTGCGCAGCGGACGTCCAGACGCCTGCTCGATCGCGTCCCACAAGTCCGCGGTGGTGGCGTTGCCGTACGCGTGCGCGTGCATGTAAGCGCGGACGCCGGCGCGGAAGCCGTCTTCCGTCACAAATTGCTCGAACATGCGGATCACCTGATTGCCTTTGCGATAGGTGATGCTGTCGAAGGCCTGGCCGGCTTGGTCGGCGGTGTTGATAGTCGCGACGATAGGATGCGTCGTGGGGCGTGCGTCGAGCGTCATCGCGCCTTCGCGCGCGCCTTGCTGTTGTGTCCACAGCGCCCATTCCGGATGGAAGTGGTCGGACGCCTTGTTTTCCATCCACGAGGCGAAGCCTTCGTTCAGCCAGAGATCATCCCACCAAGCCATGGTGACGAGATCGCCGAACCATTGGTGCGCGATTTCGTGAGCGACGGTGGTGTAGGCGAATTGGCGCTGCGCTTCGGTGGTCGTGTTCGGATCGACCAGAATGTATTCCTCATAATAGAGGATGGCGCCCCAGTTCTCCATCGCGGCGACGCCGCCGCTGTTGCCGGGCACGGCGATGAGGTCGAGCTTCGGCAGTGGATAAGGCGTGCCGAAATAGTCGTTGTAATAGGGCAGCACGTCGGCGGCGGCTTGCAGCGCAAAGCGTCCGCGTTCGGCGGCGCCGCGCTTGGCCCACACGTTGATCTCAACGTTGCCGGCATGCGTGGTGACGCGCTCGAAATCGCCGATGGCGACGTAGAGGAGATACGTCGACATTTTCGGCGACGGTTGGAAGTGCACGCGCTGCAAGCCGCCAGCCATGGGCTGTGACGAGGCTTGCGGCATGTTGGAGATGACGACGCGGTTCGCCGGTGCGATCACCGTGACGTCGAAGATGGCTTTGAACAGCGGCTCGTCAAAGCACGGCAGGAAACGCCGTGCGTCGGAGGGTTCGAACATCGTCGATAGCATGCGCTCCGTGTGGCCGCTGGCTTCGTAATCGGCGGCGAACAAGCCCTGCTGCGCGGTGTTGATGCGGCCGTCATAGGAGATGGCCAGCGTGTGCGCGCCAGCGCGCGCGTCGGCCGGCAGGCCGAGGTGCACTGTTTGATCGCTTTCCTGAAAGCGGATGTTGGTGACGGGACGATTGTCGAAGGTGACGCGCGTGAACGTGAGTTCGAGCGCATGCAGAACGATCTCGCGCGTTGGCTGCGCGACTTGCAAATCGATGCTGACATCGCCGTGCAGCGTCATCGCCTGCGCGTTTGGTTGCACCGTCAGCGCATAGCGGACGGGGACGACGTTGTTGGCGAGCTGCTGGCGCTCTTCGTTTTGTTGCGCGGCGGCGGGCGCGAAGGCGGCGAGTGTGAGGGCAAGCGTAAGCAGCAGGCGCTTCATGGATCGGCTCCGAATGTTTGGAGCTGGCTTAGCGATGCTTCGCCCGCGCGGGCAGCAGGTTTGCGATGGAAGGGCGCTTGCGCCCGACCAAAGGCCTTGTTCTTACCGCGTGTGGTTTAGAGCCAGATCGCCCAGTCAGTGTTCGCGCGCGATGGCACGGGCGGTGCTTCGCGCAAGCGAAGGTCAGTACGAGCGGCGGCGCTGCGGCTCAGATCCGCGCCGAGCAGTGTGCCGTACGGTGCGCGTTCGTTGCCGAGCGTTGCAGCGGGACTTGTGCCGTGCATGGCGGCGTAGCGCGTGAATGGCGTCGGCGGCAGTTGAATTTTTGCTACGGTCGCTGGCGCGACATCGGCGGCGAGGCGAGCAAGGGCGCTAAAATCTTCGGCGCCCAGCATTTGCGGCACGTGACCGGTGATCTTCAGCGTCAGGTCGAGATCATAGCAATCGCCCGACGCCTCGACTGTACGCAAGCGCACGCTGTGTGTTTGCCCGGCGTCACGCGCGAGGATCGCGTCGCTCGCGACGCTGATGATCCCGAGCTGCGCGTCGACGACAAAGCGGCCACCCGCGTCATCGAGCAATTTGAAATTGCCCATGACGGCTGACAATGCGTTCTCGATCGCTTCGGCCGACGGCGCGTTCGCTGAATCGACGGCGATGGTGTCGAAGCGCGCGGAGAAGGGATCGGGTGAACTCATGGTCCACCCAATCTGCCACGGCGTAGCTAATGCAGCGTGAAGCGCGTGTTGGCGCTTCTTTTACCAAGCCTGACGCGTGTTTACGCCTGCTCGCCCCAGCCGTACGCGCCCTTCACTTCAAGGAATTCTTCCAAGCCGAAGTGTCCGCCTTCACGGCCCAAGCCTGATTGCTTGTAGCCGCCAAACGGCGAACCCATGCCGCCTTGCGCGCCATTGATGTGCACCATGCCGGCGCGAAGTTTGCGCGCGACGCTTCGGGCTTTTTCCTGCGGACCTTGCACATAAGCGGCGAGGCCGTAAGGCGTGTCGTTGGCGATGGCGACAGCTTCTTCCTCGGTGTCGTACGGAATGATCACCAGCACCGGTCCGAAGATTTCTTCCCGCGCGATGGTCATGTTGTTGTTTACGTCAGCGAAGACTGTTGGCTTCACGTAATAGCCGCTCTTCAAGCCATCCGGACGGCCAACGCCGCCGGCGACGACCTTGGCGCCCTCGTCGATGCCTTTTTGAATGAGCGCCTGCACCTTGGTGTATTGATTGGCGTTCGCCAGCGGGCCAATCGCGCCAGGTTCAGCCGAACCCGGCGCCTGCACCTTCACCGAGTTTGCAGTCGCTGCAGCGATGGCGACGACTTCATCGTACTTCGAACGCGGGGCGAGCATGCGCGAAGGGGCGTTGCAGCTTTGGCCGGTGTTCATGGCCATGTGCAGCATGCCGCCGGCGACGGCTTTCTTGAGGTCGGCGTCTTCCAGAATGATGTTCGGGCTCTTGCCGCCGAGTTCGAGCGCGACGCGCTTGATGCCGTCAGCGGCGTTCTTCATCACGGCGGTGCCGGCGCGGGTTGAGCCGGTGAAGCTCATCATGTCGACGTCTTTGTGCTTCGACAGCGCTTCGCCTACGCCGGGGCCGTCGCCGTTGACGAGGTTGAACACGCCCGGCGGTACGCCAGCCTCGTCGAGAATTTCCGCGAACAGGATGGCGTTCAGCGGCGCCAGTTCCGAGGGCTTCAGCACCATGGTGCAGCCGGCGGCGAGCGCCGGGCCGACCTTCGCGCCGATTTGGTTCATCGGCCAATTCCACGGCGTGATCATGCCGATGACGCCGATCGGCTCCTTCAGGATGCGACGGCCCTTGCCGTAATCGTAGTCGAAGTCAAACGTGTCGAGTTGCTTGCGCGCGTCCATCAGATAGCCAAGGCCGGCCGGCGCTTGCGCGGCGTTCGCCAGCGGCAATGGCGCGCCCATTTCGCTCGAAATGGTCTCAGCCATTTCCGGCATACGGCGCTGATAGATGGCGATGATCTTGTCGAGGATGGCCTTGCGCTCGTCGACGGTGGAGAGGGACCAGGTCTCGAACGCCTTACGCGCGGCGGCGACAGCCTTGTCTACGTCAGCGGCGCTGCCGAGGGAGATGCGGCCAACCGGCTCTTCATTAGCGGGGTTGATCACGTCATGCGTGCGTGCCTTGGCGGGGGCGACCCATTTGCCGTCGATGTAGAAATTGAGCTGCTCGCGCATTGGACGTCTCCTCGAGTGTTTGGGGCGGCTTTTCGGACCTGATAGCAGATATAGGCACGCTGGACGAGTTCGCGCGGCGGTAGGTATCAGACAGCGTGGACGATCACAGACCCCTTCA
>Ga0209023_10003883_pt1 | contig 17481 bp, 14 predicted proteins | sample LakOneMetagenome_FD_187468 | JGI IMG/M metagenome (GOLD analysis project Ga0209023, IMG submission 187468) | Freshwater and sediment microbial communities from Lake Erie, Canada (SPAdes) (version 2) | ecosystem: Environmental > Aquatic > Freshwater > Lentic | place: Lake Erie, Canada... | reverse complement strand
GGCCCTGCCACTCGGACCGAGCCAATGACATTCGGCGAGCGAAACGCGGCCGACCAGCCAACGGCGCGACCGTAGGATTGCCCCTATGAACGACCGGCTTGAGACGTCTTCCACCCCGCGCCGCACAGTGTCCTTGAATGCGTTGTTGCGGTGGACGATCGCGGCTGCCATCGGGCTCACGGCGATCATTCCGAGCGGTGGACTCGTTCGACTCAGCAAGTCCGGTCTTGGATGTCCGGACTGGCCGGGCTGCCACGGCGAGATCGTTCCGAGCATGACTGGCCACGCGGCGATCGAGTATTCCAACCGCGTGTTGTCGTTCATCATCATCGTCGTCGTGGTTCTCACGTGGATCATGTCCCGCAGAGCCCCCGACGCACCGAAGGGGCTGTCCAAGTGGACCGGCGCCGCGGCACTCGCCTCGGTCGCCCAGGGTCCGCTCGGCGGCGTCACGGTGATGCTCGACCTGCATCCGCTCATGGTCGGGTCCCACTTCTTGCTGTCGATCGTCGCACTCGCACCCGCGGTCGTGGCGGTGCTCCTGGTGCGCGATCGGCTGACCGGCGGTGAACATCCGATCGTCCGGGTGCGCGCGCGCGTCGCGACTGCGCTGTGGGTGCTGCTGTGTGCCGTGATCTCCACCGGCGTCGTGGTCACCGCCTCGGGTCCCCATTCCGGCGATGCAAACGTGACACGCCGCTTCTGGAACCTTCGGACCGCGGCCATGATCCATGTCCGCATGGTGATCGTCTTCGTCATCATGGGGATCGCCGTCTGGGTATGGCACCACCGATCCGCCGTCGTCGATCAGCGGTTCAATCGACTCGCCGCCACATTCGCCCCGCTGCTCATCATCCAGGTCATCCTCGGCGAGTACCAGTACCGCAACGGCATGAAATGGGGCGTGATCTTCTTCCACGTCACGACGGCCGGTCTGCTGTTCGTCGTGGCGACCGCAGCCGCATGGCGCTTCGCCCATCCACCGCTTGCCGCCGAAGCGGCGCCGACCATTGACGCTCAGTCGCCGAACCCGGCCCTCCACGCATCGAGTACCGCCGAGGCGTGATCCGGGAACGCGACGTCGGTTGGCAACGCGTCACGTTGGAACCATCCGACCTCGGTCACCTCGACCGGATCCACAGTGGTCTGGAGGCCGCCCGACACCGTTGCGGTGAAGTAGATGTTCAGGGTGTCCTGCGTGGTGCCGCCCTCGTGGTAGCGATCGATCCACATTCCGAGAAGACCCGTGATCGCGATCTGCAGCCCGGTCTCCTCGAACACCTCGCGCGCCGCACCGTCGCGTGGCAGCTCCGTCGGGTTGCAAAACCCACCGGGGATGTCCCACCACCCTGCGAAGGGCGCCTTTGCACGGCGGACGAGCAGCAGCCGGTCGCCGTGCATCACGAGTGCGCCGGCACAGGGCTTTGCGTTGCGGTAGTGCGTTTGGCCACAGCGATCGCAGGTGACCGGCCGCGGGCTCGGCAGCGGGCCCCCACAGGCCGGGCAGAACGCGAAGCCCGGCTCGGCGCTCAGCGGGTTCTGTCGGCCTTGCTCTGACACGGTACGCACCGCTGCGCATCCGGAACCGCACGAAGACGCCCGGCGGGGATCGGCTTCTCACAGTCGACACACACGCCGTAGGTGCCGTCCTTGATGGCCTTCAGCGCCCGCTCGATGTGATCGATGCGCTCTTTCGCCCGTGTTTGGAGCCGAAGGTCGTGCTCGCGCATCTCGGCGTCGGTTGCAGCTTCGGCCGGGTGATGATGCCCGTCCGAGCGCTCGTTGCCATCCGCGGCAAGGTCGTGCTTTCGCTGCAGCTCATGGAGTTCCGCCTCCAAATCCTCAAGGCGTTGTTCCGCGCTTCGCGTTTCGTCTCCAGGTGTCATCACCCCGTATTGTCGCATTCCGGGAAGCGCCTGTAAAACGTGTCCGGCGGGAGGGACTGCGCGAAGCGGCGACGTCCGCCGTGACACGCCCCCAGTGGCGACGCAACCCGCGTGGCTCACCACCGTCGTACTGTGAAGTCACCCCTGGAAGCGGCCGATATGTGACAGAACCGCCCGCAAAAGGACGAAATGCGTTTCGAGCCAGGCCAAAATCACGGTACACTCGCTGCCGTGCCACGTCGAATCCGTCTCACCGCCGTCGCGATCGCAGCCGGCGCGACATTGTTCGCGCCCGCGATTCATGCAGGCGCGGCGACCGACGCCAAATCGGCGTTGCGCTGCGTCGGCCCGCTCGATGCGACCGGCATCGACGCCATCTTGACCGACGGTGGCAGCCCGCTCGCCGGGCAGGGCGCCACCTTCGTGAGCGCAGCCGCGTCGGTCGGGATCGACCCGCGTGCACTTGTTGCCATCGGCGCCCATGAGTCGGTGCTGTTGACATACAAACCGGCCGCGGACATCCACAATCCGTTCGGGATCGGTCCCAACCGCCCCTACAGCGACGACGCAGCGTCCATCTCCGCGGCCGCCCAGCTGCTTTCCAGCAAGTACCTCGCGGAAGGCCGCGTCACGATCGCCCAGATCAGCGGGAAGTGGGCGCCGCTCGGCGTCTCGAACGATCCGACGAACCTGAACGCCAACTGGACGACGGGTGTCGGCTTCCTCTATCGGCGCCTCGGTGGCGACCCCGACCGCCCGATCACACTCTCGGCCCAAATCGGATCGACCTGCGGCGGCACCGGTCCTTCGACGTCCGATTCGTCCGCCGCGACTCCTGCGCCTGCAGCACCGGCCGCGAACGAGCTCAATCCGCTTGTTGCCGCCGGTCCGCCGGCCCCCAACGCCATCGTGTGGACGGGGACCGTTCCCGTGGCGACCGGACCGGGCATGGCCGGTGGCCATGATCCGCTCACCGGTGAGGCAGCCACCATTCCCGGCTTCAACTTCCCGATCCTTCCGGGCGACAGCGCGGTCAGGGTCGTCAACACCTTCGCGCAGCCCGCACCGGTCGGCGCAACCGGCTGCTATCACCTCCCGGCCCGGTGCACGACCGACATTCACGGCACGTCAGGGCTCCCCGTCGTTGCCGCCCTGAGCGGGACGCTGATTGCGGCCACCCCGCAGGAGCAGCGCGACGGCGTCGCTTTCTGGATTGTCACGGCCGGCCGTGACCGCATCGGCTACAGCGGACTCGGTACCTACGCGCCGCAGATCGCGCACCGCACCGCGGTCAGCGCAGGACAGATGCTCGGCACTGCACCGGCGTCGCTCACGGTCACCTGGCAACGCGACGGCCTGCCGATCAACGCCGCGCCGCTGCTCGCGGCGACCCTCTCGGCACGTCCGTAGCCCACCCCTTCCGGGGGGTTCAACGAACTGGACTTTCGGGGAGTATCCCGGGACGGCGGTTGGGCGTACATTGAATCTGGTTCTTCGGAGCCTCCGCGTGTTAAGTGAGTGCGCTCGGATGCGGGATTCGCCCTCCGAGGATGTGGAGGGAGCTCGTCAGGGCGCCTTGGCCCAGACTTGAGTTTGCGCGCTCACCGACCCGGAGGCTCAGGACCATTTCCGTGCAGCACGGGTAGCGTTATGGTCCTCACCAACGACCAGGGAGCGCACTCATGCAGGCAGTTCAACTCACCGAGACCGGTGCGCCGGATGTCCTTCGCCTGAGTGAGGTCGCCGACCCGACCGCCGATCCCGGAGTCGTCGTCGTTCGGATCAAGGCGGCGGCGCTCAATCGTCGCGACGTCTACCTGCGAAAGGGAATCGCCCCTTCCCCGCTTCCGGTCATTCCCGGCTCTGACGGCGCCGGCATTGTTGAGGCGATCGGTGATGGCGTCACCAACGTCGCAGTGGGCGACGAAGTCATCATTCTCCCGTCGCTCGCGTGGGGTGCCGGTGAGGCGGCCCCGGCCCCGGGCTTTCGCATCCTCGGCGGTCCGGACAACGGCACCTACGCCGAGCTGATCGGCATCCCGGCCGAAAACGTGTTCCCCAAGCCTGCTCGTCTCTCGTGGGAACAGGCGGCGGCGCTGCCGCTCGCAGGGCTCACCGCCTACCGGGCGCTGCACAGTCGGGCGCGACTGCAGGCAGGCGAGACCGTGCTCGTCCTCGGCATCGGCGGCGGGGTTGCCACATTTGCACTCCACCTTGCCAAGGCGGCCGGCGCCCGTGTCGTGGTCACGTCGTCCAGCGACGAGAAGTTGGCCAAAGCTGCCGACCTGGGCGCCGATATCGGCGTCAACTACACCACCGACGGCTGGGTCGATCAGGTGCGATCGGCAACCGACGGCGGCGTCGATGTCGTGATCGACTCGGTTGGCTCGACATGGCCGGACAGCATCAACAGCTGCCGCGCAGGTGGCCGCGTGGTCGTGTTCGGCGGAACGGGCGGCGCAAAGGCCGAACTGATGGTGCGGCCCGTGACCACGGGGCAGATTTCGCTCCTCGGCTCGACGATGGGAAGTCCCCGAGACTTCGCCGGGTTGCTTGACGCCGTGAGTTCACAGACCTGGGTTCCGGTAATCGACAGTGTCCGTCCGCTCGCAGAGGCGGCCGACGCACACACTCGTGAGGAAGCCGGTCAGCACTTCGGCAAGCTGGTCCTCGTGCCGTGAGGCGGGCACTGCTCACCGCGCTGTGCGAGGCACCCGGACCCCCGGGCGCCGAAGACCGTGTGCGCGACATCGTCGTCCCTGAACTCACCGCCAGCTGCGATCGTGTGGAGCGCGACCCCATGGGCGGCGTCACCGGCATCATCGACCGCGACGGCCCGACGCTCATGTTGGCTGCGCACATGGACGAGATCGCACTCATGGTCACGCATGTCGACGACCGCGGGTACCTGCGGGTCGTCCCGCTTGGCGGGTGGGATCCCCGGACGCTGATCAGCCACCGGGTGACGGTGCACGGGCGTCAAGACATCCCCGGGGTCGTGGGTACGACGCCGGTGCATCTTCAAGACGAGGCCGCCAAGCAGAAGACACCGCGCGTCGAGGACCTCGCGATCGATACCGGGCTGCCGGCTGCCGAGGTGCATCGCCTTGTGCGTCAGGGCGATGTTGCCACACGATCGCGAACGCTTGAACCGCTCGGGCGCCTGTTGACCGGAAAGAGCCTCGACAATCGTGTCGGCCTCTTCGTGATGCTCGAGGCGCTCGCAGAGCCGGTCACGCCGACCTGCCGCATCGCCGCCGCCGCGACCGTTCAAGAAGAGGTCGGACTGCGTGGCGCGAAGATCGCCACCACGCGCATCGCACCCGACGTCGCGCTCGCAATCGACGTCTGTCCGACTGACGACGGCCCTGGTGGAACCGTGTCGGCTGGGACGACGCGCATCGGCGCCGGCGCGGCGATCCGCATCATGGACGCCAGCGCCATCGCGTCGCGTGCACTTGTCGACCTGCTCGTGGACATCGCGGAGCGGAAGGACATCCCGTACCAGTTTCATGTGGCAAACCGTGGCGGCACGGACACTGGATCACTCCAGGTGTCGGGCACCGGTGCCATCGCCGGGTGCGTGTCGATTCCCACCCGCTACATCCACACCAGCGTTGAAGCCGTTCACCCCGACGACATCGCAGCCGCGATCACGCTCGTTGGCGGACTCAAAGAGCGGGCCCACGAACTGGTCGACTAGCGGTGCGCCGCCAAACTGGCGGTCTCGTGCCGGCCCCTAGCGCCCAGGTGCCTTGCCCACCGCAATGGTGACGGTGGCGTCGGTGGAGTCGAACTCGCCGGTGCGCAGTCGCACGGTGATCTTCCATTTGCCGGCCGCCGACAACGGGACCGACCGTGCCAAGTAGTGCCCGGGCTCGTTGCGCTCGGTCGGAGCGCTGATCGGTCCGAGACCGGCCCTCTGGTTGATGAACGCGACGCGCACCTCATCCGGGTCCACGGACCGGCGGTCCTTGCTCAGATAGATGTTCACGAGGTTCGGGCCGACCCGTGCGGGCTCGACGACCACACGCACATCCGTATCGCCCGCCCTCGTCGTGACGGTCACCGGCCCTGCGCCGGAACCGACCGCGCGCGCAGGCGGCTCGGCGATCAACAACGTGGTCACCGCGAGGACGCCGAGCAGCAGAACGAGCTCGAGCGCAATCTGTCGTCGCAGGCGCCTGACGGTCGCGGCACTTCGCACCGAGCTGCTTGAGCGCAGCGTCCAGCGGTTCAGCCCGCCGGCGCCGATCAACAAAAGCGCCACTGCGATTTTCACGACCAGGTGCCAGCCGTACCGGGTGCTGAACAGATTGCCGAGCCCGTCGAGCTGGCGGAACCCGCCGATGGCGCCGCTCAGCACGACGGCCCCGACACAGACAACGGCGACGCGTGAGAACCGTGGCAGCACGTCCGACGCCACCGCACCGCGGTCGGTGGTGAGTGCCAGCGCCAGGGCGATGAAGACCAGCCCCCCCGTCCAGATTGAGGCGGCGCCGACATGCACGGCATCCAGGAGTACCCCGCTGAATCCGAGCGACACCGCGTGGCCGGACAGCGCCGGTGTCACGGCGAGAAGCCCGGCCCCGGTCCAAAGCGTCGCAAGGGTCGGAAGCCCACGATGCGACGACACGCCCCAGACGGCCACCACCGCGATCACTTCGGCGATGAGAAGCTGCGCAACACGAACCTTGCCGAACTGTGTTGTGACGATGTCGCCGATCACGCCACCGGTGTTTGCCCCGCCGATCGTGAGGCCGCGCAGTTCCGCGCCTTGCATGATCACGGTGATCGCAGATGAGATCGACAGCACGAACGCGCTGCCCGACACGATGTACCAGAGCCGCGCCTCGCCGGTTCCGGCACGTCGCGACATGAACGTCGTTAGGGCCGCGATGCCGCCGATGACGAGGATCAGCATGGAGATGTTCCACCAGCGCGCCATGCTTGCGAGGATCCGGATCCACGACGGCGGACTGCCGGTCCCGATCGTGCCGATGATGCCGTTGGGGTTGGGCCCGCGCTTCTTGTAGTGGAAGACGAAGGCGCCGTTCACCGCATGACCGTCCGACGAGAGCGCCCGCCACGCCACCGTGTATGTGCCCGGAATCAACTTCGACAGAATCGGGGTGCGCGTGACGTTCGGGCTGACGAGTTGTTGCGACCCGACGTCGACCTCATTGGCGTCACCGTCGAAGAGCTGAATGGCGCCGATCGGTTCGATGCGTTCAGAGAACGTCAACGTAATTGCGGTCGGCGCGACCTTGAGCAGCTCGTCGTTGGCTGGTGAGTTGGCCTCAAGCACCGCGTGCGCGAACGCCGAGGTGGGCAGACCCAGCGCCGCGACAAGCACCGTGATGAGCAGGATGATCCGTCGATGCATTCGGTTCACGATCCCGGCGCCACGGGCGTGCTGCGGTTTGCTGCCCACAGGCAGAGCCCGATGCCCACGACGACAATTCCCGTCAGAGTCACGAGGGCCACTTGGCGCCGGCGGGACATGCGGAGATGCTGTTCGAGTCCGACTGCGGCAAATGCGGCAAGCGCGCCGCCGACGATCCCGCCGAGGTGCCCGCCCTTTGAGATGCCCGGGATGCTGAAGGTGAATGCCAGGTTGAACGCCATGACCGCGATCAGATCCCCTCCGACCCGTCCCCCGCGAAGCCATTGCACCACCATGATCGCCGCGAGCAGTCCGAAGATGCCGCCGCTGGCGCCGACCGTTGGGACGTTGGGGGTGTGGATCAGCGCCCCGGCGGAGCCCCACACGATGGCCGCGAGGTAGATGCCCAGATAGCGCAGCGGGCCAAGTCCGGCTTCGACGATTGATCCGACGACCCACAGGCTGATCATGTTCATCGCCAGGTGGACGATTCCGGCGTGGGTCAGTGCGACGGACACGATGCGCCACCACTGGCCATTTGCGACATCGGGGCCGTACAGCTCGAGCGCACCGGTGGCGCCGCCGAGAAAGCCGCCGGATCCCCTGGCCCCGTTGGTCGCAATCTGCGCCACGAACATGATCGTCGTGACGACGATGAGCGCGACGGTGAACGGGACGCGACCCCGCCGGTAGGACCGCTGGACGACGCGGCGCACACCGGTGGGAGCACCGGCACATTCCGCACAGCGGATGCCGACCGGCGTGGAGTGCATGCAGTCGGTGCAGATCGGTCGCTCACATCCGGAACATCGGACGAGCGTCTCACGATCCGGGTGCCGGTAACAGCGGGGCGTGACGTCGTTGGCGGGTTCCGGCACGAGCGGATCGTACCCCGCGCTCCACGCTTGTGGCCCATCCATCGGGCCGGTCAGGGTCAGTCGGCGGCCACTTCTTCCCATTCCGCCATGCGCCATGAGATTTCTTCCTGCACCTGGCGGTGTCGCTCGCCCAGGGACGTCACCTGTTCGTGATCGCTGAACACCTCCGGTGTGGCGAGCACCGTCTCGATCTCCTTGAGCTCGTCCTCGAGCGCGGCGATCTGCGCCTCCAACTTGGCGGCTTTGCCCAGATTGCGTCGCTTGCGCGTCGGCTGTGCGGCGGGTTTGACGGTGGGCTTGGGCTTTGGGGGTGTCGGCGCGGGCGGTGCCGGCACAGACGCACGCTCGTCCAACTGGCGAAGCAGGTCGGTGTAGCCGCCCTCGCGCATCACGACGGTGCGGTCTTCGAGCGACACCGTGTGAGTGGCGATCAGATCGATGAGCGCGCGATCGTGGGTGATGAGGATGATGGTGCCGTCGAACGCCATGAGCGCCTCCTCCAGCGCCTCGCGACTTTCGATGTCCAAATGGTTGGTGGGCTCGTCGAACACCAGCACGTTGCCGCCACGCGCGATCATTTGTACGAGCGACACCCGGCGCCGCTCACCGCCCGACAGCATTTCGACCCGCTTTTCAACCATGTCCGCGCCGAATAGGAACCGTCCAAGCAGCGACCGTGCCTGGGTGTTGTTCAGACTCGTGCCGGCAAGCACGCTCTCGACCAAGGTCTTCATCGGATCGAGCTCGTCCGCATGCTGTGAGAAGTAGCCCACCTCGACACGGTGACCGATCGTGAACCGACCGCTGAGCGGTCGACGAACACCCATCAACGTCTCAACGAGCGTCGTCTTGCCTGCCCCGTTTGGACCGACGATCGCAACCCGCTGCCCCCGTTCGATGGCGAACGAGGTGTGTTCGATCAGCGGATGATTCTTCGGTCCGATCGCAAGATCGTCCACCTCGATGACCACGCGCACGGGCTGTTCGGACTTCGGAAATCCGAACGCCAGCGACTTCTCGCGAGTCGGAGCTTCGACCCGTTCAATGCGCTCAAGGGTCTTCTGCCGCGAGGCGGCCTGGCGTGATTTCGTGCCCGCTCGCCACCGCTCGACAAACCGTTCGAGGCGGGCGATTTCCTTGGCCTGAGCCTCGGCGAGCTGCGCCTGACGGGCGAGGGCCTCGGCCTTCGCACGGCGAAATGCCGAGTAGCCCATGTTCCAGACCTTCGGCCGCTCCGGGTCCATGTCCAGCACGACGTTGGCGACGGACTCGAGAAACCAGCGGTCGTGCGAGACGATGACCACGGCGGCGTTGACCTCGGACAGCGCACTCTCGAGCCACTCGACCGACCCCAGATCAAGGTGGTTGGTCGGTTCGTCGAGCAACAACACGTCGGGGCGTGCCACGAGTGCCCGGGCGAGCGATGCCCGCGTCAGCTCACCACCGGAAAATGATTGGAGCGGCCTGTCGAGCCAGGCTGATTCGATGCCAAGTCCCCGCTCCACCCGCTCCAACCACGCGTGCGATTCGTAGCCGCCAAGGCGCTCGAACTCGCGCTGGGCGCGGTCGTATTCGGCGAGCACCTCCGGACCATGGTCGCCGGCGGCCATACGGACTTCGAGGGCGCGCAGTTCGGCTTCGACCGTGGTCAGACCGGCCAGGCCTTCAGCGACGTACTCGCCGAGTGTGACGTCGCGATCAAGCGGCGGCCGCTGATCGTGCAGCGCGACCACGGCGCCTTTCGGGAACGCGATCGTGCCGGCATCGGGAGCGATTTGCCCGGCAAGGCAGCGCAGCAGCGTGGTTTTGCCGGCGCCGTTTCGACCGACCACGGCCAGCCGATCGCCCGGTCCAATCGTGAACGCGACGCCGTCAAAGAGGGTTCTGGCGCCAAACGCCTTGGTGAGGCCAACGATCTGCAACGCCCAGTAGGGTAGCGGGGATGAGCACATCCGCACCCGTCATCCGTACCCAAGCCGAAATGACGGAGCTCGCGGACCAGATTCGCGCCGCCGGATCGTTCGCCCTGGACTTCGAGTTCCTCTGGGAACGGACGTACCGGCCGATCCCCTGCCTTGCGCAGATCGCCATCGAGAGCGACGTCTGGATCGTCGATCCGATCGAAGGCGCCCCGCTGGACGCGATCTCGGAAATCGTGGCCGACCCGGGCGTCCTGACGATCATGCACGCTCCGTCCGCCGATTTGATGCTGCTGGCGATGCACTTCGGCACGCGCCCGGCCAACCTGGTTGACGTTCAGCTCATGGCCGGGTTTGTCGGCATCGGTGCGGGGCAAAGCCTCGGCACGTTGCTCGATCGGGTGCTGCGCATTCGGCTGGCCAAGACCGAGAGCTTCAGCGACTGGAGCAAACGGCCGCTCACGAAGGCACAGCTCGGCTACGGCCGGGAGGATGTCCTTCACCTGTTCGACCTCTACCGGGAGCTGTCAGCTCGCGCCGAGCGGCTCGGTCGTCGCGACTGGGTCGCCGAAGAGCATGAACGCCGCTACGGCCCTGATGTCACGATCCTGTCCGACCCGATGGATGCGTGGCGCAAGGTCAAAGGTCAGGGGCGGTTGAACGGTCGTGAACGTGCCGTGCTGCAGCATCTGGCCGCGTGGCGCGAGGATGAGGCCGCGCGGCGGGACCGGCCGACCGGATGGCTGATGCAAGACCGCGCCCTTGTCGATCTCGCACGTCGGCGACCCAAGGATCTTCGTGCGCTCGAGGCCACCCGGGTCGGCGAGCGTATGCGTCCGCAGGAGCTCGAGCGGCTGCTGAGCGTTGTTCATGAGGCCGAGTCGGCCCCCGAGGTCACCTTGCCGCCTGCTCCCTCGCCGGACGTCGCCGACCGGGTCGAGGTGCTCGGGTCGCTCGGGCAGCTGATCGTGTCCACACGGGCGGCCGCGTCGCAGCTTGCGTCGCAGTTGGTGGCCACCCGTGGCGAGATCGAAAATTTCATGACCGACGTCGTGCTGTCGCGTGAGCCGGGCGGCCCGCTCTCGACAGGATGGCGGCGAACCCTCGCGGGCGACGCGCTCATCGCCCTCGCCGAGGGACGCCTTGCCCTGCGCCCGACGAGCACTCCTCCGTACGTCGAGGAATTGCCGCTCTGAACAGGCGTCGGCCGTTCGTCATGCGCGGACGCCGATCGGATGGGATCCGCTGTGTGCCGCGACGGCTTGTGGCGACTGCACCCCCTGCGGCGTACGAGGTCCTACGAGGTGGGGGTGCCGCCCTCCACCATTGGCGCCAGGTCGGCCATGGCGGTGACGAGTGTGACCCGAGCGATGGACGGCGCGTCGACCGTGAGCGGAAGGATGTCTTCCTTGGTCCGCTCAAGGTAGGTTCGTGCCCACTTGCGATACCGATCGCCGGTGCGCATGACGAGTGCTTGGATCGACCGCAGGTTGTCAGTCCGGTCGGCGAGCTTCAACACGCGGGCCTCGGGTGGGGCGAACCGCGCCATGCGCTCGTAATGGATGGCGCAGGCCGAACGCTCACGTCCAGCCGGTGCGGTCATCCATTCCACCAATTCGGCGATCTTCGGCCCAAATCCCTCGGCCACTTCGGCCACGGTCGTCGGTGTATCCTCGACGACGTCGTGCAGGAGCGCAGCCCCGACCAATTCCGGCGTCGCTTGTCCCCACCGGGCGAGCTCGAGCGCAACCCGCACCAGGTGCAGCCAGTACGGCGTGTCGGACCCCCGGCGCTGCTGGCCGGCGTGTCGTGCCTGGGCGAACGCGAGCGCTTGACGCAGCCGAACCCGTTCCTCGTCCGGATAGTTCGCGACGAACTGCAACCACGCCCGCTCAACCGCATCGACGGTGTCGAACACCGTGGGCCACTCCAAGATCACCGGTGCCACCGGAGTCATGGAATTTGCGGCCTCGGCGAGCGTTGGGGGTTCAAGCGGTGACGATGCCATTGAGAGCCAGGGTAGCGCCTACCCGGGGTGAACACCCAATTCAGCGGCGCGTCGCGGTGATCGACCTCGGTTCGAACACCTTTCGGCTGGTCGCATTCAGCTACACCCCCCACGGGTCGTTCCACCTGACCGACGAGATTCGCGAAACCGTCCGACTCTCTGCCGGGGCCGTCGACGGTCGTCTGCACGACGCGGCGATCGCGCGCGGTCTGGCCGCCGTGCGGATGTACGTCGCCTACTGCGTGCGTACCGGCGTCGAGGAGGTCATCGTCGGCGCAACAAGCGCCATTCGCGACGCGTCAAACCAACGTGAGGTTCTTGACCGCTTCCGCGAGGCGGGTCTCGACGCGCGCGTCTTGTCGACCGAAGACGAGGCGTACTACGGGTATCTCGGCATCGTCAACAGCATGCCGTTCACCGACGGGTTCTTTCTCGATGTCGGCGGCGGGAGCGCACAGGTTGGGCGGGTGACATCGCGCACACTCGAACGCAGCATGAGCGAGCCGCTCGGCGCCGTTCGCATGACCGAGGCGTTCTATACGGACGAACCGGCCAGCCGCAGCCAGATCAAGGAACAACGCCGTCACGTCGAGGCCAGCCTGGCCAAGTACTCCTGGATCGGCCCGGACGGGCTGCCGTTGTATGGAACTGGCGGCACCATCCGTACGCTGGCCGCGATGGCACAGCGCGCGAGCGACTACCCACTGAACGACGTTCACGCGTACACGCTGCATGCCGACGCGATCGAGAAGATCATCGACAAGCTCGGTCCGCTCGCGCCGGCGCAGCGCGTCAAGATCCCCGGGTTGAAGACCGACCGCGGCGACATCATCCTGGCCGGAGCGGTCACGGTGCTCTCGGTGATGCGGGCGCTCGGGGTCGAGACGATCGAGGTCTGCGGCGAAGGACTCCGGGAAGGGATGTTCTACGAGCATTACCTGGCTCCGCGTCGGCCGCCGATCATCACCGACGTGCGACGCAACACCGTTGAGAACCTGGCAGGCAATTACGGTGTCGACCGCCCGCACGCCGAGCACGTGGCGCGCCTCGCGCTGGAAGTGTTCGACGGTACCGCCCGAGTGGGGCTGCACGAGGGATCGCGGCTTGAACGCGAATGGCTGTGGGCGGCAAGTCTGCTCCATGACGTCGGTGTGATCGTCGACTACCACGACCACCACAAGCACGGGTTCTACCTGGTGCTGAACGGCGGCATGCCGGGCTTCACCCATCGTGAACTCGTGATGATCGCCCTCGTCATCCGGGCACACCGCAAGTCACTTCCGAGCTGCGACTGGCTGCGACCGGTGTTGGAAAAGGGCGACAATGCGCGCTTTCTGCGGTTGGCGAGTTGTCTGCGACTTGCGGAACAGCTCGAGCGCGACCGGACCCAGCAGGTGACTTCGGTGGCCGTCGAGCGTCGGGACGACACCGTGTTGCTGCGCCTGAACGGCGAGGTCGACCACTCCGTCGCGGTCTGGTCGGCAGCGCCCGAAGCGGAGGTGTTTCGCCAGGCGTTCGGTGCTCGCCTCGAGTTGGTCGCCGAACACGCGGAGCTTGCCAGGCGCCCCGATGACGAGGGTGCCGATCTCAGCCACGCGGCCGAGTAGCGGTCGACGAGCGGCATGGGCCCGTGTGGGTCGATTCGGGAGCGGCATCGTTGACCGCATGCCGCTCACAAACCGCGAAAGCGCCCACCCCACGGATCGACCGCCACCTGGTCGGCGGCCGCGGCAGCTGCCTGTGACGGTGTGCGGCCGTCTGCAGTCGCCGGATAACAAAAGGCCGCGTTGGGTGCGTACAGCCCCCATGCGGCAATCGGCGCTGACGGTGGGCGCAGGCGCTCGAATGCGCCGGTGGTTCCCGTGAATTCAAGCGACGTCAGCTGCCACGCGTTGGCGATCGTGGCGATCCACGGATGCGTGTCCTCCACGACGCCGCGGGGGGTCTGGCGCACGTAGATGCGATCGCCGGTCTCGATGATGGTCGGTGCCCCGACACTTGCGACGGTTCGCACGACCGGCACGTCGTCGATCGACGTCAGCGCCACCACGGCGTCACCGCGAAAGGTGATCGTGGTCCGGCCGATCTGGGTCGGAATGCCGCGCGCCGCGAACATGTCTTGTGCCCGCGTCGTCGACACGATGGCGCCGACCGACATGCGGGGTGGTACGGCATCGTCGTCGGTGGTGCCGCCATCGAGATCGATCCCGATCAGCGTGGCCGAGTGGGCTCCGAGCCCCGATGTTTGGACGGCGGTGTCGACGACATACTGGGTCAAGACGACGCGCTGTTCGTGATGCAGTCGCACGCCGCCGGGCGCAAGGAACGACAGTGCGCCGACATCGGCGGGCACGTATCCGAGGGCGAGCAGCCGACTTCCCACGATCATCTGGGGTCCGTAGCTGCTCATCCGCCGGCCAACTTCGTCGTGTAGCGCTCACCCAGATGGGCGGCGATCTTCTCGCGATGGTTACCTTGGATTTCGATCACCCCGTCCTTGACGGTTCCCCCGGATCCACACAGCTTCTTCAGCCGTGCGGCGACATCCGTGACGTCGACCGGGGGAACGCCGGTCACCAACGTGACCGTCTTGCCACCTCGCCCTGCGGACGTGCGCGAGACGCGCACCACGCCGTCCTTCGGTGGTCCGCCCTGTGCCGGCGCGGATGCGCGTGCGCGTGCGGGCTGCTTGGTGCGTTCGGTGGGGATGCGGCCGGAGTCGGTGGAGTACACCGGCTGAATGTTGTCGCTTGGTCGAATTCGTGCCATCGCCCGGTAGCCTATCGTCGCGTGTCCCTCATCGACCTGCACTGCCACTCGACGGCCTCCGACGGCCACCTGACTCCCACTGCACTCGTGGAGCATGCCGCGGCAGGCGGTGTCACGACGATGGCGCTCACCGACCATGACACGGTCGAAGGCCTCGACGAGGCGGTTGCGGCCGGAGCACGCCTCGGTGTGCGTGTACTTGCAGGAATCGAGCTGACGGTCCAGGTCCCCCATGGGTCGATGCATCTGCTCGCGTATCTGCCGACCACGCGCCCGGAGGCGTTGATCGAGCGGATGGCGCGTCAGACGGAACTTCGGACCGAGCGCATTCGCATGATCGTCGACCGGCTCGCCGAGATCGGCGTACCGGTGGACTGGGACCGCGTTCGCGCCCGTGCGGCGGGCCAGATGGGTCGTCCTCATGTTGCGCACGAGATGGTCCACGCCGGACATGTCGACACGGTGCAGGAGGCCTTCGATCGGTATCTGGCCGACGGCGGCCCCGCACATGTGCCAAATGCCGGGCTCGAGCCGCACGACGCGCTGTCGCTCGTGCGCCAGGTCGGCGGTGTTCCCGTGCTCGCCCATCCGGCGTCGCTCCGGCTCCCCGCACGGCACCTTCAGTCGTTTGTCCAATCACTTGCCGCGCGCGGTCTTCAGGGGATCGAGGTCCATCGCCCGGAACACACCGCCGAGCAGCGCGACAGCTACGGCGCCATCGCGAAGCGCCTCCGGCTGATTCCCGCTGGAGGCTCGGATTTTCACAAGCCCGATGGGCCATTTCTGATCGGCGATACCGGGACACCCCCACTCGCCGAGGCGAGCGTTGAGCGCATCCTGAGCGGTGCTAACCTCACCTGATGACCACACAAGCCAACGCCAGCGGCGTTCATTGGGACCTCTCACCACTCGCGCCGGATGCCGCGACGGCCATGGCCCAGATCGCCACCGCCTTGGAGGATTGTCGGGCATTCGAGGCCTCATATCGTGGGACGGTTGCCACGATGGACGGCCCGACCTTGGCCGGCGCGCTTGCGACGCTCTCCGAGCTCGACCAGCGCCTGTCGCGATACGGCTCCTATGCGCACCTGCGCGAGACCACGGACATCGCCGACCCCGAGACCCGTGACCTGAACGCCCAGGTGGAGCGCAGCTACGTCGAGGCCGCAAATGCGCTTCGCTTCTTCGATTTGGAGTGGTTGGCGCTCGACGAGGCCACGGCGGAGCGACTGGCGTCGGCCCCTGAAGTTGCGGCTGACAGTCATCATCTGCGCTCACAGCGACGCTTCGCCCCGCACACCCTGAGCGAGGACGAGGAGCGCATGCTCGCCGAGCGTGCGCCGGCGGCCGCAGGGGCGTGGCACACGTTGTTCAGCCAGATCACGTCGACGCTGGAAACCCCGTTCGACGCGGGCGACGGTGACGAGCCCCATGGCATTGATCGCCTTTTGTCCTACATGCGCTCACCGGACCGGACGTTTCGTCGACGTGCCTTCGACACCCTGTACGCGATGCTTCGGCCGCATACGCCGACGCTTGCGCACTGCTACGACACCCTGGTCGCCGACCGTCTGACGATGGATCGTCTGCGTGGATATGCCGGGCCGATGGACGCCGCGCACCTGAAGAACGAACTCCCGGCTGCGGTCGTGGACGCGATGATGGACTCGGTGTCGCGTCACTACCACCTGGCGCAGCGGTGGTTCACCACCAAGGCGGAACTCCTTGGCATTGAGAAGCTCACCATCGCCGATCAGTACGCACCGATGGGTGAAGGCCGCGTCGTCCCGTTCGACGAGGGCATCGCACTCGTCACCGAGGCCTTCGACGGATTTTCGGGACGGATCGCCGATGTGGCGCGCGCATTCATCGCCGATGACCGCGTGGACGCGGAGCCCCGTCAGGGCAAGCGTGGCGGCGCGTTCTGCAGCCCGATCAGCCACGAGTTCGGCCCCTACGTGCTGCTGAATCACACGGACAAAATGGCCGACGTCCTCACGATCGCGCATGAGTTCGGCCACGGCATGCACTTCCAGTTCTCATACGCCAAGCAGTCGCCCCTGTCTGCGACGTCCGGAATTGCGGTGTGTGAGGTCCCGTCCACATTCGCCGAACAGATCACCTACGACCATCTGCTTGCGAACGAGGCCGACGCCGATACCCGACGTGCCCTCGCCTGTGAACGGGTGGAAGGTGCGTTTGCCACGATCTTCCGTCAGGTCGTCCTGGCCCGCTACGAGCAGCTGTGTTACGCACAGCGTGCCGAAGGGACGGCGCTCACCGCCGAACGACTTGGCGACAACTGGCACGCCGCGAACCTGGCCTACTACGGTGACGCGGTGGAAATGCCCGAGGAGTATCGGATGGGATGGGCGTACATCCCCCACTTCATCCACACCCGCTTCTACACCTATTCCTACGCGTTCGCGCTGCTCGTGTCGTTCGCGCTCATGGCGCAGCACCGGCGCATGGGCGACGCCTTCGTGACGTCCTACACCGCGTTCCTGGAGCGCGGCGGATCGGCATCGCCGGCCGACCTGCTTGGTGATCTCGGCCTGAAATTGGACGAACCCGCCGTGTGGGACGACGGGTTCGCAGAACTCGAGCGCATGATCGAGGAGGCTCGCGGGGCCGT
>Ga0209023_10003882_pt1 | contig 17483 bp, 20 predicted proteins | sample LakOneMetagenome_FD_187468 | JGI IMG/M metagenome (GOLD analysis project Ga0209023, IMG submission 187468) | Freshwater and sediment microbial communities from Lake Erie, Canada (SPAdes) (version 2) | ecosystem: Environmental > Aquatic > Freshwater > Lentic | place: Lake Erie, Canada... | reverse complement strand
ACCTGCCCGGCCACCCGCTGCGTCCCGAGGCCGGGCCGCTCGGCCGCGGCCACGTCGACGGGGGCACGGGCGCGGTGAGCGGTGCGCCGTGGGGGAGCGCCGGCATCCTGCCGATCCCGTGGGCCTACATCCGGCTGATGGGCGGCGACGGACTCACCCGCGCGACGCAGAACGCGGTGCTCGGCGCGAACTACGTCGCCGCGCGCCTGCGCGACCGCTACCCCGTGCTCTACACCGGCGCGAACGGGCTCGTCGCGCACGAGTGCATCGTCGACCTGCGCGACATCACCAAGGACACCGGCGTCACCGTCGACGACGTCGCGAAGCGGCTGATCGACTACGGCTTCCACGCGCCGACCATGTCGTTCCCGGTCGCGGGCACGCTGATGATCGAGCCGACCGAGAGCGAGGACCTCGGCGAGCTCGACCGGTTCTGCGACGCGATGCTCGCGATCCGCGACGAGATCGACGAGGTGGCCGCCGGCCGCTGGGCCGTCGAGGACTCGCCGCTGCGCGGCGCGCCGCACACCGCGGCCTGCCTGCTCGGCGACTGGGACAGGCCCTACACCCGTGAGGAGGCGGCGTTCCCGGTCGCCACCCTGCGCGCGCAGAAGTACTGGCCGCCGGTCCGACGCATCGACGGCGCCTACGGCGACCGCCACCTGGTCTGCTCCTGCCCCAGCCCCGAAGCCTTCGCCGACGCCTGACGGGTCTGCTCGCGAGCCGCTGGCTGAACGTCGTAGGACCGGTTCGTCCTGCGACGTCGCAGCCGGTGGCTCGCGTGCTGTGCGGGAGTCGTCGCGTTCTGCGCGCCGGAACCCCTGGGCCGGGGAGGGCTGGCCGTGGGCGAGGATCGGCGCTCGGGCACGAGCCTGCGAGGAGGAGCGGTGGACCGGAGCGTGGGCGCATGCGGGGCTGCCGTCGCGCACGGGCCCCGGACGCGGTTGTGGGCGCTGAACCTCGGCGGGTTCCTCGGGCCGTTCGGCGGCCAGGTCGTCGTCCCGATGCTGCCCGAGGTGGCAGGTGCCCTCGGTACGACGGTGCCGGCGGTGGCGTGGTCGTGGTCGGCGTACACGTTCGCGATGGCCGCGCTGCTGCTCGTCTCCGGCACGATCTCGGCCCGCTGGGGTCGCGCACGCACGGTGCGCACCGCGTTCCTCGTCTACGCCGTCGCCACGCTCCTGTGCGGGATCGCGCCGACCATCGGCTGGTTCTACGCCGGGCGCGTGCTCCAGGGCGCCTCGAACGCGTTCACCACCCCGATCCTCGTCGCGGCGCTGTACGCCGCCGTGCCGCGCGAGCGGCTCGGCGGTGCGCTCGGGCGGTTCGGCAGCCTGCAGGCCGCCGGCATGGCGTTCGCGCCGCTGCTCGGTGGCATCGCCGCCGTCGTCGACTACCGGCTCGCGTTCGTGGCGATCGCGATCGCCTCGCTGCTGCTCGCCCTCGTGCCGCCCGCCGACGCGCCGCCGCCGGAGCCGGGCGCAGCGCACCTCTCGCAGGCGGAGCGCTGGCGCTCGCTGCTCAACGGCCGGCTGGCGCGTGCCTGCGGTGCGGCGTTCGCCTTCAACTTCTCCGCGGCCGGCGTCATCCTGCTCATCGCGCTGCTCGGCGGCGACCGCTTCGGTCTCGGGCCGTCGGGCCGCGGCGTCGTCGTCGCGGCGCTCGGCGTCGCCGGCCTGCTCACCGCTCCGCAGCTCGGACATCTCGTCGACCGGTTCGGCGTGCGCCGCGTGGGGTTGGTGGCATTCGTGCTGCTCGCGTCGGTGACGCTGGTGACCGGCCTCGCCGAGACGGTGTGGGGTCTCGTGGTCGCGGCGCTGCTCGCAGGTGCGGCGACGACGGGGTCGCGCATCGTCGTCAACAACCTCGCGGTCACGAGCACGCCGGCCAACCCCGACGGCGCGACGTCGATGTCGATGTCGTGGATGTTCCTCGGGTCGGCCGTCGCGCCGCTGCTGTGCATCCCGGCGTACGGCGCGGGCGCGATGATCGGCTTCGCGGTCACCGCCATCGGTGCGGCGCTCGCCGCCGTCTTCCTCCTGCCGCGCCTCACAGCACCCGCCGTCCCCGAGGCCGCCGGCGTCGTCGACCCGCTCTGATCCTTCCACCCAGCCGGGCGGCACCGCGGAAAGTCAGGAATGCCATCGCATCTCCGGGAATGCCATCGCATCTCCGGGAATGCCATCGCATTCTCGGAGTTCTGTGCGCAGTCCGCGACGCGGCGGCCGCGGCGGCGCCACGGGTGTCAGGCGAGGGCGAAGAATCGGATGCAGACGTCGCCGTGGTCCTCGCGGGCGAGGCCGACGAACACCGTCTCGGTCAGCCACCGGTGCGCGGGCGACTCGGTCGTGAAGACCGGCGACGTGCGGTAGTAGTACTCGGTCTCGCTGACCGGCTCACCGGCGTCGAGTCGCGCGGTCACCTCGGGGGAGGCGCGCCAGAACCCGCGGTTGGTGATCGCGATGAGCGCACCGTCGTCGGCGCGCAGCACGTAGCGCGCGTCGAGCGCGATCACGCCGTCGCGGTCGACGTACCAGTCCTCGCCGCCCGGGAGAACCTCGCCGCGCAGCCGTGGTCCCTCGACCGTCCCGCCGGTGATGGGGACGACGTGGAGCGCCTCGTGCGGACTGCGCCCGCCGACGCGCAGCGCGGGATCGACGTGGACCCGCACCTCGAAGGCGGGCTCGAGCGCGGGGTCGGGCAGCGGGGTCATGGCGCCGATCCTGCCAGCCGGTCGGCGCCGGGCCGCGGACCGGCGCGTCAGGCGCTCAGGCCGCGAGCCTGCTCGCAGAGCCAGGACTCCGCGGCGTCGCGGTCGCCGAACACGCGCGCGATCAGTCCGCGGTTGACCGTCGCGTCCTCGAAGAACCGCGCGGAGTCCGCGCTCGCCGCGCCGGGCGGAGCCACGACGGCCTCGCGGTACCTGCGGGCGATACCTGCGTCGGCGATCTGCGCGGCGACGTCGTAGAGGGCGAAGACCGACGGGTCGCTCGTGAGCTCGCTGGTGTCGGCGAGGATGAACCAGAGGTCCTCCTCGCGGGCGAGCGCGAAGGCGGCGTCGAGCGCGGTGACGAGGTCCGCCGGGGTCACCTCGCCGAAGTAGCGCACCTCGATGCAGCGCGGCGAGTCGACCAGGCGCGTGGTGCAGCCCATGCCGGTCCTCCCGTCGTCCGCCATCGACCGGATCAGCGTAGGGCGCAACCGCTCCGCTACGCGCGACCGTCGACCTCCTGCGCGTCGAACAACGAGCCCTGCTGCTCCTCGTCGGCGTGCAGCCACTGCGCGAGCAGCACCGGCCAGCCCTCGTGCCGGAGCACGTCGACCACCGCGCGGTCGTCGTCGACCACCGTCACGATCTCGCCGTCGCGGGCCAGCCGCGACAGCGCCTGCGGCTTGAACACGCGCGCCGGACGTCGGTCGTCGTCGCGCCGCATCACCAGCCGGCCCTCGGGCAGGTCGTGGCGGCGCAGCCAGGCCAGCGTCAGCTCGCGGTAGGACTCGTTGCGCCCGGTGAGGTAGGCGATGCGGTGGCCCTCCGCGGCGTAGCGCTGCGCGAGCTCGATCCCCTCGGCGAGCGGCCCGTCGTCGTCCATCGCGGCGAAGAACGCGTCCCAGTCCTTCGGCCTGCGCTCGACGTGGTGCAGCCGGTGGCGCACGTCGGCCAGGACGCCGTCGATGTCGAAGACGGCGATTCCGCGGGGGAGCTCGGTCACCCCGGCGACGCTACCCGTAGGGTCGCGGCATGGCACTCGACCCGGCGCTGGTGCGCGACTCCTACTTCTCCATGGTCCCGATGACGACCACCCTCGGGCTCCGCTTCGACCACCTCGACCTCGAGCGCTGCGTCATGTCGCTGCCCGACAACCCGAACTACCGCAACCACGTCGCCGGTCCGCACGCCGGAGCGATGTGGACCCTCGCGGAGTCCGCGTCCGGTGCCCTGGTGTTCGCCAACTTCGGCGACCTCATGGCCGAGGTGACGCCGTTCCCGGTCGAGTCGACGATCCGCTTCCTCAAGGTCGCGTTCGGCCCGGTCACCGCGGTCGCGACCCTCGGCGAGGGAGCTGCGACCGCGGCCGAGACGATGCGCGGCGGCACGCGGCCCGAGTTCGACGTCGAGATCGAGCTGTCGACCGGCGAGGGCGACGAGCGCCTCGTCACCGGCGCGATGACCGTCACCTGGACGCTGAAGCTCAACCGCCGCCCGGAGTGACGTCGGCGGCGAGCCGCTACGCCTTGGGCGGTCGCACGAGCGACTCGAGCGAGATCCGCGCGATCGGCGCGTAGGTGAGCACCGCGGCCGCCGGGCCGTCGACGAGCAGCGTCGTGCTGGTGCCCCCGCCGATGCGCGCCTCGCTCGCGTGGTCGAGGTGCATCCGGACCGGACCCGCGACGACGTCCCACGCCCAGCGGTGCGACTCGGGATCGAGCTCGACGACCTCGAACTGCGCCCCGAGGTTGGGGACGACGCCGAACACCGTGCCGGTGACTCCGACCGCGAGCTGGTCGGCCGAGCAGTCGACGCGACGGATCTGCGGCGCCCACGTGGTCCACAGCTCGGGCTGGGAGTAGCGCTGCCACACGAGGGCGAGCTCGGCGGTGCCGGCGGCTCGCAGGGTCAGGCGCATGGGCGAATCCTGCCGTGCCGCGCACCGCCCGTCGCGCCGAGGGTGCTCCGCCGTGGTCTGGGCCACGTCCGGCGAGGAAGCGCTCGCGGGCGGGCACGACGCCGTACCGTGTCCCGCGTGAGCGAGATGACCGAGGCCCGTCCCGGCTGGCTCTCGCGCGACGACCTCGAGTCCTCGCGCGAACGGCTGCCCATCGTCTACGTCGACGCGATCCCGGTGCGGGTCGACGAGCGCGGCGTCGTCACGTCGGTGGGGCTGCTGCTGCGCGCGATGCCCGACGGCAGCATCAGCCGCGCCCCGGTGTCGGGCCGCGTGCTGTACGGCGAGCGCATCCGCGACGCCCTGATGCGCCACCTCGAGAAGGACCTCGGTCCGATGGCGCTGCCGCGGATCCCACCGCAGCCGCAGCCCTTCACTGTCGCGGAGTACTTCCCGGACCCGAGCGTGTCCGGCTTCCACGACCCGCGCCAGCACGCGGTGTCGCTCGCCTTCGTCGTCCCCGTCACGGGCGACTGCGTGCCGTCGACCGACGCCCTCGACCTGCAGTGGATGACGCCGGACGAGTGCGCCAGCGAGGCGGTGGCGGCCGAGATGACCGGCGGCCAGGACCGGCTGCTGCGCCTCGCGCTGGCCTCGGTCGGCCTCCTCCCGTGACGCGGATCGAGACCGCGCGACTGGTCCTCGACACCCTCACCGCCGACGAGGCGGCCGCCATCCGGACCGGCGACCGATCCGGCCGCGCGTGGGCCGACGACTACCCCTCCGACGGCGACGCCGTCGTGGCGGCCGTAATCGGCGAGGCGGGGGCCGACTACGACGAGTCCGCGGTGCTCGGCGTCCTGCAGGTGCGCGGGCGCAGCTCCGGCCTGGCCATCGGCGGCATCGGCTTCCTGTTCCCGGTCGACGACGGCGAGATCGAGGTCGGCTACGGCCTCGTCGAGTCCGCCCGCGGCCTGGGCCTCGCCTCCGAATCGCTCGCCGCGGTGATCGACCTCGCCCGCGAGCACGGCGTCCGCCGGATGGTGGCGCTCACCGACGTCGACAACGTCCCCTCGCAGCGCGTGCTTCAGCGCGCAGGCTTCGTCCAGGCGGGGCCTGCCACCGCGGGCGACGCCGCCGACGGTGACCAGCTGCGCTGGGTGCGCGACCCGCTCTAGCCCTTCGCGGCGCCGCGCACCACGAGGTCGGCGAGCAGGTGCTCGGTGGCGTGCGCGACCTCGGCCACGGCGCGGTCGAACGCCTCCTGGTTGGCCGCCGACGGCGCGCGCATCCCGGCGATCTTGCGCACGTACTGCAGCGCGGCGCCGCGCACGTCGTCGTCGGTGACGTCGTCGGTGTACGGCGGGCGCAGGGTCTTGATGCTGCGGCACACGGGAGCTCCCGGGGTGTCGGCGGTGCGGGGTCGGCGTACGCCGTCCAGCCTGCCAGACCTCGGCGCCCGCGTCGTCAGGCCGGCGGGAGGGCGCGCGGCTGCAGCCCGACGTCGGCGAGCGCTGCGCGCACGAGCGCGTCGTAGCGGCCCTCGGCCAGGTCGCCGAAGGGGTCCTTGGTGTAGGGGAGCAGCTCGCGGAAGGGCAGGCCGAACGCCGCGCGCATCGCGAGCAGCCGCGCCCGCTCCGGGTCGGCGAGGTCGATGCCGGTCAGGGCGCGCGCGGAGCTCATCTCGCGGATCGAGCGGATCCGTCGCGGCAGCACCGCGACGAGCAGTACCGCGATCGGCAGTCCGGCGGTGATGATCGCGATCGTGCGCGCCAGCAGGTGCACGGCGTCCTGGCCCTGCTGGCCCAGGTCGGCGATGTTGCCGCCCGTGGCGTCGCCGGCGCCGTGGAAGGCGTCGCCGAGCGCACCGCCGACGATGGGCACGTTCGACACCGCGTTGCCGACGTTGTCGAACGCGCCCTGGATCCCGGTGCCCGCGCTGCTCACGCCCTGCCCGAGGACGCTGAGCGCGTCGACGAGGTGGTAGACCGACACGCCGATCCACACGAAGAGGATGACGAGCGCCAGGACGAGCAGGTCGCGGATGACCTGCGAGCGTCGCAGCGAGGGGACGTCCGGGTACAGCGTCAGGTGCTCCCACATGGCCCGCACGCTACGGACCTGGACGCGCCCGCGTGACGCATACGGCGCAGCGGGGCGGCGTACTGGGCGCAGCGGGTCAGTGCAGCAGCTAGGCGGCCACGAGGGCGAGCAGCGGCAGGATGCCCTGGATCGCGGCGCCGCGGGCCATCGCCGGGCGCGCGATCACGAGCACGAGGGCGGCGCCGATCATGAACAGGCAGCCGTAGACGACCAGCGTGCTGCCCTGCGGGTCCCACCCGCGCCACGAGCCGATGACGCCGACGAGGACGCCGAGGCCGAGGAAGAGGTTGTAGAAGCCCTGGTTGTACATCGAGAACGCGACGGTCTCGACGTCGGCCTCCGGCACCCCGAAGACCTTGCGACCCCGGGTGCGGAACACGACGGACTCGAGGACGAAGAAGTAGACGTGCAGCAGTCCGGCGAGACCGGCCAGCACGAGCGCGACGGTGGACATGCCGGGGACGCTACCCGCCCCACCACCAGCCTTTGCCCATCTTGTGGCCCTTTCCGGCCGCCAGATGGCTCGGGAAAGGGCCGGGAGGTGGGCAGATCGTGGGTCAGTCGTGGGGGATCTCCGTCACCTTGCCGGAATCCACGTGCCAGCGGCGGGTGAGGCGGACGGTGTCGAGCATGCGGCGGTCGTGGGTGACGAGCAGGACCGTGCCGTCGAAGGACTCCAGAGCCTCCTCGAGCTGCTCGATCGCCGGCAGGTCGAGGTGGTTGGTGGGCTCGTCGAGCACCAGCAGGTTGACGCCGCGAGCCTGCAGCAGCGCGAGCGCGGCACGGGTGCGCTCGCCCGGTGACAGCGACGACGACGGCCGGTTCACGTGGTCGGACCTGAGGCCGAACTTCGCGAGCAGCGTGCGCACCTCGGCGGTCGGCCAGTCCGGGACCTCGCGGGCGAAGGCGTCGACCAGGACGTCGTCGCCCTCGAACGCCGCGCGCGCCTGGTCGACCTCGCCGACCACCACTCCGGAGCCCAGGCTGACGAGGCCGCTCGACGGAGGGGTACGGCCGAGCAGCAGTGCGAGCAGCGTGGTCTTGCCCGAGCCGTTGGGTCCGGTGACGGCGATGCGGTCGCGGAGCGTCAGTTGCAGGTCGACCGGGCCGAGGACGAAGGAACCGCGCTGCACGGTGGCGTTGCGCGCGACCGCGACGACCTCGCCCGAGCGCGGTGCCGCGGCGATCGAGAACTGCAGCTCCCACTCCTTGCGCGGCTCGTCGACGACCTCGAGGCGCTCGATCGCCTTCTCGGTCTGACGCGCCTTCGCCGCCTGCTTCTCGGTCTGCTCGGTGCGGAACTTGCGGCCGACCTTGTCGTTGTCGCGCTGCTTGCGCCGCGCGTTCTTCACGCCCTTCTCCATCCACGCGCGCTGCATGCGCGCGCGGGCCTCGAGCTCGCTGCGCCGGTCGGCGTAGTCCGCGTACGCCTCGCGGGCCCGGCGTCGCGCCACGGACCGCTCGTCGAGGTAGGCCTCGTAGCCGCCGCCGTAGGTGGTGATGCGCTGCAGGCTGCGGTCGATCTCCACGACCGTGGTGACGGTCCGCGCGAGGAACTCGCGGTCGTGGCTCACGACGACCACGGGGGCCTCGAGCCCGTCGACGAACTCCTCGAGCAGGTCGAGGCCGTCGGAGTCGAGGTCGTTGGTGGGCTCGTCGAGGAGGTAGACGTCGAACCGCGACAGCAGCAGCACCGCGAGCCCGACCCGCGCCCGCTGACCGCCGGACAGCGCGGTCACGGGGAGCGCGAGGTCGACGTCGAGCCCGATGTCGGCGACGACGACGGCCACCCGCTCCTCGAGGTCGGCGCCGCCGAGCGCGAGCCAGGAGTCGAGCGCGTCGGAGTACTTCTCGTCGGCGTGCGGCACGCCGTCGGCCAGCGCCTGCGCCTGCCGGTCGAGCTCGGCCTGCGCCTCGGCGACGCCGGTGCGCCGGGCGAGGTGGTCGTGCACCGACTCGCCCGCGCGCAGGTCCGGCTCCTGCGCGAGGTAGCCGACGTGGGCGTTGGGGGGCGACAGCGCCAGGCTGCCGCCGTCGGGTGCGCGCAGCCCGGCGAGGATGCGCAGCAGCGTGGTCTTGCCGGCCCCGTTCGGGCCGACCAGCCCGACGACGTCGCCGGGCGCCACCACCAGATCGAGGCCGCTCCACAGCTCGCGGTCGCCATGTCCCGCAGCCAGTCCGCGGGCCTGCAGCGTCGCGCTCATGACCTCATCCTCGCTGGCAGCACCTCGGGGCGAGAACGGGGTTTCGCGTTCAGAGCGTCTCGCCCGCGTCCTCGACACCGCCGCCGGCCGGAGCCAGCGCGAGCGAGCCGGAGTCGCCGGACAGCGTGATCGTGCCGTCCTCGGCGCTGTCGATCTCGAGCGTGCCGGACAGGACGCGGAACACCGAGTCCTCGACCGCCATCAGCTCGGGCGGGCCGGCCATCCGGGTCGCGGCGATGGCGCCGAGCACGACCGTGTCGCCCTCGAGCGTCGCGCCGCCGCTGAACCGGTTCAGCACGCGGCCGTGCACGGTGCCGTCGGCGAACTCGATCTCGAACGGGTGCGGGCCGTGCACGGGCTCGGAGTCGACGGCCACGATGACGAAGGGTCCGGTGAGGCTCATGCCCCGATCCTGGCAGCGCGCGGCGCCGCGCGCCGCCCGACCCCGCTACGAGGTCGCGGCGGGGGCGTCGACCGGCTCCTCGGAGCGGGTCGCGCGGGTGGCCCAGTAGGAGCCGAGCAGGACCAGCGGGAACCCGACGACCATGCCCCACGTGAGCGGCTCGGAGAGCACGACCAGGCCGAGCAGGACGGCGACGGCCGGGTTCACGAACGTGATGACCGTGGCCCGGACCGGGCCGGCCTCGCCGATGAGCTCGAAGAACAGGACGAACGCCAGCGCCGTGCAGATCAGGGCGAGGACGAGGACGGAGACGATGACGCTCACCGACGGCAGCCCGGCCGAGAGCCCCATCCCGGTGACCGGCAGGTAGAGCACGGCGACGATCGCGAGCGACACGGCGATGACGCCCATCGACGGCACGTGGCCCAGCTTGCGCGAGGCGATCGCCGGGCCGACGGCGTAGCAGACCGCCACGATGAGCAGCTCGACGACGCTGAGCGGGTCGACCTGGCCCGACAGCGAGTCGAGCCCGACCAGCAGGCCGACGCCGAGGATGCCGGTGGCCAGCCCGAGGACGCGTACGCCGGCGAGCGCGTGCCGGTCGCCGAGCACGAAGGAGAGCACCGTGCTGACGATCGGGACGGCGGCGAGCATCAGGCCGGCGAAGCCGCTCGCGACGCGGGTCTCGGCGTGCCCGAGGAGCAGCCAGGGGATGCCCATCTCGATGACGCCGAAGGCCACGACGTAGGGCCACGCGCGCAGCGCCGGGCGCAGCGCGTCGCTGCGCATGGCCAGCGGAACGAGGACCAGGGCGCCGAGCAGGGTGCGCAGACCGACGACGGTGGCGGGGGAGATCTCGGCGACGGCGATCTTGATGAACAGGTAGGGCACGCCCCAGATCACGGCCATCGCCGCGAAGAGGATCCATCCGCGGCGGGACATGCCCGCGGCCCGAGCCACCGTCTGCTGCGCCACGGCGGCGACTCTACGGGCACCCCCGGACAGCGCCCCAGCAGGAATCGGACCGCGCGGCGGGGGCGCGCGTCCGCGCAGGAGGGCCGGTCAGAGCAGGAAGGGCAGGAGCATCACGTAGAAGACGACCAGGAGCGCCGCCTCGAGCTGGTTCACGGTGCGCCGCGTGAGCATGAACGCGAGCGCGAGCAGCGACGACACGATCATCGCGCCGACCCCGACCTGCGTGAGCTTCAGGTCGTCGACCGGCCCAGGCGCCAGGAGGGCGACGACGCCGCCGACCGCGAGGGCGTTGAACATGTTGGAGCCGAGCAGGTTGCCGATCAGCAGGTCGGAGCTGCCGCGCGCAGCGGCCTTCGCCGACGTCACGATCTCGGGCATCGACGTACCGATGGCGACCAGCGTCATGCCGACGAAGCCGCCGGACAGGCCGAGGGACTCGGCGGCGCGCTCGGCACCCCACACCAGCGCCTGCGCCCCGAGGACGACGCCGACGAGCCCGACGGCCGTGACGATGCCGTCGCGCCGCGCGGTCCCGGTGAGCTCCTGCGGCGCGGCGTCAGCGGCCTGGGCGAGCACCGGGTCGGCGGCGTCGCGGCGCCCGCCGACGACGACGATCGTGAGGGCACCGGCGAGCGCCAGCAGCAGGATCACGCCCTCGACGCGGGTCAGGCCGCCCTGGAGGAACCAGCCGAAGAGGACCGTCGCGCCGATGGCGAGCGGCACCTCGCGCCGGATCGTCGACGACGTCACGGCGATGCCGGCACCGATGAGGCCGGCGATGCCGAGCACGAGGGTCATGTTCGCGACGTTGGACCCCACGATGTTGCCGATGCCGACGTCGGCCGCGCCCTCGGCCGCAGCGATGCCCGACACGAGCAGCTCGGGCGCCGACGTGCCGAAGCCGATGACGATCGCTCCGACGACGACGGGGGAGACGCCGAACCGGGTCGAGAGCGCGGACGCGCCGTCGACGAACAGGTCGGCCGCGCGCGCGAGCACCACGACACCGGCGACGAGCGCGGCGACGGTCAGCAGCACGCGCGAAGCCTAGGGCTACGTCGGCCCCCCACGGCGGATCCCGGCCCACGACGGAGCAGGGCCCCGGCCGGATCGGCCAGGGCCCTGCTCGAGGTCGCGTCGGCTCAGGTCGCGACGGTGAGGAAGCGCTCGTTCAGCTCGCGCGAGTGGTAGAAGATCGCCTTGCCGAGCTGGTCGGGGGTCCAGATGACGGTGGGGCGGTCGCGGAAGCAGCGGTAGCCGCCGGCGAACGTCTCGTTGCGGTTGCCCGACGGGTCGAAGAAGTAGATCGTCGTTCCGCGGGTGATGCCGTGACGGGTCGGGCCGATGTCGACGGGAACGTCGTCCATCGCGAAGATGTCGGCCGCGTGCAGGATGTCGTCCCACCCGCGCATCTCGAACGCGAAGTGGTGGATCTTGTTCTCCGGCGCCTCGAGCAGGGCGATGTCGTGGTTGGACTCGCCGATCGTCAGCCACGTCGCGATCTTGTGGGCGTCGTCCTCGAGACCGGTCTGGACCCGCTCGGTGGCCCACATGCCGACGCAGTCGACGAAGAACTTCTCGATGCCGGCGACGTCGTTGACCCACAGCAGCGCGTGGTCGAGGCGGGGGGCCCCGACACCGACGAGGTGGCGGGGGAACGCGTCGGGGTTGTGCGTGCCGACCTCGAGGCCCCAGCTGGTCATGTGCGAGTAGAACTCGACCTGGTGACCGCTCGCGAGGGTGACGCGGATGCCGTCGCCGACCTCGGGGTTCTCGCCGGCGGCCATGCGCTCGACCGGGTAGCCGAAGGCGATCGCCTTGGTCTCGATGTCGGCGACGTCCTCGGGCCGCTCGCACTTGAAGCCGCACTTGACGTAGCCGACGCCGCCCTCCTCGAGGACGACCGAGTGGTGGTCCCACTCGTCCCAGCCCTTGAAGTAGACCTTCCCGTCCTGCTCCAGGGTCTGGTAGAGCCCGAGGGTCTGGCCGTAGTGCTGCTTGGCCTCCTCGAGATCGGTGACCTTGACGTGCATGTAGCCCATCCGCATGACGGCCATGTCGGGGTCCCTTTCTCCGGCGTTCGTGCTTCGGTGTGCCAAACCTAAGTACGTCGGCCGGAGTGTCACGCGATGGTTCCGCAGGGGGGAACGGCTGCTCCGGGGAGCCCGGGCGCGGTCGGGATCAGAGCAGCGCGCGGCCCTCGAGGACGGTCACGCAGCTGCCGCCGACCCACACGTCGTCGCCTGCGCGCTCGACGTGGATGCGGCCCCGTCGACCGATCGCCGTGCCCTGGGCGGCGAGGTACCGGTCGGGCAGGTGCCCGGCCGCGATCAGCCACTGGCCCACGGCCGCGTTGAACGACCCGGTGACCGGGTCCTCGGTGAGGCCGTTCGTGCCGGGGAAGAAGGTGCGGATCTCGACGTCGGTGCCCGCGCCCGGCTCGTGCAGACCGACGACGCCGACGTCCATGGAGTCGAGCGCCGCGGGGTCGGGCACCAGGTCGAGCACCAGCTGCGCCGAGCGCAGGAGCAGCCCGCGCCAACCCGGGCCGTTGTCGCACCAGGAGTGCGCGACGACATCGTCCGGCGAGATGCCGAGGAAGCGGACGGCGGCGGCGAGCTCGTCGTCGGACAGCGGTCCGCCGCGCTGCAGCGGCGGGGCCGCGAACGCCAGCACGTCGCCGTCGCGCCGGATGCGCACGAGGCCGGCGCCGCACTCCTGCACGATCTCCGACCCCTTCGGCACGCCTCCGGACTCCAGCCACGCGTGCGCGGAGCCGAGGGTCGGGTGGCCGGCGAACGGCAGCTCGCGGCCGGGGCAGAAGATGCGGACGGCGTAGTCGGCGTCGGGGTGCGACGGTGGCCCGACGAACGTGGCCTCCGAGAGGTTGGTCCACTCCGTGAAGGACTGCATGCGCTCGGTGGGCACGTCCTCGGGATCGAGGACGACGGCCACCGGGTTGCCGAGCAGCGCCTCGTCGGTGAACACGTCGACCTGGCGGAACGGGCGGGATCGGGTCATGACGAGAGCATGGCAGCGGCGTGGTCGTCGTGGTCGCGGTGGTCGTCGGCCCGCGGAAGCGGCGTGACCTCGACGAGCGTGTCGTGGAAGAACGCCGAGCCGCGGTCGTCGTCGGGCACACCGGCGTTGGTGAGCGCGTTGACGGCCCGGCCCTCCGGCGCGCTGCGGTTCCACCAGCCGAACGGGATCGCGACGAGCCCCGGCTGCAGATCGTCGGTGACCTCGGCCGCGAGCGTCAGGGAGCCGCGGTCGTTGCGGACCTGCACGAGGTCGCCGCTCGCGAGCCCGCGGTGCTCCGCGTCGGCGGGATGGATCTGCAGCGACGGCCGGCCGCTGCTCGGCCAGTGCGCCGGGAACGCGGCGTAGTTGGCGTTGAGGAACTTCGGGTGCTGCTTGCGGCTGATCAGCGACAACGGGAAGCGGTCGGAACCTTCCGCCTCGGGGCCGCGCGCGGGATCCAGCGCACCCAGCCGCATCGGGCGCGTCGGCACGCCGTGGATCTCGTCGACGTGCGGGCGCAGGCCCTCGGGCACCGCGAGGCGCGCCCAGCCGCGCTCGGCGAGCACCTCGTAGGTGATGCCCTCGAGGAACGGGTGGTCGCTGTCGAGCAGGTCGCGCACGATCTGCTCGTCGCTGCGATGGAGCACCGGGTCGTCGAGCCCGAGCGCGGTCGCGAGGCGACGCGCGATCTCGCTGTTGGGCAGCGCCTCGCCGCGCGGTGCGATCGCGGGCTGGTTGAGGGCGAGGTAGAGGTGCCCCCACGAGTGCGCGAGGTCGAGGTGCTCGATCTGCGTCGTGGCCGGCAGCACGATGTCGGCGTAGCGCGCGGTGTCGGTGAGGAACTGCTCGACGACGACCGTGAACAGGTCGTCGCGCTCGAGCCCCGCGATCACCCGGTTCTGGTCGGGGACGATCGACGCCGGGTTCGAGTTGTGCACGAACAGCAGCTCGACGTGCGGGTCGCCGTCGCGCGGATCGGTGAGGACCTGGCCCAGCCGCGCCATGTTCACGGTCCGTCGGGCTGGTCGGCGCTGGGGGAGCGCGAGGGCCGAGAAGGCCCACTGCTGCGTCGATCGCGCCAGGCCGCCGCCCACCTCGCGCCACGAGCCGAGCACCGCGGGCAGCATCGCGACCGCGCGCTGGATCTCGGTGCCGTTCTCGCGGTGCTCCGGGCCGATGAGCATGCGTACGCCGGTCGGCGTCTCGATCGCCATCCGCCGTGCGAGCCAGGTGATCTGCGCGGCGTCGACACCTGTCTCCTGCGCGGTGCGCTCCGGCGTCCACGACGTGGCGCTCGCGCGCAGCTCCGGCCAGCCGGTGGTGTGCTCGTCGAGCCACTGCGCGTCGAGCAGGCCGTCGCGGTCGAGCACGTGCACCAGCCCGAGCACCAGCGCGACGTCGGTGCCTGGCCGCGGCTGCACGAACACGTCGGCCTCGCGCGCGGTGTCGGTGCGCACCGGGTCGACGACCACGATCGTCGCGCCAGCGGCCCGCGCCTCCTCGACGACGGGCCAGAAGTGACGGTTCGTGATGCGCGTGTTGGTGCCCCACAGCACGAGGGTGCGCGAGTGCCGCAGCGACTCGGGGTCGACGCCGAAGGGCCGGCCGAGGACCTTGGCGGCGCCGAGCCACGAGGTCGTGCCGCAGAGCTCGCGGTGCACGTCGCTCGCGCCGAGCGCGTCGAACAGGCCGTCGATCGCGACGCCCATCTGCACGAGGCCCTGGGTGCCGGCGAAGGAGAACTGCAGGATCGACTCGGCGCGGCCGGCCTCGCGCAGCGAGCCGATCCGGTCGGCGATCTCGCCGATCGCGTCGTCCCAGGAGATCGGCTCGAACGCGGCGTCGCCCTTGGCACCGGTGCGGCGCAGCGGGGTCAGCACCCGGTCGGGGTGGTGCACGCGGTCGAGGAACCGGTTGACCTTGGGGCACAGCGTGCCGCGGGTGACCGGGTGCTCGGCGCTGCCGCGCAGCCGGGTCGCGACGCCGTCGACGACCGTCACCTCCCACGCGCAGGTGTCGGGGCAGTCGTGGTGGCAGGCGCCCTTGACGACGACCGGGAGCGGCGTGCGCGGGGCTTCCGAGGTCGTCATGGGCTCACCGTAATCCGGTCACGGAGAGTGATCCTGACCACTCGTTCGGCGATCGCCCTGCGTGGCGACTACTCCGAACGGGTGCGGGGATTGGCCCTGGGAGCGAGAGGTCACGTTGAGTTGCCGAGATGTTCATGAACCAGGAGGTGACCGTGTCCGACGTTCGACGCCCCCGCAGGTGGGGTCTTCTCGCCGCTCCGGCGGCCGCCCTCGTCCTGCTCGTCTGCACCCCGCCGGCCCCGGCCTCGGCCCTGATCCCGCGTTCGACGCCGTCCGCGCCGTACGCCTACATCGCGCGGCAGCCGCTCAACTCCAAGGCCGCCGTGCGCTGGTACCCGTGCAAGGCGCACACCTACAAGATCAACATCGGGACCTCGACCAACGCGCAGCGCGTGCTCCTCAAGCAGGCTGTGGCGAAGCTGTCGTCGGCGTCCGGGATCCCGATCGTCTTCGCCGGCTACACGCGCGTCCTGCCGACGCGTGCGACGTCCGGCTCCCTCAAGCGCTACGCCGGCGCCGAGATCGTGCTGGCGTTCACGACCCCGGGTCGCAGCAACCTGCTGCCCTCGACGTCGTCCGGGCTCCTCGGTGTCGGCGGCGGCAGCTACTCGTGGTCCGGCACGCGCCCGGCGTGGTTCACGTCCGGCTATGCGCTGTTCAACATGCGCCGGATGCCGTCGACGTCGACCGGCCGCCTGCGGATGATGGAGCACGAGATCGGGCACGCCCTGGGGCTCGGTCACACGAGCCTGCGCAGCGACGTGATGTACCCGGTGCAGTACAGCACCAGCCCGGCGTGGTCCCTCGGCTTCGCCCGCGGACTGCTCGCGGTCGGCAAGGCCGCCGGCTGCAAGACCACCTGATCGACCTGGCGTTGCGAAGGCCCCGACCGTCCTCGGTCGGGGCCTTCGTCGTCTCTGCGCCTACCTGCCGTTGCGGTACGTCGCCCACATCGTCTGCATGCGGCTGGCCTGGCCGGCGGTGAACGCCGTCATGCACGCGTCGTCGCTGTAGTCCATGAAGTTGGCGATCGGGTCCTTGCCCGGGTCGCGCCCGCACGAGTCGCGACCGACGGGGCAGCCGTAGGCGGGGCCGCTCTCCTGCGGGGTGTCGGTGACGTAGTCGTTGGTCTTCGTGCAGCCGCCCTGGAAGGTGTGGAACAGGCCGAGCCAGTGGCCCACCTCGTGGGTCGCGGTGTCGCCGAGGTTGTACGGCGCGGCGCTGCCGCCGGGCAGCGACGAGGTCAGGACGACGACCCCGTCCATCGACGGGCTCGCGGCGTACCAGTTCGGGAAGGTCGACCAGCCGAGCAGCCCGGCGCCCATGTTGTTGAGGTACAGGTTCAGGTCGGCCGCGCCGCCCTGGTGCAGCGCCTTCTTCATCTTCGTCTCGGCGCTGGTGCCGTAGGTGGCGGTGTACCAGGTGTCGTTGCGGGTGGTGTCGGTGCTGACGACCTGGAAGGCGAACCCGGGGGCGGCGTACGCCGCGTTGAGCACCGACACCTGGTCGTCGAGCTGCTGCTGGGTCGGCCCGCCGCTGCCGTTGGCCTTCACGATGACGTGGAGGTGCGTCGGGATCGTGATGGTCCCGGTGACGACGGCGCCGACGACCGAGGTGCCCTTGCCGGTGACGGTCCGGGTGAACCGGTCTCGGGTGTACGCAGCGTCCAGCGTGCGGGCGGCGTCGTCGCTGAGCTGGTCGGGGTCGCGGGTGACCGCCGTGCCCTTGCGGACCTTGAGAACGCTGTCGTGGGATGTGCAGACCTCGCTCGAGGCGGCGGCGTCGGAGTCCGCCGCCGCCCCGTGCACGGCTGCTCCGGCCGCCGCGGCGCCGGCCAAGGGGAGGAGGGCGGCGGCGAGGGTGGCGGCGACGAGTGCTGCGCGGTGCGAGGTCACAGGTCATGCATCGTCGGCCCACCTGTGCAGGGCACTCATCGCCCCCTCAAGACCCGCTCACGACGAAGGCCCCGACCTGCTGGTCGGGGCCTTCGTGGTGGTGTCCGAGGGGGGACTTGAACCCCCATGCCCTTTCGGGCACTAGCACCTCAAGATAGCGCGTCTGCCTATTCCGCCACCCGGAC
>Ga0209023_10003881_pt1 | contig 17485 bp, 14 predicted proteins | sample LakOneMetagenome_FD_187468 | JGI IMG/M metagenome (GOLD analysis project Ga0209023, IMG submission 187468) | Freshwater and sediment microbial communities from Lake Erie, Canada (SPAdes) (version 2) | ecosystem: Environmental > Aquatic > Freshwater > Lentic | place: Lake Erie, Canada... | reverse complement strand
GGTTGAGGCGGCGGGACGGCCATGCTAGTGCTCGCCGCGCCGCGGGTGTAGCTCAATGGTAGAGCAGCAGCCTTCCAAGCTGAATACGAGGGTTCGATTCCCTTCACCCGCTCCAATCGCTTGTCCCGAAATTTCCATTTGGCGCTCCTCATCCGCAAAACGCGCGGACGATTTTGCGTGTACCCGGATCGGTTTCGATGGTGATGCGCTCGCGCCGGTAATCCATAGTGACGCCCTGGCCGGGCTTGATCTGGCGGACGATGGTTGCGCCGGTGAGCCGTTTCGCCTTGCGATCCGAAATTCTGGTCTTGCCTTCCAGAGCGGCTGCGGCAGCGGGGTTACAAACGCCGGTGCGAGGAGGAGCGGCCTGCGCGTTGGAATAACAACCCGCGATGACGATGGCAGCAACTGTTAAACCGGCGAAGCGACGGGCATGGGTCATGGGACTGATCTCCTTCGGGCTGGTGCGCGCCTCACGCCGGTTTCATGTTCGACATCACCATGGTCGCAACATCGGTATAGGTGTTCACCAGCGGTCCGACCACCTTGTGCATGGCGTTCTTTGAAACCAGCATGTCGTGCATCACCAGATGATCGATGCCGGTGGTCAGGAAACAGATCACGGCATCGCGCGGTGTCTCGATGATCGGCTCGCCCTTGATGTTGAATGATGTGTTGATGAGCACCGGCACGCCGGTCAGGGCGTCGAACTCCTTCAAGAGCTTGTAGAGCATCGGATTGGTGGCTTCGCGCACGGTCTGCACCCGCGCGGTGCCGTCGACATGGACGATGGCCGGGATCTTGTCGCGCCATTCGGGGCGGACATTCTTGGCGATCAACATGAAGGGCGAGTCTTCTTCGCCTTCAAAAATTTCCTTCGCGCGTTCATAAAGAACAATCGGCGCGAATGGGCGGAACGGCTGGCGGTGTTTCACCCGGCTGTTGAGAATGTCCTTCATCTCGGGCTTGCGCGGATCGGCGATCAGGCTGCGATTGCCCAGCGCGCGCGGGCCGAATTCGGAACGGTCCTGAAACCAGCCGATGACCTTCTGATCGGCGAGCAGTTTTGCGGTGTCGCGGGCGATGTTGTCGCTCTTGACCTGTGTGGTCTGAATCCGCACGAGGGATTTGCTCGCCGCCTTGGCAACTTCGTCATCGGAATAACGCCGCCCAACATAGGCGTGCTCCATTACGAAGTTGCGCCGCTGTTTGAGAATCTCGATCCAGCCGTAATAGGCACAGCCGATGGCGATGCCGTCATCGCCGGCGGCCGGTTGAATCCAGACATTCTCGAAACCGGATTCGCGCGCGATACGGCCATTGGCGACGCAGTTCAGCGCGACGCCGCCCGCGATGCAGAGATTCTTCGCGCCTGTGGTTTCGCGCAGCCACGCCGCGCGCGCGAGCAGCACCTTTTCGGTGTCGTCCTGAACGCGCCAGGCGAGATCTTCCCAATGCTTCATCAGCGGGTTGGTTTCCCACTTCTGGCCGGTATCCATGATGTAGGGTTTGTTCAGCTCTGACGTCCAGCGCGGAACGGTGAGCGTGTTGTCCTTGATGGACATCAGCGACCTGACATTGCCATGACGCCCGTAGGGCGCGAGGCCCATCAGTTCGCCGCACTTGTTCCAGTCGCCGAAAATGTATGTCGAGGCGCGGCTGTAAAGCGCGCCGAGGCCGGGCATGTTGTAGAACTCGTCGCTGAAGAAGCCGCGATCCGGCTCCATCCAGACTTTCTTGAGACATTCCAGCTTCGAACCGGAGAATTTGTAATAGCTCTCGGATTCGCGCGCCAAAGGTGTCGCGGTGTCACTTTCGGGAAACGGCTCGTTGACGTCGGCACGATAGCTGCCGACACCATCGACGATCATCACCACGCCGTCCTCGAAAGGGGAGACCGCAAAGGCGCTGTAGGCATGGGCGAGATGGTGCGAGATCGACACCACCTTGTCGGATTGCGAATGGAAGTAGGGATGGCTCTTGGCGTCCGCCCGCTCATATTCCGGCAGGAAGCCCGGCATGTCCTGATACAGCAGCCGGTCTTCCATCTCGGGGACCGGCAGGATGTAACAGTTGCGGACCACAAGATCGACGTCGTCCAGCGTGATGCCTTCGGCATCCAGGCAGTAGTCGATGACGTCTTTATAGAAGCCGCTGGCATGTTTCTCGCGGGTGATCCGCTCCTTGGCGATCGCATAGGCGATTTCGCCATCCCGCAGCAGACAGGCGCTCACGTCGTGGTCGTAGGTGTTGAGGCCGAGGACGTATGTATGTTTTTTTGGCATGGACCAACTTTCGGAGCGGCGGACTTAAGCGATTTGTGACGGCAGCCGTGCGGACGGTTCAAATTTGTCTCGCAATTGCGAAGACATTTCGTTCAGCATCATGAACAACGGTTCAACAAAAGGCGGGGCAATCTGCAGACAAGCATTCAGACATGGCGATACTTTGCAAGTTAACGCCAATCGTGAGGATGATGCATTGACCGGCGTGGCGGGTTGACCCTAATCTGCTACCGGATGAATCGTAAGTCGTCTTGTTTTTGACGATCTATTTTACAAGCGTGCCTGAACGGGACGCAGGCTCGCGTGTTTAGTACGCGGAAGTGCTCGATAGCGTTTCCGGAAATGGAGGTGCCCTTTATGACTCAGATCAAGACACGTTCGAACTTTTTGAAGCGCGGTCTGGCAGCACTCTCGCTGGTGGTGCTTTATTCGGTGACCCTGATCGGTTCATCGCTGCTGGTGTCGACGGCAACGTCGACGACGGCGGAAGCTCGTGGCGGCGGACGCGGTCGTGGCGGCGGTGGTCGCGGTCGTGGCGGCGGCTGGGGCCGTGGCCGTGGTCGCGGATTCTATCGTGGCCGTGGTTACGGTTATGGCTTCGTCGCTCCGGGCTGCTACTGGAGCCCGCGCTGGGGCCGGACCATCTGCCCGTACTAAGAACCGTGCGCTCGCATCAAGCGGGTTGCAAAAAATACGAGGTGCGCCGGTTGTCCGTCGCACCTCGTTTTCGTTTGTGCCGATTGAGAATCGATCGGCGGGGACTCAGGACTTGCGCGATCCCGATGCGCGGGCCGGCAGGGGGGTCACTGTGCCGGTGCCGCCGACAAGTGCATCATGCGCCGTCGACACGATGCGTCTAATAATGTCATCGACATCGTTGAGATCGCACAGTCCGCCTGACAGTTTTTTCAGACGCTCGCTGTCGGTCACGGTCTGGCGGATCATCGCCAGCGCGAAATGCAGGCCCCAATAAATATCGACTTCGTCGCGATGGGGCAGGGCGAGACGCAAGGCTGTCGCAAATCTCTGCAAGTGTCGGAATTCACGATCGACGATCTTCTTGATCGGCGGAACGGTTTCGACCGAAGCGCGCGTCATGAAACGTGCCGCGGCGGAGCGTTGCTGATCGGGGCTGAGACACCAGCGCAGCGGCGGGCTCACCAGCGCGCGCAGAATCGCTTCGACGCTGGGGCGACCGTTGCCTTCGATCTCCGCGGCTTTCAGTTCGGCAAACCGCTCGCGATTCAGAACCGTGGTCCGGCTGACGAACAGGTCGGCCAGCAGTTCGTCCTTGGAGCCGAAATGATAATTCACCGCGGCAAGATTCACGCCCGCAGCAGCCACGATGTCGCGCATCGTCACTTCTCCGAAGCTGCGTTCGGCCCAGAGCATTTCTGCGGCGGTCAAAATGGCGGTTTTGGTCTGGTCGCTCGACATCGAAGCCAACTCTAAGGAGTGTGAAGAGGTGCCATGCAAAAGCGCGGGCATCATTTCGCGCTGCGGAACAAAATCATACATTTGTTTGATCGGTCGCTTGCCATTCAAACAAATGTATGAAATCAACCTAGCAGCAAGATTGCAGCGCGGCAAGACATCCACGCAACGATCAGGGAACGTCAGCACTGCTGACATTGATTGGCGTGTGGACAGCCGGTCGCGAGTGTTGCAAGACCGTCGTTAACAACAAGAGAGGATCGTCCTATGGATTTCACAATGTCCGCGCGCCAGACCGAATGGCGCAACCGCGTTATCGCCTTCATGGACAAGCATGTTCGTCCCGCCGCTCCGATCTACAAGGAGCAGGACGCGAAGGGTGATCGCTGGAAAGTGATCCCGATCCTCGAAGACCTGAAGAAGAAGGCGAAGGCCGAAGGCCTCTGGAACATGTTCATGCCGCCGAACGAGCATGAAGACGATGAATTCCGTGGCGCTGGCCTGACCAACCTTGAATACGCACTGCTCGCAGAGCAGATGGGCCACTTCTACTGGGCCTCCGAAGTGTTCAACTGCTCGGCTCCCGATACCGGCAACATGGAAGTGTTCATGCGGTACGGCACCAAGGAGCAGAAGCGCCAGTGGCTGAAGCCGCTGATGAACGGCGAAATCCGCTCCGCGTTCCTGATGACCGAACCGGCCGTCGCGTCGTCCGACGCAACCAACATCGAAACCAGCATCAAGCGCGATGGCGATCACTACGTCATCAACGGCCGCAAGTGGTGGTCCTCCGGCGCCGGTGATCCGCGCTGCAAGATCACGATCCTGATGGGCAAGACCGATCCTAACGCGCCGCGCCATCAGCAGCAGTCGCAGATCCTCGTGCCCCTCGACACCCCCGGCATCACTATTGAAAAGATGTTGCCGGTGTTCGGCTTCGACGATGCGCCGCACGGCCATGCGCAGATACTGCTCGAGAACGTGCGCGTGCCTGCCAGCAACATCCTGCTCGGCGAAGGCCGCGGCTTCGAAATCGCGCAGGGCCGTCTCGGACCGGGCCGTATCCATCACTGCATGCGCACTATCGGCGCAGCCGAAGCTGCGCTCGAGAAGATGGTCAAGCGTTTGTCGTCACGCGTCGCGTTCGGCAAGAAGATCATCGAGCAGTCGGTGTGGGAACAGCGCATCGGCGAAGCGCGCACCAACATCGACATGACCCGTCTGCTCTGCCTCAAGGCGGCGGACATGATGGACAAGGTCGGCAACAAGGCCGCGCAGCTCGAAATCGCGATGATCAAGGTCGCCGCGCCGAACATCGCGCTCAAGGTCATCGACGATGCGATCCAGGCCTTCGGTGCCGCGGGCGTGTCGGACGAAGCCGGTCTTGCGAAGTCCTATGCCGGTATCCGTACGCTGCGTCTGGCGGACGGTCCGGACGAGGTTCATAACCGGGCCATTGCACGGCTTGAGCTTCGGAAGTATTCCAATCACTAAAGTGTCCTATGACGAGGCGGAACTGCCTCGTTATGAAAGACGCGGTTAAACTTGAAGATCCGGGGCGCGATCTGTTCAATTCGAGCGGGTCGCGCTTCGAGTGAGTTTAGAAAGATTGGAAATCGCATGGGTCTGGGTGTGAGAGACGACGCTGATTTTTCCGGCACCAAACCGGTCGAGGAGCGTCATCGCATCAATGAAGCGAATCTCGCCGAATGGATGAGTTCGCACGTTGAAGGATTTGCAGGGCCGCTGATGGTCTCGCAGTTCAAGGGCGGTCAGTCGAACCCGACATATCGCCTCGACACCCCGAAGACCTCCTACGTGATGCGGCGCAAGCCGTTCGGCAAATTGTTGCCGTCGGCTCACGCCGTCGATCGCGAATTCAAGGTGATCGCGGCCCTGCACGCGCAGGGCTTCCCGGTCGCACGCGCCTACGCACTTTGCATGGACGATGCGGTGATCGGCGCGGCCTTCTACATCATGTCGATGGAAGAGGGGCGCGTGTTCTGGAATCCCACGCTGCCGAGTCTGGAGCCCGAGGAACGCCACGCGGTCTTCACATCGAAGATCGAGTCGCTGGCGAAGCTGCATAGTTACGATCCGGAGAAGATCGGGCTGGGCGACTTCGGCAAGCCGGGAAATTATTTCGCGCGTCAGGTCGACCGCTGGACCAAGCAATATCGCGCTTCCGAAACCGATCCGATTCCGGAAATGAACCGGCTGATCGAGTGGCTGCCGAAAACGGTGCCGGAGCAGAAGCGCGTCTCCATCGTTCATGGGGACTATCGCCTCGACAACATGATCTTCTATGCGGACAAGCCGCAGGTGAAGGCCGTGCTGGACTGGGAGCTGTCGACTCTCGGCGATCCGATGGCTGACTTCGCCTATCTCCTGATGCAGTGGACGATGCCCGGCTTGAGCGGCGCTGACTTCCGCGGCCTCAACATCCCGACGATGGACGAAGCGGAAGCGATCTACTGCAAGGCGGCGGGCGTTCCGCCGATCGAGAATCTCAACTGGTACTTCGCCTACAACCTGTTCCGTCTCGCGGGCATCGTGCAGGGCATCGCCAAGCGCATTGTCGATGGCACCGCGGCCAATGCGAAGGCGCAGGAATCCGCGTCCCGCCGCATTCCTCTGGCTCAGGCTGCATGGGCCTACGCGCAAAAGGCGGGCGCGGTCTGAGCGCACGTGTTTCGATGTGACGCGCGGCCTCGCGCGTCGCTCAGTTCATCAAGAAAAATCTGGAGAACGTCATGGGTCGCCTCGAGGGCAAGTCCGTCATCATCACCGGCGCGGGCAGCGGCATCGGCCGCGCGGCGTCGCTGCTGTTCACCAAGGAAGGCGCAAAGCTGATCGCTGTCGACAAGACCGACGGCGTCAAGGAAACCGTCGAGCAGGTGCGCAAGGCTGGCGGCACCGCTGAAGCTGTGATTGCCGATGCGGGTCTTGAAAACGACGTGAAGGAATTCATCGCCAAGGCGATCTCGGCTTACGGCAAGCTGGACGCGATCTGGGCCAATGCCGGCATCGGCGGCGGCCTTGTGCCGCTCGCGGATCAGACGCCAGAGCACTGGCAGGAGGTTCTGCGCGTCAACCTGATCGGGCCGTTCCTCGCGGTGAAGCATTCGATCCCGCACATGGTGAAGCAGGGCCACGGCGCTATCGTCTGCACCGCATCGGTTGCGGGTCTGAAGGCGAATGCCAGCGGCCATCCCTATGCGGCGAGCAAGGCGGGCGTCATCAGCCTGGTGCAGACCACGGCTTACTCACTCTCGGGCACCAATGTCCGTATCAACGCGGTGTGTCCTGGCCTGATCGAGACCGGCATGACCAAGCCGATTTTCGACAACGCTAAGGAGCGCGGCACAGAAAGCAAGATCGGCCAGCTCAATCCGCTCAAGCGTCCGGGCCAGCCGCACGAACTTGCGGCGATGGGCCTGTTCCTCGCCAGCGACGAAGCATCGTATGTTAACGGACAGGCATTCCCGGTGGACGGCGGTCTCACCGCCTCGATGCCTTACGCCGGCAAGCCGATCTGAGGCAACGCGATGTCGAGCGCCCCGGCCAAACCCTTCGTCGCGCAACATTCCGTTCCGGCGGGAGTGACATCGACGCGCTGGTGGTGGGTTCGGCATGCGCCGGTGCGCGAAGACGGCGGTAATATCTACGGCCAGTACGACATCGGCTGCGATTGCAGTGACACCGTTGTTTTTGACGGTGTCGCGAAATTCCTGCCGCGCAATGCGCTCTGGTTTTCCAGCAACCTGAAGCGCACGCACCAGACGGCGGCAGCGATCTGGGCGGCGGGCTTTCCGAAGCCGGACCGGATGCTGCAGGACAAGGCCTTCGCCGAGCAGGACCTCGGCGAATGGCAGGGCATGAACCGCGCAGCGTTCTTCGCTGCGCGTCCGGCCTCCATCGCCAGCTATTGGTTTGCACCCGCGCATGAACGCGCACCGGGCGGCGAGAGTTTCAACGATCTGTCCGACCGCACTGTGGCCGCGATCCAGCGCATCAGCGCTGCGCATGCAGGCAACGATATTGTTTGCGTGTCCCACGGCGGGCCGATCAAGGCGGCGATTGCGCACGCGCTCGGCCTCGAAGCGGGCGCGGGTTTCGCCTTCACCATCGACAACTGCTCGGTGACGCGGCTCGATTTCCTGTCGAGCGACAGCCATAGCGGCTGGCGCGTGCCCATGATCAATCAGCAGCCATGGATCGCCAGCCACGCGCACGATGCCATGCACCAGCCCGCGGGGCCGGAAGTCACCAACAAACTCGGCTAACAAACAGACATCGCAGGAGAGAAGCGCATGACCTTGTTCGACATGACCGGAAAGAATGCCGTCATCACTGGCTCCACCAAGGGCATCGGCCGTGCCATCGCCGAGCGGATGGTCGAGCATGGCGCGCGGGTCGTGATTTCGTCGCGCAAGCAGGACCAGTGCGATGAGGTGGCGAAGGAAATCAATGACAAGTACGGCAAGGGCAAAGCCATTGCTGTCGCCGCGAACATCTCCAGCAAGGAAAATCTTCAGAACCTTGTCGATGAAGCCAACAAGGCCTTCGGCAAGATCGACGTGCTGGTCTGCAATGCGGCGTCGAATCCTTACTACGGGCCGCTCGCGGGCATCTCCGACGATCAGTTCAACAAGATCCTCGGCAACAACATCGTCGCCAACAACTGGCTGATCAGCATGGTGGTGCCGCAGATGATCGAGCGCAAGGATGGCTCGATCATCATCGTCTCGTCCATCGGCGGCCTGAAGGGCTCGACCATTCTCGGTGCCTACGCGATCTCGAAGGCAGCCGACATGCAGCTCGCGCGCAATCTCGCCTGTGAGTACGGCAAGCACAATGTGCGCGTGAACTGCATCGCGCCGGGCCTGATCAAGACCGATTTTGCCAAGGCGCTGTGGGACAATCCCGACAACCTGAAGGCGTCCACCGCGCGCTCGCCGCTGCTGCGTATCGGCATCCCGGATGAAATCGCAGGTGCCGCGGTGTTCATGGGGTCGGCGGCCGGTAACTTCATGACCGGCCAGACCGTCGTGATCGACGGCGGCGCGACGATTAGCTGACCCTGAGATAGGGCAACGTCCCGTCAAATAGCGAGATCGTCATGGCCGGACTTGTTCCGGCCATCCACGTCTTGACGATCCAGATGACGAACGACCTGGATCACCGGGACAAGCCCGGTGATGACGTCGGGTGCGTTGCGAATGCCTGCTTTATTCCACTGCCGCGTAGACGAGGCTGCGGATCAGCGTGCGGAAGTATTCGCGCTGGCCGGGGCCTTGCGAGAGGAACAGCGCGAACAGGTCTTCCTTCGGGTCGATCCAGAAGAACGTGCCGGCCATGCCGCTCCAGAAATACTGGCCGGCGGAGCCGGCAAACGGCGCAAGCCCTTCATCGGTGCGGACTGCGAAGCCGAGGCCGAAGCCATGGCCCGGCGGCAGCAGCATGGATTCCGCCTTCACGTTCGGACCGAGATGATTGGAAGCCATGAAGCTCAGCGTCTTGCGGCCGATCAGGCGATTGCCGTCCAGCGTGCCACCGTTCAGCAGCATCTGGCAGAAGCGGGCATAATCCATCGCGGTGGACACCAGTCCGCCGCCGCCGGATTCCATTTTCGGAATTTCCAGCGGATCGAACAGCATGACCTTGTCGCCGGTCCATGGATCGTTCGCAAAGGGCTGCGCGATGCGTGACTTGTTCTCCGGCGCGGTGTGGAAGGCTGTTTCGTTCATCTGCAGCGGATTAAGAATGCGCTCGCTGAGGAATGCGCTGAGCGGCTTGCCGGATACGACCTCGATGACGTGGCCCAGAATGTCGGTGGAGCGGCTATAGTTCCATTCCGCGCCGGGCTGACACATCAGGGGCATGCCGGCGATCAGCTTCGCGTGTTCCTCATTGGTGATGTCGCGGCGGAAGATCTTTGCCTTCGCATACATCCGCTGCACCATGCCGGTTCCGGTGATCTCGTAGGAGATGCCGGAGGTGTGGCGCAACAGGTCCTGAATCGTGATCGGCCGCACCGGCAGAGCGAATTCCAGTGCGCCGTTGCGCTCGATGCCGACTTTCTGATTGGCGAATTCCGGAATGAACTTCGACAGCGGATCGGTCAGCAGGAGATGGCCATCCTCCAGCAGCGTCATGATGCCGAGTGAAACCAGCGGCTTGGTCATCGAGAAGATACGAAAGATGCTATCCTTCGCCATCGCAGCGCTGCCGGCGGGGTCCTGCTTGCCCTGCGCCTCGAACCAGCCGATCTGACCGCGCCGCGCCACCATCGTCACCACGCCGGGCGTGGTGCCCTTGTCGATCTCGCGCTGGAACGCGTCACGCATCGCCTGCAGGCGGGCGGGTGAAAGGCCGATGCTCTCCGGTTTGGCGAAGGGAAGGGCAGGTGTCGCCTTTGCGGCGCTTGGCGTGGCGTGGACGTTCATGTTGCCTCCGGCTTTTTCTTGTTTCGCGCAAGTTCTTGTTTCGCGCAGGTGCCGGACATGGTTGAACCGGCAGCGTCGCGGGCGAGATTGATACAAAAATCCGCGGTTGAACAGGGTGGCAGGTGCAAAACCGCCCGGTCAGGATCGAGGGGCTGAAAGAGCCCATAGAGTGATGTCGAGGCAGGCGACTTTATGACCGATGCAGGTGCCAGAAAGCTGGCGAAAGACGGCTGGACGATTGTCGAGGATGACGGGTTTCTCAACCTGGTCGGGCCACTCTGGCATCGTCCGAATGACGCGACGGGCGAATATGCCATTGTCGCGCAGCCCAAGCACAAGAACCGGCGCGGATTTGTTCAGGGCGGACTGTTGATGACGCTGGCCGACCGCTCGCTCGGCATGGCTGCGCGTCAGGGCAGCGGTGCCAGCGCGGTGGTGACGATCCAGATGGATACGCATTTCATCGATGCGGCGAAGATCGGCGAACTGTTGGTATCGACACCGCGCGTGGTGCGCAGCACGCGCACGCTGATCTTTCTCAACACCGAACTGACGGCGGATGGCCGCTGTGTCGTGATGGCGAGCGGCGTGTTCAAGATCATGAAGGGCGCGGGCTAGGAATTTCTGTTTCCGAAGCGTGGCGGTTATTGCTTGCTTGCCGGAAATCGAATGCCGCTTTCGGGTCCCACGAAGATGCCTGTCTGCAAGCAGCGTGCAAGCCGCGCCGGCTCTTTACAGGCCTCCTTGTTGGTCGCCGCGATAAAGGCGCAGCCGCTGGCGAGCCGGCGGCAGCTCTTTTCATAAGAGCCTGTCGAACTCCCGGGCTTGGCGCCTGGTTTTGCGACCTCGTCACGATTTTCCGGTTTCGGTTTTGGGTCTTTCTCCTTGGCTGTCTTTTTGCACTTTTCATCTTCACCGAGTTCGAAGCCGGGGCGACATCGGATTTCGACGCATCGATCGCCGCTGGCCTTGAATCCGTGCTCGCACACCAGCGGGCAGATGCGGCCGCTTCTGCTCTTCACGACATTGAGTGTATCGAGACTTGCAGTGCTCACATCGAGCTTTGTTCCTGCATTTTTGTTGAACAGCGCCAGAGACGTTTGTGCCTTGGTGTTCCATTCGTCAGCGGCCGCGCCGCTGCCGCAGCCGACACGGCGCAATTCTGTTTGAATCAGGCGCGGAATGTCGGCAACGGCGATGGCGGTCGTTGATTTGGCCTCGGGGATGGTCTGGTCTGCCCGATGGGCAATGGACGCGATGGCCTTCGGCTTTTCGGCTTCAATACGGTCGTCAGCGGTTGCCTTTGTCTCCGCTGCTGCCTTTATTTTCTCGGCTTCGGCGACTTTCGTATCTTCGAGAGCCTTCTTTTTCTCTGCGGCAACACGGATTTCTTCAGCGGCCTTCACCTGTGCAGCAGCCTTGGCCTGTTCGGCGGCCTTCGCTCCCTCGGCGGCGAGACGCGTTTGCTCGTCCTGCGCTGCCCTGGCTTTCTCGGTAGCCTTGAGGCGGGCTTCCTCGGCAGCGAGCTTGTTACGCTGCGCTTGCGCCAGTTTTGCGTAAAAGCCGTCGGGATAGGTTGCGATGAAGGAGTCCCATGCTTCGTGGGTGCCTACCTGAAGCGCGAGTTCATAATCGCGGCGGATGGCTGCGGCCGGATCGGACGGTACGACAGGAGCAACCGCCGCAGTCGGGGCTGGGGCTGCGACAGCAGGCACAAGAGCAACGTCATTGCCGCCGAGCGAACCGTAAACAAATGGCTCCTGCTTGTTGGCGGTTGCCTTCAATACATCGTCACGAACGAATCCAAATGCCCGGCGCAGATCGAGACCGGGGGCGGTGAGATGTTTGACCAGCGCGGCGGCGAATGGACTGTTCTTGCCATCGCCGTCGGATGCGGTGAAGCCAGCCTTCGCAGCGAAGGCGATCATGGTATTGGGATTCGATGGCTCAACCTTGGCGAGGCCGCGCCCGATCGAGCGCGAGCCGATGGTGCGCTTCATGGTCTTGGCGAAGGGATTGTCACGGCAGGCATCGAGGATAACCAGGCGCAATTGCCTTGCCGGCTCGATAGCGACGAGGACGCGATCCAGCGCAAACGTCTCGTCATACACATCGGTGTCGCGTTCAAGCTGGGCGTCGACGGGAATCAGGTAGTTGTTGCCGTCCACCTCAATGCCGTGCCCTGCGTAATAGATAACCGCAATATCGGCATCCCGGGTACGGTCGGCGAAATCCCGCAACACCCGGCGCATGGCGGCTGCCGACAAATCGGTGCGGGATTCGACGATATCGAACTGGGCCTTCTTGAAGGTCGCCGCCAGGACAGCGGCGTCGTTGGCAGGATTCGCGAGCCGTGCAACGTTCTGATAGCCGGAATTGCCGATGACAAGTGCGACGCGTTTTTCCCCCAGTGCGGTTGCAGAGGTCAGCGCCAGAGCCAGTGCTCCTAACAGAATTGAGCGGATGCAGCGCAATGCCGGTCACCCCAATAAAAAAACGATCAACAATAAGGTGAGCGTATCAGCCCGCTTTCATCTTCTCAATGTGCCTTCTGGCCGGACAGATCTTCAGTCAGGTTTCACAGAAACAAAAAGCCGCCCCATGGGGCGGCTTTTTCGGTCTTGAACTGAAGCCCGGCTTACGCCGCACGCACTTCGCGCAGGAAGGCATCGACCTGTGCTTTCAGCGTTTCGCCGTTCAGCGACAGTTCGGCGGCGGACGAGACGACCTGATCCGCGGCCACGCCGGTTTCGCGGGCGGCATCGCGGACGCCGACAATGTTTGCCGAGACTTCGCCGGTGCCCTTGGCGGCCTGCGAGACATTGTGAGCGATCTCGCGGGTTGCTGCGCCTTGTTCTTCGACAGCGGACGCGATGGCGCTTGCAATCTCGTTGACCTTGCTAATGGTGCGGGTGATGCCGTCGATGGCTTCGACCGAGGTCCGGGTCGCGGACTGGATCGAGCCGACCTGCGCCGAAATCTCGTCGGTGGCTTTCGAGGTCTGGCTGGCCAGCGCCTTCACTTCGGATGCGACGACCGCAAACCCGCGTCCGGCTTCGCCTGCGCGTGCGGCTTCGATGGTGGCGTTGAGCGCGAGCAGGTTGGTCTGCTCGGCGATTTCGCTGATGAGCTTCACCACATCGCCGATCTTCTGCGCAGCCATGGCCAGTCCCTGAACTTCCGCATTGGTGTCGTTGGCCTGCTTGGCCGCATGACCGGCGACCTGCGCGGATTCATTGACCTGCTGTGCGATCTCGCTGATCGAGGCGTTGAGTTCTTCGATGGCGGCGGCGACGGCCTGCGCGTTCGCCGATGCTTCTTCGGAAGCTTCGGCAACTGTCGTGGTCTGCTGCGTGGCTTCCTCAGCAGTGCGCGCCATGTTCTCGGCGGTGCTGCGCAGTTCGGTCGAGGCCGCGCCGACCGCGTTGACGATGCCGCCGACACCGGATTCGAAACGCTCGGCGAGGGCGAGCACGGCATTGCGGCGCTCGGCTTCCGAGGCGATGCGTTGATCTTCCTGCGCGGCACGCAGGCGGCCAGTTTCAATCAGGCCGTCCTTGAACACTTCCACGGCGCGGGCCATCGAGCCGATTTCGTCGCGGCGATCCGCGCCCGGCACCACAACGTCATGCTGCCCCGAGGTGATCGCGCGCATCGCGCCCTGCAGCGCCACGATCGGACTGGCGAGGCCACGGCCCACCCATGCGGCAATCAGGATCGCGATTAGCACGGCGGCGGCTGCGCCTGCCGCGAGCCACTTGGCGGAGTTCGAGGCGAGTTCTTCGTATTCTTTGGTGTTGCGGATGATCTCGACCACCGCAACGGGCTGGCCGGAGAAGTTCTTGAGCGGGCCGAAGGTCGTGGCGGTCGGGTGATTGTCGAGCGTGCCCGTGAGGAAGATCGATTCGCCGGCCAGTGCGCGCTTCAAGGTGGCAGGCGAGGCGGTAGCGCCCTTCACCGTGGTCGCAAGAGTCTGGACCTTGTCGTCGTTGATCTGGTGGATCGCGATGTCGACGCCGAAACGCGATTTCATCGAATTGACAAACGTCTCGCCGAAGGGCGCGCCGACGTCCACCGTGCCGAGCAGCGTTTCGCCATCCAGGATCGGGGTTGCACCGAAGATGTTGAGAACGTCGCGTCCGGCTTCGACGCCGCCGATGGGTTTCTTCGTCGCGAAGGACTGGACGATCATCTTGCGCCGGGCGGTGACGTCATCGCCGAAGGCCTTCGGATTGTGGACGCGGGTGAGGGCAATGCCCGGCGGTATCTGGATGGTAATCAGCTCGATGCCAAGCGGCTTGATCTCTTTCAGCGTCTTGTCGAGTAGCGCGTTGATACCTGCACGGTCCTGCGCGCGGATCATCGGCTTCAACTCCGGCATATTCGCCACGGTGTTGGCCACCGCCTGCACGGCGCGGGTGTCGGAATCCATCGCGCCGATCATGTTGGCGTAATCGGATTGCAGTTCGCGGTGAAGGGCGAGATCAATCGCGGTGTTCTGCCGCCAGAGGCCGAACGCGGCCAATCCGGCGCAGGAGGCCGCCGCCACCAGCGAAATCGCGATCATAATCCGGGCAGAAACCGACCAAAGCTTGCGCATCATGTCTCCAGAGAACCTTGAGCAAATTTGTTTGCGGCACTCTAGAAATCTTGAATCAACACCGGGTTAAGGAAGGCTCAGGTCTGCGTGTTTTCGGCTGTTCGCCAGGCAAACACAGTGCTTGCTGCAGCCTTTGCAGGGCGGCTTTCGCGCAAGCGGGAGGACTGTCAGTCCCTCGGTTCGGCGGCGGGCGCGATCATGCTGAGATGGAAGACAAGTCCGGACGGCGGATAGCGGAAGGTGCAATCGCCGCCGAGCTGCCGGCTCAGATTTGAAATCAGCCGGGTGCCGAAACCGTCTTCTTCCGGCGGAGTGACGACCGGGCCTCCGCTCTCGCTCCAGATCAGGCTGACGGTCGTGCCAGCGTCTGCGGGCTGTGCAGTCCAGCCGATGGCAACACGGCCATTGTCGTTGGAGAGGGCGCCGTACTTCATCGCATTGGTGCAAAGCTCGTGCAGGATCATCGCCATCGGCACCGCTGTTGTCGGCGGCAAATCCACCGGCGGACCGGAGATCGCGAAACGGTGTCCGCGCTCTTCCTGCAGCGGCGCAATCGCGGCCTCGGCGATCTCCGACAGGCGCGCGTGCTGCCAGTTTTTTCGCGTCAAAAGATCGTGGCCGCGCACCAGCGCCTGCAGGCGCTCGTGAAACTGGCGCAGCGCTTCCGGCCCCTGACTGTGACGAAAGCTTAAGGACGCAATCGACTGCACGGTGGCGAGGGTGTTCTTCACGCGGTGAGCGAGCTCGTGGACGAGGATTTCTCGGCGTTCCTCGGCGGTGGCGCGCTGCTCCTCGCGCATCGCGTTCTCGTCCATCAGCCGGTCGAAGGTCTGGCCGAGAACACCGATTTCGTCGCTGCGGCCCACGATGCCGGTGCGTGCGGCATCGTGACCGCGCCGCCAGGCTTCCGCCGTTGCCACCATGCGCATCAGCGGGCGCCGAATGATGCTTTCGCCGACAAGCCACGCCAGAAGAAATGCGATGGCGCTTCCCAGCGCGAACAGCGCAATGCTGTTGCGCACTGCGCGGTCGATGGGCGCGAGTGCCTCGCTGCGCGAGATGCCGCTGCTGACGTAAAGCCCGAACGGGGTCACGGAGGCGGGGACATAACCGATGATGCGCTGAACGCCGTCGACGCCAACGATCTCCGCGCTTCCGGGCTCAGACTTGCCGATCCTCCCGAGACTATCCTCGAGTTTCCTGCCGACGAATTTCTCCCGGTCGGGTTCGCGTGACACGACAACGCCGTTGCGATCGGCGATCAGGACGGCGCCGCCGTCCTGCACGCCACGCTGCTGCAACTGCTGTCCGAGCCATTCCACGTTAAGACCGGCGACAATGGCGCCTTCAACCTTTCCATCCCGAATGATCGGTGTGGCCATTGGAATGATGTTGCGGTCCGAAACTTTGCTGGCTGTGAAGGTTCCGATTGTGAATTTCCTGCCATCCACGGCTTCGCGAAAGTAATCGCGGGTCGCGAGATTGGGTGACGCCAGACTCGGCTCGCTGAAACACCGGATGTTGCCGTCGAGCCCGACGACCAGAAGCGATGTCAGCGGAGCGATGGTGGGGCGAACGCGAACGACATAATCGGTGCACGCCGTGCTGTTGAGACGGCTGACTTCATCCGCCTCGGCGACAGCCCGCATCGCGCCCTGGATGCCGTCAAAAATCTGATCGACTTCGGAGACCACAACCTGCGCATTCCGCAAGGCCTGGGTGCGCGCCTCGGCGTAACGCGTATTGCGCAGATCGAATGCACCATAACTCACCGCTGCAAGGCCGGGCAGGGACGCAACAAGGGTGAGCGCCAGCAGCCGGTGGGTGAGCGACATGCGGCGTATGGCATTGCGAAGCGGCAAACCGTCTGTTTCCCCACCGGTTGAGCTTTTTGTGAATGTACGCGGCACGCTTCGATGCGGCAATCGCCGCAAATCGGGTTCCATCGGGGGGTTGATTCCGGGGAATCCTCAAATTGTCCGAAAGGAAATCGGCGAGAAATTGCCGTAAGGGGACGTGACGGGGCGAAAATGGTTCGCTATAGAGGCGCCATACAGGGGTGTAGCTCAGTTGGTAGAGCATCGGTCTCCAAAACCGAGGGCCGTAGGTTCGAGTCCTACCGCCCCTGCCAGTCGGCAGATTCCGTTCCGATCATTTCCATCCATTTGATCCGTCCGCGCCGCTCATTCTGGTGGCAGGAGTTGGCCGCGCAATCGGGGCCGGGCTTGGATAGCCGCGAAGTGTCTGTTTTGACCCATGTTCCGGGCCTCCGTCGGACCGGATTTCCCGATGTCGCCTCGCGACCCGTACCTTGACCTGACGCCCGTCCCACAGTAGATAACGGCACCTGCTGCCGGCCCGCCTAGCGGATATCCGGCGCGGCATTGAAATCCCCGGACAATCGAGCCCGCTTGGCGGCTCATCCTTCAAGAGAGGGTTGGGCGCGCGAGAGGGCTGTCCGGATTCCTGAAATACTGATCATGTCCGGGAACGATGTTCCCGGCTTATGGATGCGGACCCCGACGATGGCTTTCAGCCCGTTCAAATTCCTGCAGGAAGTACGCTCGGAGACCGCGAAGGTCACCTGGCCGACTCGCCGCGAGACCACGATCACCACCATCATGGTGTTCATCATGGTCGCGGTGTCGTCGGTGTTTTTCTTCGTCGCGGACCAGATCATTCGTCTTCTGGTGACGTTTATTCTCGGCATTCAGGCC
>Ga0209023_10003880_pt1 | contig 17485 bp, 18 predicted proteins | sample LakOneMetagenome_FD_187468 | JGI IMG/M metagenome (GOLD analysis project Ga0209023, IMG submission 187468) | Freshwater and sediment microbial communities from Lake Erie, Canada (SPAdes) (version 2) | ecosystem: Environmental > Aquatic > Freshwater > Lentic | place: Lake Erie, Canada... | reverse complement strand
TTCACCTTGACGTGCTTGACCAGGCCGAGGTCGAGGCCGACGGCGGTGTTACGTTTGAAATCCAGGGGCTGGGTCATAGCAGTGCGGTTCCGTTCGAAAGTGGTTTGACGCCAAGGTGCTTGGCGAGGGTGGCGCCGATATCGGAGAAGGTCGATGCGGTCGGCAGTTCCTGCGGGGCGACGTTCGGGCCGAAGAAGATCATCGGGATGTGCTCGCGGGTATGGTCCGAACCCGGCGCGGTCGGGTCGCAGCCGTGGTCGGCGGTGATCACGACCAGGTCGCCGTCCTTCAGCTTCGCTGCGAATTCCGGCAGGCGCGCGTCCAGCTCGTGCAGCGCGTTCGAATAGCCGGCAACGTCGCGGCGGTGGCCGAAGTGCATGTCGAAGTCGACGAAGTTCACGAACGTGAGCGACTTCGATGGTGCCGTGTCGGCGACTTCAACCAGGCGGTCGAACAGGGCCATGTTGTCGGCGCCCTTGATCAGCTGGGTCACGCCCTGGGCCGCGAAGATGTCGCTGATCTTGCCCAGTGCGATCACCTCGCCGCCCGCGTCCTTGACGTGGTCGAGCAGGGTCGGCGCGGTCGGTGGCACGGCGTAGTCATGGCGGTTGCTGGTGCGTTTGTACTTGCCGTTCTCGCCCAGGAAGGGACGCGCGATCACGCGGCCGATGTTGTAGGGCTTGACCAGTTCGTAGGCCGCTTCGCAGACCTCATACAGGCGCTCGAGGCCGAAGTGCTCTTCGTGCGCCGCGATCTGCAGCACCGAGTCGGCCGAGGTGTAAAGGATCGGCTTGCCGCTGGCGACATGCTCGTCGCCCAGCTGGTCGATGATGGTGGTGCCCGAAGCGTGGCAGTTGCCCAGCCAGCCCGGCACGCCCGTGAGTTCCTGCAGCTTGTCGGTCAGCTCTTTCGGAAAGGACGGCACGGTCTTCGGGAAGTAGCCCCAGTCGAACAGCACCGGCACGCCGGCGATCTCCCAGTGGCCGCTCTGCGTGTCCTTGCCGGTCGACTGTTCGCGCGCGACGCCCCAGGCGCCCGCGAAGCCTTCGCGCTGGCTGAAGCCCGGCGCCCATTCGCCGCTGGCCTTGTGCGCGGCGGCAGCGAGGCCCAGGCGCTCCAGGTTGGGCAGCGCCATCGGTTTGCCCTCTTTCGCGGCCCAGGCAGCGATGTGGCCGAAGGTGTTGGCGCCTGCGTCGCCGTACTTGTCGGCGTCGGGCAAGGCGCCCAGGCCGAACGAGTCAAGCAGGAGGATGAATGCGCGTGACATGGTGTCCTCGTTTGAATGCTTAGTTTGCTGCGACTTCCGCGCGCGGGATCGCACCCAGGCGCTCGACGAAGCCGTGGATCAGGTTGACCAGGTCCTTGGCCGCGATCGCGGCGTATTTCAGGGTCTGCTCGTGCGACAGCGGGAACGGAGTCAATCCCTCGGCCAGGTTGGTAATCGCCGAGATGCCGGCAACCTTCAGGCCGCAGTGGCGCGCCGAAATCACTTCCGGCACCACCGACATGCCGACCACGTCGGCGCCGAGCGCCTTGAAAGCGCGGATTTCGGCGGCGGTTTCGAAGTTCGGGCCCGGGCAGGCCAGGTAGACGCCTTCGTTCAGGGTGATGCCTTTGGCGGCTGCGGTTTCCTTGATCAGGGCGCGCAGGTCGGCGTCGTAGGCATTGGCCATGCTGAAGAAGCGCGGACCGAAGCGTTCGTCGTTCGGGCCGGCCATCGGGCTGCCCGGCAGCAGGTTGATGTGGTCGTTCAGGACCACGACGCTGCCCGCATCCACTTCGGGACGCAGCGAGCCGGCGGCATTCGTCACCAGCAGCATCTCGCAGCCGATCAGCTTGAAGGTACGCACGGCGGAGGTCATCACGTTGGCGCCGTAGCCTTCGTAGAAGTGGCCGCGGCCCTTCATGCACACGACCGGCACGCCGGCCAGCGTACCCAGCACCAGTTCGCCCGCGTGGCCGTGCACGGTGCTGATCGGGAAGCCCGGCAGGTCGGCATAGCTGATCGATACCGCATCCACCATCTGCTCGGCCAGCACGCCCAGGCCCGAGCCCAGGATCAGGGCGGCGCGCGGCGCGAAGCCCGGTTTGCGGGCCTTGATGACTTCTGCTGCTTCGAATGGGGTATTGCTGAACATGGTCGTCCTTGTGTGCGGAATCGGGAGATGGTGTGAGGAGGCTGGCACAGCAGTTGCTACAGAACAGTAAGCAAGGGGCACATATCAGCCGGAATATTATAACTATGCATGAGGGGCGATATGTATGGCAAATACCATTTTTCTTCTCGATTTATTGGTTTAAAAAATAAATAAACGGGTGTATTGTTGACATGCAGATACAGGATGCAAAGAATGCTTTGACACTTGCAAAACATTTATCTAGTATCGTTGAACATTTGTTTGTATTGATCCTCAACCACCGCCGACGATCGTGACCGAGCTGCCAAAAAAAGAACAGTTGTATGAGCTGATCCGCGCGAATCCCTTCATTTCCCAACAGGACCTCGCCACCCAGCTGGGGCTATCGCGCTCGGCCGTGGCCAACTACATTGCCACCCTGGTGCGCGAGCGCCGTATCCTCGGGCGCGCCTACGTGCTGCCGGACCAGCGCCCGATCCTGTGCATCGGTGCGGCCAACCTGGACCGCAAGCTGCGCACCGTGGGCAAGCTGGTGCTGGGCACCTCGAACCCGGCCAGCCAGGACGAATCCTTTGGCGGCGTGGCCCGCAACATCGCCGAGAACCTGGCGCGCCTGGGCGCCCCGACGGCCCTGATCACGGCGGTCGGCAACGACGCCTCGGGCCGCGCCCTGCTCGCCCATGCCGAGGATGCCGGCATCGACACCCGCGGCGCCCTGCGCCTGGACGGCGTCGCCAGCGGCACCTATACCGCGGTGCTCGACCAGGAGGGCGAGATGGTGGTGGCGCTGGCCGACATGGCCCTCAACGACCGCCTGACCCGCGACTTCCTCGCCACCCGCCAGCAGCAGCGCGCCGGGGCCGCCCTGGTGGTGGCCGACCTGAACCTGCCCCATGACACGATCGCCGCCCTGCTCGACGATGCCGTGCGCGATGCCGTGCCGCTGGTGCTGGTGGCCGTGTCGGAACCGAAGATGGCGCGCTTGCCGAACAACCTCCTCGGCCTGCGCCTCCTGATCCTGAACGAAGGCGAGCTGGCGGCGCGCGTCGGCCGCACCCTGGAAACCGACGCCGCCATCGGCGCCGCCTGCGCCGAAGTGCAGCGCCAGGGGGCGCAGGACATCATCGTCACGCGCGGCGCGCGCGGCGTGCTCCATACCACCCCGCAAGGCGTGATGCGCCTGGATGCGCCGGCCGTCGACGTGGTCGACGTGACCGGCGCCGGCGATGCCTTTGCCGCCGCGGTATGCCTGTCGCTGCACAGCGGCAGCGATAGCGGCGACCTGGGCCTGGCCTGCCGCCGCGGCCTGCAGCTTTCCGCCATGACCATCGAGTGCGAGCAGACCGTCTGCCCGACGCTCGAACCCGGCCACCTGGACCTGCCGTCCGCCGGCCCCATCAACGAACCGTTACTCAACTGACCATGCAATCCTTCCTCCTGTTCTCGCCCGAAGTGGCGGCCGCGCGCGCTGCCGGCCGGCCGGTCGTGGCGCTCGAATCGACCATCATCTCGCACGGCATGCCTTACCCGCAGAACGTGCAGACCGCGCGCGAAGTCGAGCAGATCATCCGTGACGCCGGCGCCGTGCCGGCCACCATCGCCATCATCGACGGCAAGATCTGCGTCGGTCTGTCGGAAGAGCAGCTGGAGCTGCTGGGCTCCTCGCCGGACGCGATGAAAGTCAGCCGGCGCGACCTGGCCTATGTGCTCTCGACCGGAAAACTGGGCGCCACCACCGTGGCCGCGACCATGATCTGCGCGCAGTTGGCCGGCATCGAAGTCTTCGTCACCGGCGGCATCGGCGGCGTGCACCGCGGCGCCGAGACCAGCTTCGACATCTCGGCCGACCTGCAGGAACTCGCGCAGACCAGCGTCGCGGTGGTCTGCGCCGGCGTAAAGTCCATCCTCGACATCGGCCTGACCCTGGAATACCTGGAAACCCACGGCGTGCCGGTGCTGAGCGTGGGCCAGGCCGGCTTCCCCGCCTTCTTTACGCGCGAAAGCGGTTTCAAGGCCGACTTCCAGCTCGACGCGCCCCAGGAGCAGGCGGCATTCATCCGCACCAAGTGGCAGCTCGGCCTGGCCGGCGGCGTGGTGGTCAGCAATCCGGTGCCGGCCGAATCCGCGATGCCGACCGCGGAAATCGACGCCATCATCGCGCAGGCGCTGGGCGAGGCCGACCAGCAGGGCGTGAAGGGCAAGGCGGTGACGCCCTTCCTCCTGGGGCGCATCAAGGAACTGACGGGCGGCCGCAGCCTGGCCACCAACATCGCCCTGGTCAAGCACAACGCCCTGGTCGGCGCGCGCCTCGCCGTCGCGCTGAACGCCTGAATCCCGGCGCGCCATGTCGATCGACCTGAAACAGCTGCGCTACTTCCTGGCGGTGGCCGAAGAAAAAAGCTTTTCGCGTGCCGCCGAACGCCTGCACATCTCGCAGCCGCCGCTGAGCCAGCAGATCATGAAACTTGAGAGCGAACTCGGGGTGCGCCTGTTCACCCGCACCACGCGCAGCTTCGAGCTGACGGTGGCCGGCAAGGCCCTCATGACGGAGGCAGCCGAACTGCTGGCCAAGATGCGCATGACGATCGACACCATCCGCCAGATCGACCGCGGCGAAGTGGGCCGCCTGCGGGTGGGCATCGTCGGCTCGGCCATGTGGGGACCGATTCCGTCGCTGCTCGAACGCTTTCAGAGTCAATATCCGCGCGTGACCTGGACCATCCATGAACTCGGGCCGAACGACCAGTGGGAAGCGCTGCGCGCCCGCCAGATCGACGTCGGCTTCTGGCGCGAGCCGCGCATCGAACAGGACGTGCTGAAGCAGGCCGGCCTGCGCCAGGACCTGTGCTTCCAGGAGAACGTGTGCGTGGCGATCAGCGAGAAGCATCCGCTGGCGCGGCAGGATGCGATCGAGCTGATGGACATCGCGGATGAACCCATGCTGACCCTGCACCTGGACCAGTCGGCCGAGCCGCGCTACCTGATCCAGTGCTGCGTGAACGCGGGCTTCCAGCCAACCATCTTCCAGGAAGCGGCCGAGCCGCAGACCCTGCTGGCCATGGTCGGCGCCGGGCTGGGGGTGGCGCTGCTGCCGCAGACCACCAGCCGGATCGGCTGGCCGGGGGTGCGCTTCCTGCCGATCAGGACGGATCCGCCGTCGGCGAACCTGTATATCGCCACGCCGGTCGAGGGGGATGCGCCGGTGGTGCGGGCTTTTTTGAATATTTTGTTTCCGGACCACCCAAACCACACCACCTAGCGCAAGCCTGATTGTCGTCCCGGCACGCGTGCGTTCGCGGTGGGCGGTGTGTGAGTGCAATCAGCTGGCCCGCTGCTTGCAGCGCACCAGCAACAGCCCCGCCGCGCCAAGGCCTAACAACAGCATACTTCCTGGTTCAGGTACATTCGCAGCACGCGCCACACCGAACTGGACCGAGGCGTTACTGGCCGCGAAGAACCTGTAACTTTTGTCATCCCATGCATAAAGCGTGTCGGACGAGTAATCATATGAAAAGCTGCTCAAATAAGGAATGATGTCGAAACCGGCCAATTGATGGCTGACCGTACTGACTGCGCCAGGAGCGAGGTTGACGGCATTATTGACGTTGACATTGTCGTAACTGTTGCTAGTGAACAGAATACCGTTGATGATAAAACCGTAGCCAGGGGGAGTATTCCTGTTGTAGATCATGGAGCCCGTCGACGCGAGTCCGATGCCCAGTTTCTCGATCTGCCAATTGTTGCTGGCAAGAGTACCGCCTATCACATATATGCCGGTGTTATCCTGCATGAAGTTCATGCCGGAGAACCCACCCCAGTTGAACGTGTCCTCGAAATTTTCCCCGCCCATCCCGGCATAGCCGGCGTTCGTCGCAGTGATTTCGCCCGTGCTTGCATTGAAGCTTGCAACCTCTGTTGTCGTTTCGGACGTACGAGCGAACAATTGATTATTGTTGACGGTGAAATAAGTGCCAAAGGTCGTTGCTGCCAGATTCAGAGTGGTAAACGATGACCCTGCCTCGAACGCCGCCCTATTTGAATAGACATTGACAGTCGTACCGAAAAAACTGCTACGTACGTAAACTTTTCCGGTAGTCGGGTCGACCGCCAGGTTTTGGAAAGTGCCGTTAGCACCGATCGGACCAATTGCGCTGAAAGTAATCTGCGCCGCATGAGCGCTCGGAGCGGCCGCGCACAATACTGCCATCAGTGCGAGGGTGCTATTAGCCGCTGCAAGGAATCTATTGGTTTTCATAAGAAACCTCCAGTAAGTTCATCCTGCGTAGCTATACGCAATTCCCGTGCCAGAAGGAAAAGGTTCTTTAAATTCAAATATTTATTTCCCCGCGAAAGATAGTTATGCTTACTCTGTAAGATTTCCTGACATGCAGCGTTCGGTAACACTGCTAAGAACAAAAATAAGACCGGCGCAAAGCTGGCCTTGCACTTCGTTCTGCCTGGTTGGAAATGCCCTTGCCCCTTATCTCATGTGTGCGACCGTCTTGTGCCACTCACACTATGGCGGATCACTTATGACAAGCGAGGGTTGAAAAAGGAGCGGCTTGTCCACCTATTGCCGCTTGATCTCCACCGCCACCGTGCTGAGCGAAGCGATCTGGTGCCGCCGGTCCGTCGGCCGGGTCAGCACCCGCATCGTGATTTCCATCGGTACGCCCATCTTCGCCAACTCGGTCGCGGCGCGCGGACGCCCTTCGCTGGCCGCCTCGTGGATGGCGGCATCGATGAGCAAGGCGGTCTTGTAGTCAGTTCGTCGGTCCATTGATTGATCCTAACATCCCTCCTGCATGCACTCCAAGGCTGTCGCTTTTTGACAAAACTGATGGGTTGCGCAATTTCCATTGATTTTCTTCCGGTCACGGAAAAATCCTTATTCAGCGTTAATTCGCGCACCGTTCTCAGGTGCGTCCTGGTGCAAACTCTTGTCAAAAGATGAACAACAACCCGAACACCTTTTACAAGGAGCACATCATGAAAACCACCGCCACTATTTCCGCCCTGATGCTCGCCGTCGCTATGATGGCCACCGGTTGCAAGAAGGCCGACGACAACCCGAACATGGGCCCGGCACAGGAAGCCGGCGCCGCCGTCGACGCTACCGCCGCCAACGCTGCCCAGGAAACCAAGGAAGCCGCACAGAAAGTCGAGAACGCGACCGAAAACGCCGCCGCACGCGTGGACGCCGCTGCCGACCGCGCCGGCGAGAACATCGAGCAGGCTGCCGACAAAGCCGGTCAGAACATGAAGGAAGCCGGCGCCGAGATCAAGCAGGAATCGAAGGAAGCCGCCGCCAACGTCCGTGAAGCCTCGGACAAGGTGGGCGACAAGACCGGCGCCGCCCTGGAGCGCGCCGGCGAGAAGCTGCAGGAAAAGCGTTAATCCCGACGTGATTGCCTGACCGGGGCCCAGGTCCCGGGATCGTGGCGCACTCTGGCGCGCGACTTTAATGGGTCGCGCCGCCGGCGTGCGCCACGTCGCGTTCCACCTTCACGGCCGTCTCCACGGCGATGCGGATGCCGGCCACGATGTCCTCGAGCGCCATCGAGGGCGGATTGTCCTGGCGTAGCGACGCCTGCTCGGGCAGGAAGGGCACGTGGATGAAGCCTGCTTTTACCGGTTTGCCCGCCGTGTGATGCATGAGTCCATAGAAGACGTGGTTGCACACGAAGGTGCCCGCGGTCTGCGACACCCCCGCCACCAATCCCCGTTCGCGCATCGCCGCCACCACGGCCTTGATCGGCAAGGTGCTGAAATAGGCCGCCGGGCCGTCCGCACGGATCGTGCGGTCGATCGGCTGCTGTCCCGCGTTGTCGAGGATGGACGCATCGTCGACGTTGATCGCCACCCGCTCCACCGAGATGTCAGGCCGTCCGCCGGCCTGGCCGACGGCGATCACGATGTCGGGCTGCATTGCGTCCACCATCGCGCACAGCGTATCGATCGCCCCGTCGAACACGCACGGCAGCTGGCGCACCTCGACCCGGAAGCCCTCCCCTTGCCAGCCCTCCAGCGCGCGCACGGCCTCCCAGGCCGGGTTGATGGTCGCCTTGTTGAAGGGTTCGAAGCCGGTAAGCAGGACGGTTTTCATCATTGGTTCATCAGGAGGTAGAGCAGGAAGATATTCGCCACCAACAGCGGCAGCGCGGTCGGGATCTGGGCCCGGATCACGGCGTTCTTGTCCGGCAGGTCGAGCAGCGCTGCCGGCACGATGTTGAAATTGGCCGCGATCGGCGTCATCAATGTACCGCAATACGCGCTGAACATGCCGATCGCCGCCATCACGGCCGGGTTGGCGCCGTAGCTGCCCACCAGCACCGGGATGCCGACGCCGCCCGCCATCACGGGGAAAGCGGCAAACCCGTTGCCCATCACGATGGTGAACAGCGCCATGCCGATGCAGAACACGGCCACCGCGACGAAACGGGAATCCATGCCGATGTACGAGGTCGTCACGTGGGCCACGGCCTTGCCGACGCCCGCTTCGGTGAACAGCAGGCCGAGCACGGCCAGCATGTGCGGCAGCACGACGGCCCAGCTCATCGCATCGACCAGGCGCCTCGCCTCGCGCACGCCCTGCAACGGCGTGGAACGCGTGAGCCAGCAGGCCGCGCCCAGGGCCACCAGCGCCGCCACGCCCAGGCTGACCAGGGTCAGGTGCTTGGGGTCGAGCAGCGGCAGCTCGCCGACCTGGACATCCTTGAACAGGGTGGCGCCCAGCATCGTCACCAAGGGCAGCAGCAGCGCCGGAATGAACAGGCGGTTGCCGAGCCGGACGCTGGACGCGCGGCGTTCCTCTTCCGGCCGGACCTTGGCCGTGCCTGCGGCGACGCCCTTGAAGCCCGCTACCAGCGCCATCAGGAGCATCAAGACGCCCACCAGCGCGGGCGGCAGGCGCTCGCCGGCCAGGTAGAGCAGCGCGTACAGGCCCCAGAACAGCGCGGTCGTGAAGCGGCGCGGGTTGCTGCGGTCGATCAGGTTCATCGCGGCCACGGCCGCGAACAGCAGGCCGACCAGCAGGTAGAAGTGCTCGAGGGTGATCATCGCTTCTCCAGCTCGCGGCGGATGCGCGCGTCCAGCCGTGTGAGATTCCAGGCGTGGATGACGAAGGCGCTGATCGCGGTCGGGATGCCCCACAGCGCCATGTGCAGCGGGTTGACGGCGATGCCCTCGGCCTGCAGGATGGTCTGCATCAGGACGATGGCGCCGAATGCCACGAAGATGTCTTCGCCGAAGAACAGGCCGACGTTGTCGGTGGCGGCGGCCATGGCGCAGATCCGATGGCGCAGGGGCTCGGGCAAGCTGCCGTATCTGGCTTCGGTCGCCGCTTCGGCCATCGGCGCCACCAGCGGGCGCACCATGGTCGGATGGCCGCCCAGGCTGGTCAGGCCGGCGGCGGCCGAGGTCTCGCGTGCGAACAGGTAGACGATCAGGAGGCGCCCGGCGGTGGCCGATTTCACTTTCGCGATCGCGGCCTGGGCCCGTTCGCGCAGGCCGAAGCGTTCCAGCAGGCCGATCGCCGCCAGCGGCAGCAGCAGGATCAGCGGCAGGTTGCGGGTCTTGACAAAGGCGGCGCCGAGGCTCGCCAGGATGGCCTCGACGGGCATCGCGGCGGCGAAGCCGGTGGCGCCGCAGGCGGCGACCACCACCAGCACGGGGTGGACGCGCAGCAGGAACCCGGCGACGATGACCGCCACGCCGAGCAGCGGCCACAGGTTGACGGCAGATTGCATGGACTCTCCGGCTCAGTTGAAAGCCGGGCAATCTTACCGCATGTCCGCTCTTAGTTTGCTACTGGAAAGATCAGCCGGGGCGGACGGGATTGAAGGCGTTGTCGCCGACCACGGTGTTCCACTGGCGCACGTGGAAGGCGCGTACCAGGCCGTGGGTGACGTAGGGGTCCCTGGCGGCGAACATCTGCACCGGCTCCGGCGACTCGCAGCTGAACATCAGGACCGCGTGGTCGGCCGGTTCGGCCAGCGCACCGGCAATCACCAGCTCGCCGCGCTGCTGGGCTTCCCAGGCCAGTTTGAGGTGCTCGTCGCGGAATTCGCCGCGGCGTTCGAGGTAGTCGGGGGCGAGGTCATACATGAGCAGGTAGTGCACGGGGTCTCCCAGGGGATGGCGGCCGGCGGCCGGAATGGACGATCTTACTTGATCGCGTGAGAAGTGGTGGCGTGCGCTTTTACCATCACCTTCCGCCCGTCGTTCCCGCGCAGGCGGGAACCCAATTTTGTGTGCGTATCGACTGCGTAAAGCGATAGGAGTACGCGACGACCTTGGATTCCCGCCTGCGCGGGAAGTCATGGGCGCCAGTGGCGCGCATGACGGTCTTAGGGATGCAGGGGAAAGGAAACGTTAGCGTTTCGCGACCACCACGTCGGGCACCAACGGATTCTCAACCGTGCGTTCCCCTCCCCCACCCTATGCCACACTGCCCCCGACAGCAACCAACGCCAGGAGCACGCCATGAACAAGATCACCATCGCCGGCCAACCTCTGCATTCGGTCCTGAGCGCCGCGCCGGCCATTCTCATTCCCTTCGGTTTCATTCTCGACGCCATGCACAGCGCCACCGGCGACGAAGACTATGCCAAGGCCTCCTACCTGAGCGTGGGCGCCGGCATCGTCGGCGGGCTGGCGGCCAGTGCGGCCGGGGTGGCGGACTACGTGGCCGACAAGTCGCAGGGCGCCGAAGTCCAGCGCGAGGGGCAACTGCACGCGGCCCTCACCGGCGCGGCCCTGCTGGTCGGCGCCGCCAACCTGGTGCTGCGGCGCCAGGGCAGCCATGCGCGCGGCGGGTCGCTGGCGCTGACCGCCCTGTCGGCGGCCGGCGTGCTGGCCTCGGAATACCTGGGCCGGCGCATGGGCGGGAATGGTAGCGAACATGCCGAAGCAGGCGTCCATACCGACGAGGACAAGACCCGCATCGACCATACCGCCACCGACGTCGAACAGTACGTCGCCGCCGGCCCGTCCACCCTGCACGCGCCGGAGTGAATCGGGGGCCGTCCGGCCCCTTGCCATCGCTGTTGTAATAAGCCCACTGTTCCGCTGCTCAGCAGTATCGCTATCCACTGAGCGAAGTGCCGCACAGAACAAACGTCTGTGGCGGGCGTAGACTGGCAGCATGGACACTTCAAAGAAAATGGCAGCGGGGATCACGGGTTTCGCCAGCTTTCTCTGGTTGACCCTGACGGCCGCCGTGGCGGCCAATCAGCGCCGCCTGGTGTTCAATCCCTGCATCACCCCGGAAGTCGAAAGCCCGCGCAGCAGCGGGCACCGCACCCGTCCGGTCGTGCTGCGCGCCAAGGACGGCACCCGCCTCTGCGGCTGGCTGCTGACGCCTTTGGTGCCGGGTCCGCGCCCCGCGGTGATGTACTTCGGCGGCCGCTCCGAAGAAGTGTCCTGGGTCGCACGCGACGCCGGCAAGCTGTTTCCCGGCATGACGGTGCTGGCCATGAATTACCGCGGCTACGGCCAGTCGCATGGCGTGCCGGAAGAAATCAACATGATCGAAGACGGCTGCACCCTGTTCGACTGGCTCGCCGCCCTCGGCCAGGTCGACGCGGCGCGCATCGCCGTGGTGGGGCGCAGCCTGGGTTCGGGCGTCGCGGTGCAGGTGGCGAAGCAGCGCCCGGTGCATTCGGTGGTCCTGATCACGCCCTACGATTCCATCCTGGCGATCGCCAAGCGCCGTTTCCGCGTAATGCCGATCGAGTACATGCTGCGCCACCGCTTCGAGTCGATCAAGTACGCGCCCTCGCTCAAGGCCCCCACCTACGTACTGCGCGCCAGCGAAGACGACGTGGTGCCGCACTCGCACACCGACCAGCTGGTGGGCAAGCTGGCCACCCTGGTCGGCGACGATACGGTGCCGAACTCGGACCACATGAACATCCCCTACCTGGAAGCGACCCAGGCCCTGATCGCCAGCTTCCTCACCCGCCAGTTCGCCAAGCCGGCGGCCACGCCGCAGCTGCCGGCCGCCGACACGCCCCCGATCCAGGCCGAAGTCGGCAAGGAAGTCGGTCCCAAGCTAGACCTCGATACCGTCATCGCCCTGCCTGCAGGCGCGCCCGCCGACGACACGATGAGCGCCATAGCAAAATAATTGCTGAAAATTGTCTGCAGTTATATTTCCTTGGAATAAATTGCCAAGTAAAATCGTATTTGTCATCAAACTGTCGCTTGATGCATATTTGACAGGCTGAGCTGCGTACACCCTTATTGTTCTGAATGCGCGGCGTCGCGGCGGAGTTCGCCTCCAGACCTGTTGCATCGAAGCTACATCCAGCAAGACCAGTCGAGAGAATCAGCACCGCGATACAAATCGTAACCCTATGGTCGCCGTCCGGCTGACACAATGCGCATCGCATTGGCCGGCGCATTGTTCGTTTCATCGGCGCCGTTGGCGATGCAGCTTGCGCAGCCCGTTCCAAGCCTACGGTTGGGCCGGGTACAATACCGAAATTCCAGGAGCCTCATTCATGAAATTCAAGCAACTCACCATGACCATTGCGGCGCTGTGCGTCGTCGGCAGCGCGGCCGCGGCCGAACCGAAGCTGGGCATGGTCTACGATGCGGGCGGCAAGTTCGACAAATCGTTCAACCAGTCGGCCTTTGAAGGCCTGCAGCGCTTCAGCAAGGAAACCGGCATCAAGGTGCTGGAAGTCCAGGCCAACAGCGACACCCAGGCCGAGCAGGTGATGCGCGGCCTCGCGCGCAAGAAGGTCGACCTGATCGCCGCGATCGGCTTCTCGCAGACCCAGGCCGTCCAGAAGGTCGCCAAGGAATTCCCGAACGTGCGCTTCGTGCTGATCGACAGCATCGCGCAGGGTAACAACATCAACTCGGTGATGTTCAAGGAACAGGAAGGCTCCTACCTGGTCGGCACCGCCGCGGCCATGGCCTCCAAGACCAAGAAGCTGGGCTTTGTCGGCGGCATGGACATCCCGCTGATCCGCGCCTTCGCCTGCGGCTACAGCCAGGGCGCCAAGGCCCAGTTCCCGAAAGTCGAGATCATGCAGAACATGGTCGGCACCACCGCCGCGGCCTGGAACGATCCGGCCAAGGGCGGCGAGCTGGCGCGTGCCCAGTTCGACCGCGGCGCCGACGTCGTGTTCGCGGTGGCCGGCGGCAGCGGCATGGGCGCGCTGCAGATGGCCAAGACCAAGGGCAAGCTGGCGATCGGCGTCGACTCGAACCAGAACTACCTCCACCCGGGCAACATGCTGACCTCGATGGTCAAGCGCGTCGACAACGCCATCTACGAATCCTTCATGGCGCAGAAGAACGGTACCTGGAAAGCCGGCGTCACCTACAAGGGCCTGAAGGAAGGCGGCGTGGACTGGGTCCTGGACAAGGACAACCGCGCGGTCGTCACGCCGGAGATCGAGAAGCGCGTGAACGCCGTGCGCACCGACATCATCAACGGCAAGATCAAGGTCATCGACTACCGTACCGCCGGCAGCTGCCCGGTCTGATTCACCCATCCCCATTCTGAAGCGCGCCGCGCCGGCACACCCGGCCCGGCGCGCTTTTGAATGAAAAGTGCACCCTTTTTACATACTGATCGCAATGCAGCCAGCCGTAGAATTTCGCAACATCAGCAAGGCCTTCGGGGCCGTGCAGGCGAACGCTGACGTCAGCTTCCCGATCGCCAAAGGCTCGATCCACGGTGTGATCGGCGAGAATGGCGCGGGCAAGTCCACCCTCATGAGCATCCTGTACGGCTACTATCACGCCGACAGTGGCCAGCTCCTGATCAACGGCTCGGCGCGCCAGATCCGCTCCTCGCAAGAGGCGATCGCGCTCGGCATCGGCATGGTCCACCAGCACTTCATGCTGGTCGAGAACATGACCGTGCTCGACAACGTGATGCTCGGCACCGAGGGCGGTTTCAAGCTGGCTGCCAAGCGCAAGGAAACCGAAGCGAAGCTGCGCGAGATCTGCGCGCGCTACCGCCTCGACGTCGATCCGCTGGCCACCATCCACGATTTGTCGGTGGGCGCCCAGCAGCGCGTCGAGATCCTCAAGCAGATCTACCGCAGCGCCGAGATCCTGATCCTGGACGAGCCGACCGCCGTCCTCACGGCACAAGAGACCGCCTCGCTGTTCGAGATCCTGCGCCTGTTCAAGGAGCAGGGCAAGACCATCATCCTGATCACCCACAAGCTGGGCGAGATCATGGAGATCACCGACCAGGTGACGGTGATGCGCGCCGGCCGCGTGGTCGGCGCCGTGTCGACCGCCGAGACCTCGAAGGAGCAGCTGGCCAACATGATGGTCGGCCGCCCGATCGAAGGCAACCTGCCGCGCAAGCCCTTCAATCCGGGCGCGCCGGTGCTGCAGGTGAGCGGCCTGCAACTGGAAGACAAGCAGAAGGTGAAGCTCCTGGCAGACATCGACCTGACCGTGCGCGCAGGCGAGATCGTCGCGATCGCCGGCGTGTCGGGCAACGGCCAGAGCGAACTGATGGAGATCCTGTCGGGCATGCGCCTGCCGACTTCCGGCCGGGTCGAATTCCTCGGCAAGGAACTGCCCTACGCCGGCCGCTCCAACGCCGACGGCCTGCCTGCGGAGTTCCGCGACCTCGGCATCGGCCACGTGCCGGAAGACCGCCTGCGCGACGGCGTCATCAAGGATTTCTCGGTCATGCAGAACACCGTGTTCGGCTACCAGGACCGCGTCAAGAACAAGATGGGCCTGTTCGATTTCGACGCCATCGCCAAGCGCTGCGCGCACCTGCTCGAAGCCTTCGACGTGCGCCCGAAGAACCCCGACCTGCGCATCGGCCTGCTCTCGGGCGGCAACCAGCAGAAGGTCGTGATCGCGCGCGAAGTGTCGGCCGCACCAAAACTGATGCTGGTCGGCCAGCCGACCCGGGGCGTCGACATCGGCACCATCGAGAGCATCCACACCCAGCTGCTGCGCCTGCGCGACGAAGGCGTCGCCATCCTGCTGGTGTCCACCGAGCTGGAAGAAGTGCGCGCGCTGGCCGACCGCATCGTGGTGGTCTCCGGCGGACGCATCACCGGTGAACTGAACGTTGAAGAATTCGATACCACCCGCATCGGCCTGCTGATGGGCGGGATGCACAAATCATGAAAACCACTGAACTCCCACGCTGGGCCTCCGGCTTCGTCCTGCCCATCCTGAACCTGCTGTCCGCACTGCTGGTGGCGGCCCTGGTCATCCACCTGCTGGGCGAGAGCCCGGTCGAGTCGCTGCAGATCCTGATCAACAGCGCCGTCATCAATCCGGAAGGCCTGAGCTACACGCTGTTCTACGCTTCCACTTTTGTCTTCACGGGCCTGGCGGTCTCGGTGGCGATGAAGGCGGGCCTGTTCAACATCGGCGCCGAAGGCCAGATGTACCTGGGCGGTCTGGGCCTGACCGTGGTCATGCTCTCGTTTGACGCTTCGCTGTCGCCCTGGCTCCTGATCCCGCTGGCGATGGTCGCCAGCGCCGTGTTCGGCGCCGGCTGGGCCTTCCTGCCGGGCTACCTGCAGGCCAAGCGCGGCAGCCACGTGGTGGTCACGACCATCATGTTCAACTTCATCGCCGCGAACCTGATGAACTACATCATCGTCTCGCACCTGATTCCGGAAGGTGACCAGAACCCGGCTAGCCGCACGTTCAGCGACGCCGCCGCAATACCGCGCCTGTTCGACTGGTTCCCTGCACTGGGTGACACGCCGCTGAACATCTCCTTCTTCTTCGCCATCATCGCGCTCGTGATCTATGGTCTCGTGATGTCGCGTTCGTCGTGGGGCTACAAGCTGCAGGCCACCGGCCTGAACCAACACGCCGCCCACTACGCCGGCGTGCGCATCAGCCGCATGATCATCGTCGCCATGTTGATCTCGGGCGCCCTGGCAGGCCTCGCCGCCGTGAACTCGATCCTCGGCTCGACTCACTACCTCAGCCTGAACTTCCCGGCCGGCGCCGGCTTCATTGGCATCGCGATCGCGCTGATGGGCCGCCAGAACCCGGTCGGCATTTTCCTGTCCTCGGTGCTGTTCGGCGCCCTGATCCAGGGCGGCTTCGACCTGTCGCTGGAAAAGCCGAACATCCCGCAGGAGACCTTCATTTTCATTCAAGGCCTGATCATCCTGTTCTGCGGCGCGATGGAGAACCTGTACGCGCCGGCGCTTCTCAAACTGATCAATGCTCGTAAAGGTTAAGCCATGGAAGACTTCCAGTTCGCCAGTATCGTCGTCTCGACGATCCGCAATGCGCCGGTCCTGATTTTCGCGGCCATGGCCGGCCTGTTCGCCGAGCGCAGCGGCGTGATCGACCTCGGCCTCGAGGGCAAGATCCTCGCTTCCGCCTTTGTCTCCGCCGGCGTCGCCTACTCCTACCAGGACCCCTGGCTCGGCATCGCCGCCGGCATGCTTGCCTCGGTCGCCCTGGCGCTGGTGCAGGCGTTCGTCGCCATCACCCAGAAGGGCAACCAGCTGGTGGCGGGCATGGCGATCAACATCGCCATGAGCGGCCTCACGTTCGTCGTGGCCCAGTACTTCTTCCAGCAGGGCGGCCGCACGCCGGACCTGGGCGAGGCGCGCCTGTCGGACGTGATCCTGCCGGGCACCGCCGCCATGGACAACATCCCCTTCATCGGCTGGCTGTACGGCCACGTGATCGGCGGCCACTCGGTGCTGGTGTATGTCGCCTTCCTGCTGCTGCCGGTCGTGCACTGGACCCTGTACCACAGCCGCTTCGGCCTGCGCCTGCGCGCCTGCGGCGAGAACCCGCACGCGGCGGACGCGGCCGGCGTGTCGGTCCAGAAGACCCGCTACACGGCGATGCTGATTGCCGGCGTGCTGTGCTCGTTCTCGGGCGCCTACCTGTCGATCGTCCAGAGCGGCTTCTTCCTGCGCGACATGTCGGCCGGCGCCGGCTACCTGGCGCTGACCGCCATGGTGTTCGGCAACTGGCGTCCGCTGCACACGGTGCTGGGCTGCCTGATGTTCGGCTTCTTCGGCGCGGTGCAGATCCAGATCGAAGGCGTGGACTTGCCGGTGGTGGGCCGCATTCCGGGTTCGCTGATCCAGATGATTCCGTATGTGCTGACCGTGGTCGTGCTGGCCGGCCTGATGGCCAAGTCGGTGGCGCCCAAGGCGCTGGGCCGGCCCTTCGTCAAGTCGCGCTGAGCGGTTCAATGCTCAAAGAATGGCCTGCTTCTGCAGGCCATTTTTTTGGTTCATCACGGATTTCCGGGAAACGCGGCTTTGATTTTCAGGAAAAAGAACTCGCTGTCCCGGTAGCCGTAAGCCATCCGCTTCATCACCTTGATACGGTTGTTGATGCCTTCGAGCTGGCCGGTA
>Ga0209023_10003879_pt1 | contig 17486 bp, 14 predicted proteins | sample LakOneMetagenome_FD_187468 | JGI IMG/M metagenome (GOLD analysis project Ga0209023, IMG submission 187468) | Freshwater and sediment microbial communities from Lake Erie, Canada (SPAdes) (version 2) | ecosystem: Environmental > Aquatic > Freshwater > Lentic | place: Lake Erie, Canada... | reverse complement strand
AATTGAATCATCGCCTTTAAATTGTAATGGTAATACGCCCATCCCGACTAAATTCGAGCGATGAATCCGCTCAAAACTACGGGCAATCACGGCTTTGACGCCGAGCAGTTGCGTGCCTTTTGCAGCCCAATCGCGACTCGAACCTGTACCGTATTCTTCACCCGCAAAGACGATGGTTGGAGTGCCTTTCTTAATGTAATTCATCGCTGCGTCATAGACGGTGGTTTGCAAACCGTTATAAATGGTGAATCCGCCTTCGACCCTTGAGCCATCGGGGTTGAGTGGCAACATGAGGTTTTTCACTCGCACATTGGCAAATGTTCCACGAATCATGATGTCGTGATTACCGCGACGAGAACCATAGGTATTGAAGTCGGGAAGATGCACACCATGCTCAGTGAGATAAGAACCCGCTGGCGTCGTCACACGGAATGAGCCTGCTGGTGAAATATGGTCTGTCGTCACTGAATCGCCCAATATCAGCAAGGCTTTCGCTTTTTTGATTTCTTGAACAGGACTTGGCGTCATGCTGAAATTTTCAAAGAAGGGCGGTTTGGCAATGTAGGTCGATTTTGGCCATGTATAGACATCGCCATGCGCACTTTGGATGTTATTCCACAGGTCATTATCCTTGGTGAAGTCAGAGTATTTTTCTCGATACACGTCTGGATTTTGGGCAAATTTCAGTAAGGTTTTAATCTCGTCATCGCTAGGCCAAATGTCTTTGAGATAGACAGGTTGTCCGTCATTATCTGTGCCCAGTGGTTCTGTCGTCAAATCAATATTGACCCGCCCCGCCAGCGCAAAGGCCACCACAAGTGGCGGTGATGCAAGGAAGTTCGCCCGAATGTTTGGATGAATTCGCGCTTCAAAGTTACGATTTCCAGATAAGACTGCCGCAGCAACAATATCTTTTTCGACAATGGCATCATTAAATTCCGCAGCCAAATCGCCTGCATTCCCAATACATGTTGTACAACCAAATGCCGCAACATTGAAACCAAGTCGATCTAAATAAGTCTGCAAACCAGCCGCAGCCAAATATTCAGGCACCACCCTCGAACCAGGACCAAAAGAAGTTTTCACCCGAGGATGAATGGTTAAGCCTTTCTCGACGGCTTTTTTCGCGAGCAAGCCAGCACCAATCAATACGCTTGGGTTCGACGTGTTCGTACACGAAGTAATTGCGGCAATTAACACATCACCATGTCCCAGATCGAGAAAGTCAGACTCGCTCGGCATGGGTGGGATGAGGACATCGGTAGTCGGACGGTTAGCAATCATGTCCGCTTCGCCACGGACAATATTTCCTAAATATTCTGATTTATGCGGGACTTGCGCATCTTCGTTATAGGTGCGTTTGGTGACGTAACGTTTATGCAGATCGCCTGCGCTTTTGTTGAAACCATTGTCCAATAAGGGCGCGCTAAACAAATGGTCAAAACTCTCAGCCATTTTTGGCAGTTCGATGCGGTCTTGTGGGCGTTTTGGCCCAGCGAGTGATGGAACAATGCTGCTTAAATCTAAACTCAGATTTGCGCTGTATTCCAGTTCACCTGCGTTAGGAATGCCAAACAAATTTTGTGCTTTGAAATACGTTTCAAACGCATCAATGTCTTCCTCTCGACGACCCGTGCCACGCATGTAATCCACGGTGACCTGATCAACAGGGAAAAAGCCCATCGTCGCGCCATATTCGGGTGCCATATTGGCAATGGTTGCACGATCGGTCAGTGATAATGAAGCTGTGCCTTCGCCGATAAATTCTACGAACTTGCCGACCACTTTTGCCTTGCGCAGCATTTCGGTAATGGTCAATACCAAATCAGTTGCGGTGACGCCTTCGCGTAATTTGCCTTTCAATTCGACGCCAACCACATCAGGCGTGAGGAAGTAGACGGGTTGTCCGAGCATGCCTGCTTCGGCTTCAATTCCACCCACACCCCAACCGACGACACCCACAGCATTAATCATCGTCGTGTGTGAGTCTGTACCCACGAGCGTGTCTGGGTAGAGCACACCGCCTTTTTGCTGGACGCCGCGGAACAGATATTCGAGGTTCACTTGATGTACGATGCCGAATCCCGGCGGAACGACGCCAAAGGTATCAAAGGCTTGCATGCCCCATTTCATAAACTGGTAGCGTTCGTTATTGCGCTGGAATTCGAGTTCCATGTTTTTACGTAACGCATCAGGCGTGCCGTAATAATCCACTTGCACTGAGTGATCAACGACCAAATCGACTGGCACCAGCGGTTCAATTGATTTTGGGTTTTTGCCCATCTGTGCGGCGACATTGCGCATCGCCGCTAAGTCGGCAAGCAGAGGGACACCTGTAAAATCTTGCAGAACAACGCGCGCGACCACAAACGGAATCTCGTCGACGCGATTGGCATTCGGTTGCCAATTGGCAAGTTGCCTGACGTGTTCCAACGTAATTTTTTTACCATCAACATTACGCAGTACCGCTTCGAGCACGATGCGAATTGAGATGGGGAGTTTTGAGATCGGCCCGATTCCAGCAGTTTCTAATGCAGTGAGTGAGTAAATTTGTCTTGTTTCGCCATTTTTGAGGCTAATGGTCTGCAGGCTATTGTGCAGATTATGTTGATTTTTTAATGACATGATGACCTCGGTGTAAGCTGATAAAGAACAGGCGTGACACATTGGACTATCTATCGACTCATCCATTGAGTTGTGAGATATGCTCTTTATTCTACGCTTGATTTAGCAGCATGGCGCATCGAGGAGGGGGGAGGATTGTTTCATTATGCAAATGAAAATAGCGCGCATGAGTACAAGGCATACACAGATAAGCATGTGGTGTAGTTATTTTAATCTTTGAGAGAACTTATTTCGCAACCATAAGTTTAGAGGTTTGTACATGAGTCTTTGGCGCACATTCGACGCGATTACGACCTGAGGATTTAGCGCGATACATTGCAGCATCTGCAAGTTCAATCAGCCACTCTTCAGATGGGTTATCCTGTGGTTGTTCTGCAACACCGATACTCACCGTGAAATGCACATCCTTACAGTTGAGGCTTTTAATCGTGCTGCTTTCGATGGCCGAACGAATACGATCAGCGATGGTCAAAGCATCATCCACTCCCACTTCTAATAGCAAAATGGCAAATTCATCGCCGCCGAGTCGTGCTACGAAATCGATTTGCCGAGCCATTTTTCGACAGACATTGGCAAGTGCACAGATTGCTGCATCCCCTGTGGAGTGTCCGTGAAAATCATTAATAGTTTTGAAGTTATCGATATCTAAAACAATCAACGAGACAGGATGTTTAAAGCGTTGACTGCGTGCAATTTCTCGACGAACCATCGGCATAAAGTGGCGACGGTTGCCGACACCCGTGAGGGGGTCAGTGTTGGAGGCAAGCTCAAGCGCAGCTTCAGAGTCAAAGCGAAAACGGTAGTTCAACACAAACGCATAATGGGTCAACATCATGGCAATTGCCGCAGGCCAAATCAAAACAGCATATTGTGCATGTTCAAAATTATGCGCAATGCCCACTAAAGCAAGGACTTGCGGTAACCCAGCAAATAAGAAGGTACTAATAATATTGACGCGTACCGAAAAGCCTTGGAACATGAGTAGAGGTAAAAATACAAACCCACCAATCCCATACACCATCCCAGTGTGCAGTCGATTTAAGATTTCAACATAATTAATAAGGAGTAGAAGACCCGCCATGACCGAAGCGAATTCGAGGACGCGGCGGTTTTTTATATGCATAAACGCAAAAGAATAGAGAATGAGTAACAAGAAAAGTAGGCGATAGCCAATCGTATGCTGCGCACCAATCGGGTCGGTGACGTAATCCCACACCCAATGCGATGTGCCGATCATTGCAGTCATAAAAAACATGATCGCGCTAAAAGTTCGATGATCTTCGAGCTTCTTGTTGAGCAAATCCTCAGGTTCCGATAGGAAGCTGAAAATGTTACGACTCTCTTTTTGTTTAATCATTGAATCTTAAGCCTCAAAAATTAATCCGAACCCCGAGCCTTCTTATACCAGTATTTTTAGTAAATGTAACTTATACGAAAGTTCATCTTGATCGATGATTCAGGATGGCATTCTGCCTATTTCCCGAATCACTCCTCAGTATTTTACAGTCCAGTATGTTGAGCAATAAACGCTTTCATTTTGGCGACATCAGTCGTCATTAGCGTTGACTGCTGTGGCAAGGCTTCAATGTTTTCAAAGCCTGCAGGGCGCTCAGCATCACGTCCGAGCGCTTCTTGAATGGTTTCATTGAACTTTGCCGCCAAAGCCGTTTCCAAGACAATCATTGGCACGCCTTGTTCAATATGTTCTAGAGCAACTTTAATGCCATCTGCGGTGTGCGTGTCGATAGTAATGCCGTAATTTTTCTCGACCTGACGAATGGTATGTAAGCGATCGGCATGAACCGATTTACCTGATTGAAAACCATATTGCGCGACGTTTTTAAATTCATCACCATCGCTGCCTGCTTGTCCTGATAAATCAAAGCCGCCACTGGTTTCAACTTTATGGAAGAGCGCCGCTAAGCGGTCTGAATCGCCACCCAATAAATCATGGATAAAACGCTCAAAGTTAGACGCTTTGGAAATGTCCATCGATGGGCTGGTGGTATGCCAAGTTTCAGCAGATTTACGCACGCGGTAAATCCCTGTGCGGAAGAACTCATCAAGCACGTCGTTTTCATTGGTTGCAACAACGAGTTTATCAATCGGTAAACCCATCATGCGGGCAATATGACCTGCACAGATATTACCGAAATTTCCTGAAGGTACGGTGAAGGATACTTTTTGGTCATTGCTGGTGGTGGCTGCGAGGTAACCGCGGAAGTAATAAACCACTTGTGCAACCACACGTGCCCAGTTGATCGAGTTCACTGTACCGATTTTTTGCGTGGTCTTGAATGCGTGATCGTTAGACACGGCTTTAACCATATCCTGACAATCATCGAACACGCCTTCGACCGCAATATTGAAAATATTAGGGTCTTGCAGGCTGAACATTTGAGCGGTTTGGAACGCACTCATTTTTTTGTGTGGGGACAACATAAACACACGAATGCCATGTTTGCCGCGCATCGCATATTCAGCGGCGCTCCCTGTGTCGCCTGAAGTTGCACCAAAAATATTCAATTCTTCTTTTTGTTTCTCAAGTGCGTATTCAAACAAATTACCAAGCAATTGCATTGCCATATCTTTAAACGCAAGCGTTGGGCCGTTTGAGAGCGCTTGCAAAATAAGTTTACGACCATCTTTGTCTTCTAACGTGCGCAACGGGGTAATTTGGCTTGCATCTTCGCCAGCGCGGGCGTTGCGATAGACTTCAGCGGTATAAGTTTTATCAACAAGTGCTTTTAAATCCGCATCTGGAATGTCTGTGGCGAACTTTCTGAGCACTTCAAACGCGAGTTCTGCATATGACAGTGAGCGCCACGCATTCAACTCGTCTGCCGTAACTTGCGGATAAGATTGTGGTAAATACAATCCGCCATCAGGCGCTAGACCTGCTAAGAGAATTTCTAGGAAGTTTTGTGCTGTGGCATGTCCACGAGTTGAGGCGTATTGCATAAGATTGATATGAGTGTTGAAAATATTAGATGAATATTGTCTCTATTATGGTGCGTTTAGTCGAGCAAAATTTGCATCAATTGATGGTCGGAGTCTTTGAGGGTTTTGTTTTGACGTGTATTTCGTTCTTGCTTATAGTTCTACTTCTCGGATTCGAAGCGGGTATCCGTATTCAGTTGGACATCGCCGCTCATTTCGACAAGCTCAATGAGCTATGAAAGTTTATAAAACAGATAAACGATTTGTGTAGGGGCTACCCTGGTGGTCACCCGTTTTTGATGTTGATCTGGGGCGACCACCAGGGTAGCCCCTACAGTATATTTTTTAAAATCATCACTATAAAAAAAGCCCCCGATTTTCATCGAAGGCTCTCATTCAATCTAATCAAAATCAACCATCTAATGTTTCTAAGCGAATACGAACCACAGGCGCTTCAATCGCTGCCAATGCTTCAATGTCACGAATCGCTGCATTCATGGTCGCTTCAAGAACAGGTTGAGTCAGGATAATGACTGGCACATTGCCTTTTTCTTGAATCGGTTTTTGCAAAATCGCGTCGATGTTAATGCCAGCGCGACTCAAGATACCCGTCACGTCAGACAACACACCGGGATGATCTTGTGCAGTTAGGCGCAGATAATACGCGGTGTGCATTTGATCGGCTGCGAGAATCGGCGTATTGACCAATGATTCTGGTTGGAATGCGAGATGCGGCACGCGTCCAGAACCTTGATTACCCAGCGCACGAACCAGATCAACAACGTCAGCGACGATTGCAGACGCGGTTGGACCTGCACCTGCGCCAGCACCGTAATACAGTGTTGGGCCAACCGCATTGGAATGCACGAGTACAGCATTTTTCACGCCATTCACGTTGGCAATTAAACGGTGTTCTGGGATCAGCGTAGGATGAACACGCAGTTCAAAACCAGCATCTGTACGCTTGGCAATGCCTAAATGCTTGATGCGATAGCCGAGCTCTTCAGCGTAAGTCACATCTTCAGCAGTCAGCTTGGTAATGCCTTCGGTGTAAACTTTTTCAAATTGCAGCGGAATACCAAAAGCCAGTGACGCGAGCAATGTCAGTTTGTGTGCCGCATCGATGCCTTCCACGTCAAACGTTGGATCCGCTTCGGCATAACCCAGCGCTTGTGCTTCAGCCAACACATCGCCAAATGCACGACCTTTCTCACGCATTTCGGTCAGGATGAAGTTGCCTGTGCCATTGATGATGCCTGCGAGCCAGTCGATGCGATTTGCTGACAGACCTTCACGCAATACTTTAATAATGGGAATTCCGCCAGCAACTGCGGCTTCAAATGCGACATAAACACCAGCCGCTTCAGCCGCTTGGAAAATTTCATTGCCGTATTCAGCAAGTAAGGCTTTATTCGCAGTAACGACATGTTTGCCATGCTTAATCGCAGTCATGACCACATCGTGTGCCAGCGTCGTACCACCAATCACTTCGATCACGATATCAACATCATCTTGCGTAACGATGCTCAGTAAGTCATCACTGAGTTTGACGCCATCTAAGGCGAGATCTGGTCGCGCGCGACGGCTACCAACATGGGTAATTTGAATCTCATGACCCGTACGTCGTGCGATTTCCGCAGCATTGTCCTGTAACAAGCGCACAGCGCCTGCGCCAACGGTTCCTAGACCCAAAATTGCCAGTTTGACTGGTTTCACAAGCTGTTGCCTCGCGTGCAGATTTCAAAGAGCCATATCATAGCCAAAATCGCGTGCTTTCTCCAGTAGAGAAGCACGCGATTCCGTCAGTTTTCGAGGGGGCGTTGTCGTATAGATGGATTATTTGCGATCGATTTTGAGGGCCTTTGCCAGATCGTCCGCAGGGATATAGCCGCCTAAATATTTGCCCTCAGCATTATAGATTGCGGGTGTGCCATTGACGCCAATTTGTATCCCGATGCGGCGTTGTTCAAGGACGGGACTTTTGCAGGCTGGGGCTTGAACAGGAAGTCCATGCTTAGCAGTGGTAATCGCTGATTTACGATCTTCGCTACACCAGACGGCTTCATTAACTGCAACATCACTTGGAGATCGTGGCCAAGCGAGGTAACGAACTTCGATGCCTTTAGCATTAATTTGTTCGATTTCATTATGTAGCTTACGGCAATAGCCGCAATCCACATCTGTAAATGCATAGATAACCGCTTTTGGCTTAGATTTTGGTGAGAAGATGATGAGATCTTTTTCAGGAACTGCCGTAATCAACCGCTTGGCTTCTTGCGCATTCAGTGAATCTGAAAGATTAGTGACGTCATTGTCACCGAGTTTAACCAGCTCACCTTGGAGTAAATATTGACCATCACCGCTGATGAATACAGCAGGCACCTCATTGAATGTCACCCAATAAAGATTCGGCATTTCTGTACTGATGATTGAAGCAATGGTCGCATTCAATCCTGCTTTTTGAATACGCGCAGTGATGGCTTTACGGACCGATTCAGGAGCATTACCCAATATGGTTTGAGTTTGTGATGTCGCTGAGATACTTGCTGGGGCGGACGTCGGTGTATCTGACGATGCTTTGCTGCAGCCGCTGATGGTCAACAGCAGTGTGGCAGCAATAGGCCATAACAGTTTCATGCAAATATCCTTAAATGTCGAAAGTTTTATCACCAATGATTCATCTCTATCATAGCAAAACTAAGTGCTTAGATATTGTTGCTCGCTTGTGAGAGGTTGTTTTGCCTGACTAATGGTTTTACTCACTTTTTCCCTTTATCCACGCGGATGAAATTCAGCATGAAGCTCTTGCAGTCGTGCGCGTGCGACATGGGTGTAGATTTGCGTGGTGGATAAATCACTATGTCCAAGCAGCATCTGCACTACACGTAGGTCAGCACCATGATTGAGTAAGTGCGTAGCGAAAGCGTGTCGTAAGGTATGGGGAGAGAGGTCGCTCTGAATGTCAGCTAATTTGGCATAATGCTTAATCATGTACCAAAAATTTTGCCGCGTCATAAAACCACCGCGAACAGTAATAAACAGCGCATCGGTAACCAAGCCTTGCGCCAGTTCTGGACGCGCACTGTGCAAATAACGTGAAATCCATTCGACGGCAATTTCACCTAACGGTACGAGGCGCTCTTTGCTGCCTTTACCTTTGACTCGAATCACGCCTGACTTCAAGTTAATACCATTTAGCGTCAGTCCTGTCAGTTCTGAAACGCGTAGACCGCAGGCATAGAGTACTTCGAGCATGGCTTTGTCACGCATACCCATCGCAGTTTCGATATTGGGTGCGCTCAGCAACGCATCGACATCACGTTCCGATAAATCTTTCGGTAATGGACGGCCAAGAGAGGGGGTTTTCTGATGTGCAGTTGGATTATCTGAACGGACATTGAGCGCAAGTTGTAGCTTGAAAAATTGTTTGAGTGCAGATAAACAGCGGGCAATCGAGCGCGGGCTACGGGTCGCTTGTGTCAGCATTAATAAAAAATCAGCCACTTGCTTTTCAGACCATTGTGGCAGAGGCGTATCGTCAAATAGCAGTGCTAGTTTTAAATCACTTAAATAGGCATTACGCGTGTGTGGACTGACGGCTTGCGCGACTAAATTGTCACGAAAAACCTGTAAATACTCAGCATCTTGCGGAATAGTGACGGGCGTCGGTAGACGGGGTTTCCGTGCTGGGCGTGAGGTCATTTGCGAAGGTCGTATCTAAAAGTTTATTGAATATATCAGGGTGTAGATTTTATCAGTGCAATATCACAATGAATATGTTAGAAATGTGATGAGGTTTGCGTAAATCAATTTCAAGGAATGGATTTGATATGCAAATTCGTTGTGAAGAGTACTAAAGCAATACAGTGATCACGGCAGAGTCATTATAGGATTGATTTGTGGTGATCAAATTGCAATCAATATGCTTCGCACATAAGAATTTGTTTAATTTGCGATATGTGTTTAGGAATGTCGTGTCGCCCAAAAGAGATTGAGGATTATATGGATGTAGCCGCAATAATTAGAAAGCATTTGTATGTAATCGATTTACCTGAAAACGATAAAGCGATTATTGTTAATTTAACGGTTTCACTTCTTTATTTTAGTTATTTTTGTATCGCATATTTTTCCGAAAATATGTCTTCTGCGTTACAAGTTACTGTTTTACATTACTTGCATGTTACAGAAATTTTAAGCCTCGCGAGCATTTTATGCTTGAATGGTTTATTGGCGTTTATTCTTTACACTCGAAAAAAGAATCCAGCCTCAACGCTTCCAGGCAATATTCAACTGTATTTTATCGGACAGCCACTTGCACTGTATGCCATTTTAAATGGTATTCCTCAACTGATTACTGGATTGTTGTTGGGAGTTTTACCTTTTTTGGGACTCATATTGTTTAACCGTAAGCATGTGTTCTACGCAACGTGTTTAATGTGGTTTGAAATTGTCGGGTTGGCAATAGCCGTGAGTCTAGGACTATTGCCCAATGCGCCGTTATATGTCGATCAAGTGAAGCCAGCACAACTGCCATTGGCTTTTTTATTAGTTCAAATTTTGATGAGTGCTCCGATCGCAGCGGTTATTTATATCATGGGACACTCTCTTATGCAGGGTATTGTGCTGCGAGAAAAGAAGATTCTTGAACTATCACGCAGAGATGGATTGACGGGTTTATGGAACAGACGTTATTTGAATGAAGTCTTAGAACATGAAATTGCACTGACACATCGTAATTTGTATTGTTTGTCGGTGTTAATCTTGGATTTAGATTTTTTTAAAAAAATTAATGACACGTTTGGGCATCAAGCAGGTGACAAGGTATTGCTGGCAACAACGGCAATTTTGCAGAAATGTGCGCGGACGACGGACTATGTGGGTCGGTTTGGCGGCGAAGAATTCATCATCATATTGCCGAATTGTGATGCAAGAATGTCAGTAGAGGTTGCTGATCGTTATCGAAAGTCACTTGAGGCGCAGAGGGTCACTGTGGGTGATCATGTTATTCAGGTCACAGCGAGCTTCGGTGTCACGACGATGTTGCCGACCAATACCTGCCAATATAATATGCAAGCATGCTTGGATGATTTGATTAATACTGCGGATAAAGCCTTGTATGACGCGAAAGAACAAGGTCGAAACTGTGTCATATTTAGGCCGTTAAACGAAAATATGCAAGTGTCTATATAAGTTTTCGATCATACAAACTAAAAATATATCCACGCTGCTTTATGCACAAGAAGCGTGGATATTAATGACATCCTGAGCTTTTCGAAGGTGCTGGACTCTTCCATTGCACCGTTTGTACGTCTTCTTTATTTGGATTTGAGGCACAAGAACCACAGGTATTGCAGCCACTTCCGCATCCGCCACCTGTGCTGATGGTCGGTTCTAACCATTGTGCGAGTTTCGTCCAACCTTGAGCGTTGAAAGCGCTGGCGAGTTGGCGCTGTTGATTCGATACGAATTTGGGCATAATGCGGCGCAGCATGAAAAACACGCTCCAGCCGAGTAATCCTGCCATGATCAGCCCTTGCAACACGTTGCCGATTATTGCGTGTCCATCGTTGACAACACTCATAGCAGTGCCTCCGCCACATGATACGTAATTAGTGAAGCACCATACGCCAATGTAAATAAATACACGGTCATGATGCCAACATATTTCCAAGAACCTGTTTCACGTCGAACCGTTGCCAGTGTCGCAAGGCATTGCGGTGCAAAAACAAACCAAGCCAATAGCGATAATGCAGTCGGTAACGACCATTGCGCGGCGATTAAATTGCCCAGTTGATGGCTGACGGCGTCTTCATTACCTGATAACGCATACACTGTACCCAGCGCAGCAACCACCACTTCACGCGCGGCCATGCCTGGAATCAATGCAATACAAATTTCCCAAGTAAAGCCAATCGGTGCAAAAACCGGTGCAATGATGTGCCCGAGTTGCCCTGCAAAACTGTAATCAATCGGCGGTAAAGTCGCGCCAGCTGGCGGCTGTGGAAAGTACGCCAAGAACCACAAAATCACGATCAGCGCCAGAATGATGCCGCCCACACGTTTGATAAAAATCGTTGCGCGTTCATACAATCCAATGCTGACACTGCGCCAACTCGGCATGCGGTAACTTGGCAGCTCCATGAGCAGGGCATGTTCGCTTTGATCGGTACGAAACTTTTTCATGACCATTGCCACAATCAACGCACTAACGATACCGCCAAAGTACAAGGCGAATAGTACTAAGCCTTGTAAGTTAAAGAATCCCCACACGGTTTTCACTGGAATAAACGCACTGATTAATAGTGCGTAAACGGGCAGTCGTGCCGAACAGGTCATGAGTGGCGCAACCATAATCGTGGTTAAACGATCTCTCGGATCACTGATACTGCGCGTAGCCATAATGCCTGGAATCGCACACGCAAAACTGGAGAGCAGTGGAATGAACGCACGGCCTGTCAAACCCGCGCCAAACATCAAACGATCTAGCAAAAACGCCGCACGTGGCAAATAACCTGATTCTTCTAACACCAAGATAAAAAAGAACAAAATTAGAATTTGCGGCAGAAACGTTAATACCGTCCCGAGTCCAGCAAAGATACCGTCTTTTAATAAACTGTGGAGCATGCCTTCAGGGAGAAACGAAGTCGTCCAATCACTGACCGTGGCCACGACAAAGCCAATGCCATCCATAAACGGCGCAGCCCATGTAAACACGGCTTGGAATATAAAGAACATCAAGACAGCAAGAATCATGAGTCCAAATACAGGATGCAACAACACGCGGTCTAAGGCATCGTCGCGCTGATCGGTTGAACGTGGCATGACAACCGTGTCAGCTAGTAAAGCGCGCACATCAGCATGAATATCATCCGACTCAGCCGCGGTTGCAGTGACCGCAGGCAATGCAGGAATCTGACCTTCTAATTGTTGAATCAGTGCCGCAGAGCCATGGCGTTTCACTGCAACGGTTTCGACGATTGGTACACCTAAACGTTCAGCCAATTTAGCGACATCAATCTTGATCCCGCGGCGTGCGGCATCATCCATCATATTCAGCGCAATCACCATCGGGCGACCGAGGCGGCGTATTTCAAGCGCGAAGCGTAAATGCAACCGCAAATTGGTCGCATCCATCACGCAGATCAACAAATCAGGAAGGGCTTCACCAGCGAGTTCGCCTAAACAGACTGCACGGGTGACCGCTTCATCGGGACTGGTTGCATCTAAACTATAAGCACCTGGTAAATCCAATACGCGTACATGACGACCTGACGGTAGGGTAATGACCCCTTCTTTGCGTTCAACCGTGACGCCAGCATAGTTAGCCACTTTTTGGCGTGCGCCAGTGAGCTGGTTAAATAGAGAGGTCTTACCGCAGTTTGGATTGCCCACCAGCGCGATATGTTCTGCCATACGACTAGTTGCCGAGCTTGTATCATTAATCACAATCGTATTCATGCAGGTTGTGCCTCAACGAGTATGCGTTTTGCTTCGCTGCGGCGTAAGGCGAAACGCGTAAAACCGATCTGAACCAAGATAGGGTCGCCACCAAAAGGGGCAACCGTGATGAGGCGTACATGCTCACCTGGCACGAATCCAAGTTCTTTCAGGCGGTGCGCGATCGAGTCAATTTTACCAACGGATGCATGATGTTCAACGGAATCTGTTGAATGTGAATCTTCAACAGACAAGATGACTGCAGTAGCGTTTTTTGACAGATCAGAGAGGCGCACAGGTATAGAGAACCTAGGTATAAATGAGAATTATTCCTAGTTTCAACCTTTAGTAGATTCCTGTCAAACGCTATTTTGGTTAAGAGGTTGATTTAGGGATGACTGGCGGGTTTGGTGTGGAAAAAAGGTGAATCATTCAGGAAACATAGGGGTAAATTTTTTAAGCAGATTGATGGTGGATAATGTGACTTATCTACACTGGGTTCAGGCCTGATTTCACAGCCTTCCATGATCCAGTTTGCAGGCAGGTCAACAAACACAATTTCAGTCAGTCTTTTTGCGCTATCCAAGCTCGACAATGCCGCGATGATTTGGTCGCTCATTTCTGTCGTTATCGCATCTGAACGACCACTGAGAATGGAGCCTAAGACATGAAAAGCCGTCTTTTTGGGCAGCGGAATACCTTGGGCAAAAACAACCTGTATATAACTCGCGGGTGCGCCAGTCACTGAACAATGCGGTTGGGTGATTGAGTTCACTACACTGAATTTTTTGCTCACTCAAAGGCTTCTTTGTAGACACGGTATACAGTGGTATCTCAATCTCACTTATTCTTCCGACTGATTAATACTCATCTCGAATCGATCTTTCGCAAGCTTATTCTTCACCAAAGTGGTCAGCATTTTGAAGGGCATAAAAGGTCGAATCGTCGCACGAAAACGCAGCTTGCTCATCGCCCTGAATTTTTTGACTTTTGCAGCATTGATCGCACTAATCACGAACTCAGATTTGCTAGAACGCGTCAGCGCGATCTATTGCTGCAAGATGGCGTTGAGAAAGGCAGTGCGCTGTTCGTTCTGCAGACCATCGGCAACCGATGCTGCAATGGTTGCGTAATGAGAAGGTTTTCCAGCGAGGAAGGCTTGACCTCTAGGGATGTTCATCCGCAAGACTTTGGTTTTTGATTGAAGGCCGAAAGATTGAATACAGGCATCGGCAATGCTTTTCCAGCTCACCACATAGTGCTTCTGGATAAAGTCCTTGTGGTACTGAACAAATCACCAAATATTTAGACATTATGGCTGCCTGTCAGCGTGTAAAGAAACGCAGTTTAATTAAATACCTTTTAAGCGTTTAATGGCAGTAAAACGTGCGCGCTGATTGCTTGATAAATACAAAGCAAACCGCAGACCAGTAGGAGTAAAAACGTCAGTGCGGTACCCCAAAACCGTCCAAACTTAAAGGATTCCCTAAAGGATAATGCATAGCCGTGTAGCAACCGTGCAATGACCAGCATGATGCCCAAAATATGCAGAATGATCACGGGCAAATGACTTAATTCAAGTATTCCTATCAAGATGAGGATCAATGGAACATATTCGGAAAAATTACCGTGAGCACGAATTCGTCTCAAGAGCACTGGGTTGCCACCATCCCCAAAACTAACGCCATGACCGCGCAGGACAATGATTCGGTAACTGAGTACGAGATACAACAGTGCTAGGATTCCGGCATAGAGCGGCGTGGCGATCATTATTATTTTTCCAATGGATTTGGGGTATTTAAAAGCACGACATAGGGAGGATTGCGTATCTCTCCCTATGAGAGCCAAATGCGATGTTGTCCACGATATTTGATCGATGATTTAAGCCAAGTAAGCTGAGCCGCCATCATCTTTACGCCACTCTGTATCGCTTTTGATGACTTTTTCTATGCGATTGGCAATTTTAATGGCGATCGCCACTGATTTTTCAACCAGCTCGTCTTCATTTGAATTGTGCAAAGGAACGTTGTTGATGAGTGAAGCAAAAATCGTTGCAGCCATTTTGGCGACAACCGCTTCACTGTTTTGTAGCTGCATGAATTCTTCTTTAGGGGTATCCATTTTATGATTCCTTCCATAAAAACAACGTCAAAAAACGAGGGTAGAGCCTTAATCCAACATAGCAATAGTACAAAAAGAAGTCAAATACAAAGCTAAAGTCATTATTACGTTAAAAAATTATATTTAATAATTGTTTAACGTTTAATTATAAAAAATAGTTTTTGGGGTGTTTGCATATTAAACCTGTATATTTTTGATCAACGCATCCTGCGCTTTGTTAATTAATTGAGCATGAATTTTGAAGAATGCTCCAAACCATTGATGTTATAAATATATTGTATTTTAAGTGTTTAAAAAGGCGGTAACTGCTCAAAAGCAATTACCGCCTAGTGGCTCAAAGTGGTTTTAAATGGATATCAGCGATTTCGCTAAAACCAAACAATTAAAACAATGGATTTTTAAGTTTGATATACCACAGTTGCGAGCGGCGTTCAGACGGTTTGCCGTTCATAAGTGTATAGGTGTAACCGGTTGCGCCCTTGTCATCGCTAATCACGCCGGTGTTGCTGACAAACAGGGTGGTTGGATCAACGAGTTTGCCGCTTGAGTCTTTGGCTTCAAAGGACAGACCAAAGTCATTATCATTGGTTAGCGCAAGGGTGTGGCTGTCGATCAATGCCAAGCCTTCAGCTTTTTCCATGATCCAGCCATAATCCTTGAGGTCGCCCAAATAGGTTTTGCTGATACGCGTGACACCCAGTTCAAGCAGTTTTGCTGGATCTTTGACCTTTTCTAACTCATCTGTCCCTGATTTGATGTTGCTGATATCGGTCGCGCCTTTCAGATCAAGTATATAGAGCTTATTGTGGATTTTGCCATCAGCGAATGTCCCTTGTTCGATGGTGACGAAACGACCTTTGCTCAATGAAACGAGGTCACCCAGTTTTGCTTTGCCTGATTTGCCATCTTCCCAATCTGAGGGTGTGATCGGGTAAGCGTAAGTTTTACTGGTTTTGGTGGCTGGGTCGAATTCAACGAAGCGAGTAAACAGGGCAGTGTTTTTACTGATATCCAGCGTACTTTGGATTGCTGCATACAGTTTGCCACCATCGCCAAATGCGAGACCTTCACAGCCACGGTTGGCTTGGCGCTTGGCAATAACCGAAGGAAGTCCTGTAGTGGGACCAAATTTTTCAACAATTTTGCCTGTAGCGATTTCAATTTTTGCCACAAATGGGCCGTATTCATCACACGTCCAAATATGTTTTTTATCAGCATCTAAGGCCAGTGCTTCGGTGTCTAAACCATTGATATCTGTTGCTAGGCTTGTCAATTTTTCTGATAAGGCGGTTTCTTTACTTGAGCCAATCGCGTCGCTTGGCAGTGGTCTTCCTGATATTTTTTGACCGTTGACGTTAAGTTCTTTTTTATCATAAATTTTCACGCCCGAGCTGTCTACCGTGAGTTTGACTAAAGTCGGAGCAAAGTTAGGTGCAGGGAACACTTTGGTTGCAATACCCCCAATCAATGCTGGAGAGTCTGCGTTTGGACCTCGGTCAGCGATCGCGTAGAAAGTTGATACGCCATTGTTTGTGCCTACAAATGCCAATCCTGAACCTGCTGCTAACGGAAAACCTTTCGGGAATCGTTTGAGTAGATTCGCATCCGTTCCCGTATAAGGCACGTATTCGTCTGGCACGACGTGACGTTCTATTTGAGTGACGATCCCATCGCTAAAAGTTTCTGTGGATTTACCGAGCGTTTCAGCCTCTACAGCCAGTAAGTGGTTTTTTGCAGTGGCGGTATCAACCAGCGTCGCAACGATGCCCATATCGCTCAGTAGTTTGCTCAGGTTCGCTGAAAATTGAGTGGGTGTGCTGTTGAACGCAATACTTGCCGCTTTGAGTTTGTCGACGCTGCTGCTTGGGATCTGAATGCCATTGCTACTGTCGCCATCACTGTCGAGGGTTTGCAATAATACAGCACGATTTAAGGTAGAGTCGCTGAGGTTTCCTTGCGTGTCGACACCATTATTCAGTGCTTTCAATAATAAACGGTCACTGGCTTTAGCATTACCTAAATCGATATTACCTAGTTTAAAACTGACGGTTTCGCCCGCGATGTATTTGAACTGACCATTTGCATCTGTCGTGCCTTTTTGGCTTCCACTGTCATAACTCACACCTGCAACTGCAGCATCGATCAGCACACCCGTTTTGACGATTGGTGTTGGTGTTGGTGTAGATTTATCGTTGTTGTCATTCTGACAAGCGGTGACTAATAGCGCACTGATGGCGAGTGCCAAGACTGTCGTTTTAGATTTCATGTGATCCCCAAAAAAGCACTAGATAAATGATTTATCAATACTATTGAGGTTTTATGACAGCGATGTGACTGATACGTTAACCGTTTATGAATTTTAT
>Ga0209023_10003877_pt1 | contig 17498 bp, 14 predicted proteins | sample LakOneMetagenome_FD_187468 | JGI IMG/M metagenome (GOLD analysis project Ga0209023, IMG submission 187468) | Freshwater and sediment microbial communities from Lake Erie, Canada (SPAdes) (version 2) | ecosystem: Environmental > Aquatic > Freshwater > Lentic | place: Lake Erie, Canada... | reverse complement strand
CACTGGCTCGAGATGATCGGCGACCCCGCGATGCGCATCGGCCGCCCGCGCCAGCTCTACACGGGGCCGACGCAGCGCGAATACGTCGAGGTCGCGAAGCGGCGCTGAGTGGGTCACGGGCGCGCGCGCCGTGTGGGCGGCCTGTTTCCAGAAAGTCTTTTAAAGGACTGAATTCAGTCTTTTCGCTTTCAACTTGCTTGCATGGCGGCACGCTGGTGCCCCCGGCCTCATGCGCCGCGACAAAGCAGGATCTGTCCGCCAAGGGACTTCCAACCCGCAAGAGTGCTGGAATCCTTGGGATCGCTACGCCGGATCGTCGTCTTCCCGACCACCGCTATTCGCTTCATTGCTGATCGCAAGCCGGATGGGAGATACCAGGCCAGTTCCTGTTTTCCGTTCCAATTTCCATGATGCTTGTACAGCCATTTTCGCGCCTCGAAATCCGATGACGCGGGCTGCTTGTCGGAGAGATAGTCGAGGGAGCCGATCAGATTCTTCCCGTATTCGGCTCGCGAGTTGTCCGCGGCTATCACAATCGCTGCCGTGTACAAGCCGTTGCTCGTCAGCACGGCAAGGCAATCGCCTTCAGCGAACGGAGCCCGGCGAATGACGGTCCGCGGCCATGCCGACGGTTTGGGGTTGGTCGTCGAGATCTTTTCCAGGAATGCGTGGAGTGCCTGTGTGCGGCGCTTGAGCAGGGCGGGGTTGTCCTTCCACAACGCGAGACTGCGCCCCGAAGCCATGTCATCGCGGACATGGCCCAGCACGGTTGGATCAACCCGATCGTATTTCCACTGGACATGCGCAAGGGCGAGCCAGACCGACGGCCCATCATCCGGATCAGCGAGAGCGCTCTCATGCCCTTTCAAGGCGAGCGCGCAGGCCGCGGCCATGTCTGCGCCAGCCTTCAAGTGGTCAACCACGGTGCCGACGACGTCACTGACCGTGTCGTCGGAGGTGATGGCTGTGCCCCATGCGCCCAAGATTTGAGCCCCTTCTTGGTGAAATTTGCGGGAATCAGGTGCGAGGAATGTGCGCTTCGTCGCGCCGAGCCTCATCGAGCAACGCCGCAAGCTCTGCCGCATCCGCCCTTCGCATCGGCCGCCCATCCACCGGGCTGATCGGCGCCTGGCGAATGCCATCCACCGGAAACACCGTCGCGTCGATCATGTGCGAGTCGATCTCGAACTGCACCGACGGGAACAACTGGTAGCGCTCGGCATCGAGCCGCAGGCGATGTTCGCCGACGTCGTGCTCGACGCCGCGGTCGAGCAGGTTCAGCGCCACCGCCTCGGGTTGATCCGTAAAAAGGTGTAGCTGCACATCGTTGTGCTCGGTCGCGGTGCCCGCCAGCACCGGTCCGACGAGGCGAGGCGAGAAAGCCGCGAGCGAGCGCATTGCGCGCAGCGCAACGCTGCGCTTCGAACGCAACGTTGCGTCGTGCGTGCCCGCCGCGAACAGGCGCTGGTATTCGCCGAGCGAGGCCTCGACCTCCGTATTGCTCGGCAGCACGCCTTCCTCGGTGACACCAAAACGTTCGGCGGCCTTGCGTTTCGCGGTGCGGAAATCCTGGATGCCATGCTCGGCCATGACGCGCGCGGCTTCCTGCGCGATGGCCCGGCGCAGGTTGTCGCTGCGCGGTGAATTGCGGCGGGGCATGTCTAAAAGAGCGGCTCGGTGCCGTTGTTCGACGGATTGCTGGTGGCGCTGCCCGCCGCCGGCAACTTCCCGGACAGGAAATACTCGTTGATCGCGCCGGCATCGCCGACCGGTGCGAGGAATCCAGTCTGTGCGTTGACGCGGCCGACCAGCAGTCCCGGCGGAATCGGTCGCGGCATGTCGGGTTGGCCGGCGAGCGCGGTGCGCATCAGCCGCACCCACACCGGCACGGCGACGCTGCTGCCTTCCTCGCCTTCGCCGAGCGACTGTTCCTGGTCGAAGCCGACCCACACGGTCGCCTCGATGTTCTGGTTGAAGCCGTTGAACCAGGTGTCGTGCGATTCGTTCGTCGTGCCGGTCTTGCCGCTGATGTCCTCGCGGCCGAGCACGCGGGCGCGAACGCCGGTGCCGCGCTTGATGACGTCCGCCATGATGTTGTCCATCAACCAGGCGTTCGCGGCGCTGATGATGCGCGGGGCGCGGCGCGATGCGGCGGAGATGGGCGGCGACCATTCGGATACCGGCGGCGCCATCGTGAGCACGTTCGAACTGCGCGCGTCCGGAAAGCCGGTGGGTGGGAGCGGAGAGACTCCGGGCGGCAGCACGGAGCCCGCGTCGGCATCACCCGCGGCCGAACCGGCGATGCCCGGCGTCGGGGTCGCCGGCGCCGTTGCGCCAGCCGTTGCGTCGGGCGCGCCCGCGGGGCCATCGTCCGCACAGGTCTCGCACACTTCGCGCGGCGCGGCGCGCCACACCACCTCGCCCTTGCCGTTCTCGATGCGCTCGATGAAATAAGGATCCACCTTGTAGCCGCCGTTCGCGAACGCGGCGTATCCGGTGGCGACCTCGAGCGGCGTGGCGGGCAGCGTGCCGAGCGCGAGCGTCAGGTTGTTCGGCATCGTCGAGCGGTCGAACCCGAAGCGCGAGGCGTAGTCGAGCACGGCGTCGGTGCCCACCGCGCGCAGCAAGCGAATCGAGACGAGGTTGCGCGAGTGCACCAGCGCTTCGCGCAGGCGAGTGGGGCCGCTGAAGGTGCCGCTGTCGTTCTCGGGGCGCCAGACCTGTTCGACGCTGCCGTCGGCCAGCACGACCGGGGCATCCATGATGACGCTCGAGGGCGTGAAGCCATTTTCCAGCGCGCAGGAATACAGGAACGGCTTGAAGCCCGACCCGGGCTGGCGGCGCGCCTGCGTCACGTGGTTCCAGGCGTTGCTGAAGTAGTCGAAGCCGCCGACGAGCGCCACGACCGCGCCGTCGTGCGGGTCGAGTGCCACCAGCGCGCCCTGCACGGCCGGTATCTGCGCCAGCTGCGCGGCGCCGTGATCGTCGCTGACCACATAAATGACGTCGCCGCGATGGAGGATGGAATCGGCCTTGCCGGTGGCGGCCCCGCCGCGCGCCCAGGACATGCCGTCCCAGTCGATCTGCGCAAAGCCGATGCTGCGGACGTAGACCCGCGCTGCCGTCGGCGCGACCGAGACGACGACCGCGCCCTCGAGGTTGCCGACCGGCGCGACGTTGCCGAGCAGCGATTCGTAGTCCTTCACCTGGGCGCTGTCATTGAGCTGCACGCGGCGGATCACGCCGCGGTAGCCGTGGCGGCGGTCGTATTCGATCAGCCCCAGGCGCAGGGCGCGGTTGGCGGCGGTCTGCAGCCGTCCGTCAATGGTGGTAATCGCGCGATATCCGGCATTGATGGCCCCTTCCCCAAAGCGCGCGACGACCAGCTGGCGGGCGATCTCGGCGACGTAGGGCCCCTCGACCTCGAAACGGGGGGCGTATTCGCGCGCATTGATCTGCTCGGCCATCGCGCGGCGGGCGGTGTCTGCATCGATATAATGCAGGGCCTGCATGCGTTGCAGTACGTAGTGGCGACGTTCGGTCGCGCGCTGCGGGCTGGTGACCGGGTTGTAATGCGAAGGCGCCTGCGGGAGCCCGGCGAGCATCGCGGCCTCGGCGACCGACAGGCGATTCAGCGGCTTGCCGAAGTACACCTCGGCGGCCGCCGCAACGCCGTAGGCGCGCTGGCCGAAGAAGATCACGTTCAGGTAGGTCTCGAGGATTTCCTGCTTCGTGAAGCTCCGTTCCATGCGCAGCGTCAGGAAAATCTCCTGCAATTTGCGCGTCACGTTCTTGTCGCGCGTCAAGAACATGTTGCGCGCGGTCTGCATCGTGATCGTGCTGGCGCCCTGCGAGTAATCGCCGGTGGTGAGGTCGACGTAGATCGAGCGCAGCACGCTGAAGTAGTCGATGCCGCCGTGCTGGAAGAAGCGGTCATCCTCGGCGGCGAGAAAAGCCTCGCGCACGAGCTGCGGAATCTCCTCGTAGCTGACCGGCACGCGCCGTTGTTCGCCGATCTGGCTGATCAGCGCGCCGCTTCGCGTGTACACGCGCAGCGGCACCTGGAGCGGCAGCGAACGCATTCCGTCCGAGCTCGGGAGCGAGGGCGCCAAGTACACATAAGCCGCTAAAAACGCATAGATTATGCCCAACAAGAGCACAGCGCCGAGGGCGCCAACGCCTGTCAGCACTTTGAGAGTGCGCGACTTCACCTATTCAGACTCCGTCGGTTGCAGGTTGCTGGGAAGCCATGGTGAAGTGCCGAGCTGTAGCATATGAATCGGGTGGGTCGTATCGCTCATGGGCATGCAATTAGACTGCTTGGACGGCTGCGGCAGTGCAAGAACCAAATCCGTGAGACGACTCACGTTCAATTTAACCGTTGGCTGATATATATTTGTCTGCAAATTCCCACGAAGTCGCCACTGTGGCGTGTATCTTACTGATAAGGAAGGGAAAACGTGTTCCTGTTCTCGCGTAAGAACCGCCAATTGCTGGGGCTGGATATAACGACCTCCTCGATCAAGCTGATCGAGTTGATCAATTCCGGCGGAAGCTACCGCGTCGAATCGTACGCGGCGGAGCCGACCCCGGCCAATTCCATGAACGAGAAGACGATCGTCGACCCGCAAGCGGTCGGTGAGGCGATTCGTCGGGCCGTGAAGCGCTCCGGCGCAGCCAGCACCGAGGTCGCGATCGCGATCAGCGGCGACGCGGCGATCACGAAAGTGATCCAGATGCCGAAGGGCCTGCGCGATGCCGACCTCGAAGCCCAGGTCGAGATGCAGGCCGACCAGTACATCCCATTCCCGATGGACGAAGTCAGCTACGACTTCGAGGTCCTCGGGCCTTCTGAGAAAGACGAAGACTCCGTCGACGTGTTGCTGGTCGCCTCGCGCACCGACAACGTCGAGCAGCGCCGCGCCGCGGTGGCTGCGGCCGGCCTGAATGCGCGCATCGTCGACGTCGAGGCCTTCGCGCTCGAGAACGCCTGCAAGCTGATGACGCACCAGATGCCCGACGGCGGCATCGATCGCACGATCGCGGTGGCCGACTTCGGCGCCAGCAGCACCACGTTCAGCGTGCTGCGCAACCTCAAGATCATCTACACGCGTGATTTCGCGTTCGGCGGGCAGCTGCTCACCGAGGAAATCATGCGCACCTACGGCCTGACGATGGAAGAGGCCGGCCGCGCCAAGAAGGAAGGCGGCCTGCCCGGCAACTACCAGGCCGAGGTGCTCGATCCGTTCATCGACGACATGACGCAGCAGGTCAGCCGTTCGCTGCAGTTCTACCTCGCCTCCGGCAGCGGCCGCGAGCAGCCGGAGAAGATCCTGATCTGCGGCGGATGCGGCAACGTGACCGGCGTGGCCGACGTGATCCAGAGCCGGGTCGGCATCAGCGCCGAGAAGGGCGATCCGCTCGGTGCGATGGTGTTGTCCTCGCGCGCGCGCGCCCAGGCGGTGCAGCGTGACGCGACCGCCCTGCTGACTGCCTGCGGCCTAGCCCTGCGGAGTTTCGACTGACATGCCACGCATAAATCTATTGCCCTGGCGCGAGCAGCAGCGCAAAGAGCGCAAGCTGGCATTTTTCGTTTCGCTCGGTGGCGCGGCGCTGGGCGCGCTGATCGTCGCCTTCGCCTGCTACCTGATGTTCAAGTCGATGATCAGCTCGCAGGAAGCGCGCAACGATCGCCTGCGCGCCGAGATCAAGGTCGTCGACCGGCAGATCGAGGAGATCAACGACCTCGAGACGCAGAAGCAGCGTTTCATCGCGCGCATGCGGGTCATCGAGAAGCTCCAGCGTTCGCGCTCGGAAGTCGTGCACCTGTTCGACGAGGTCGCGAAGACGATGCCCGATGGCACCTACCTGACCTCCTTCACGCAGGATGGCAAGAAGCTGAAATTCGAGGGCGTCGCGCAGTCGTCGACGCGCGTGTCGACGTTCATGCGTTCGATCTCGGCCTCGCAGTGGATGAAAGACCCCGAACTCGAAGTCGTCGAGAGCAAGCCCGGCAACACGGTCGGCAACAGCTTCGTGCTCGACGCCTCGCAGATCGTCACCACCGGCGATGACGACGATGCGGTGGCCAAGCCGAAGCACGCCCGCGCCGGAGGTACGCCATGAGTTTCATGGAAGAACTGCGCGCACTTGATCCGCGCGATCCGGGGCGGTGGCCGTTCGCGGTGCGCGCCGGCACGGTCGGCGTGGCCTTCCTGCTGCTGACGATCCTCGCGTCCTATTTCTTCGTCTGGACCGACCTGAACCCGCAGCTGCAGGGGCTGCAGGACCAGGAGCAGTCGCTGCGCGAGGAATTCCGCAGCAAGCACGCCAAGGCCACGAACCTCGAGGTGTACAAGCAGCAGCTCGGCGACATCGAGAAGTCGTTCGGCGCGATGCTGCGCCAGCTCCCGAGCAAGACCGAGGTCGACAACCTGCTGGTCGACATCTCGCAGACCGGCCTCGCGGCCGCGCTCGACCAGAAGCTGTTCCAGCCGCAGGGTGAAGCTCGCAAGGACTTCTATGCCGAGCGGCCGATCAAGATCCGCTTCGCGGGCAGCTATCACCAGTTTGGCGCTTTCGTCAGCGGCATCGCGGCGCTCCCGCGCATCGTGACGCTGCATGACGTGAAGATCGAGCCGGTCAACAAGCAGGGCGGCGCTTTCGACCAGTTGCAGATGGACCTGACGGCCAAGACCTACCGCTACCTCGACGACGAGGAAGTCGCGCAGGCCGAGGCCGATCGGCGCAAGAGCGAACAGGCGGCCAAGCGGCCGGCGGGCTAAGCGGATGCACATGCGCATGCAGCGAAATCAACTCAAGTCCTGGCGGATGCTGGCGATCGCGGCGCTGTGCGGCGGCGTGCTCGCGGGCTGCTCGGGGCGCGATGCCGACCTGAACAATTTCATCGAGGCGACGAAGAAGGAACCGGGTGGCCGCGTCGAGCCGCTGCCGGAGATCAAGCCGTACGACAGCTACGTGTACTCGAGCTCGAACCTGCGTTCGCCGTTCGTGCCGGGCGGTTCGCGCGGCGGTGTCAGCGGGCCTCGCCCCGAAGTGTCGCGCAACCGTGAGTTCCTCGAGCAGTTCTCGCTCGATACGTTGAAGATGGTCGGCACGCTCAAGCTCAATGGCCAGGACTACGGCCTTGTGCAGGTGGCGGACGGCCGAGTGCAGCGCGTGCTGGTGGGCAACCACCTGGGCCAGAACGATGGCCGCATTACCGAGATCGTGCCCAACAAGATCAGTTTGACTGAACTCGTTCCCGATGGCCTGGGCGGATATATCGAACGTCCCGCGGCCCTGGCCCTGAACGAGTGACCGGAATGGAGAGCAAGCGAATGAACCGATCCACCGCCTTCCACCACCTGCGTAGCGCCCTGGGGCTGGCACTGGCCTGCCTGGCCGCAACCTTTGTCATGCAGGGTGCCCAGGCGGCCGACGCCACCGGCAACTCGCTGCAATCCATCGACGTGCAGACGATCGGTGGCAAGCAGGTGCAGCTGACGATGCATCTGTCCGGCCCTGCTCCCGAACCGATGAGCTTCACGATCGACAAGCCGGCGCGCATTTCGCTCGACTTGCCGGGCGTCACGCTCGCGCTGCCTTCGCACCGCATCGACGTGGCCTCGGCCGGAGTCGACACCGTGCTGGCTGCCGAAGCGAGCGGCCGCACGCGCGTCGTGCTGAACCTCGATGCCATGCAGCCGTACACGACCAAGGTGTCGGGCAACGACCTCATCGTGACGGTCGGCGCCGGCGCGGCCGGCGAAATGGCTGCGGCGCCTGCGCCCGCCGCCGCTGCGTCGAGCGATTCTTCCGCACCCGCCGCGGCCAGCGGTGGCCGCGAGATCAAGAGCATCGACTTCCGCCGCGGCGATGGCGGCGTGGGCCGCCTGGTGATTCGCCTGTCTGATCCGCGCACGCCGATCAACCTCACGCAGCAGGGCTCGCAGATCATCGTCAACTTCTCCGAGGCTTCGCTGCCGCGCAAGCTCGCGCGCCGCTACGACACGCAGGATTTCGGCACGCCGGTCAGCGGCTTCGATGCGCTGCGCGCGGGCAACGACACGCGCATCGTGTTGAGCGCCTCGGGCGACTTCCAGCAGCTCGCCTACCAGTCCGATGACCAGTACGTCGTCGAAGTGCAGCCGGTGACCAAGGCCGCCGCCGCCACCGAAGAGAAGAAGGTCTACAGCGGCGAGAAGCTCTCGCTGAACTTCCAGGACATCGACACGCGCGCCGTGTTGCAGCTGCTGGCCGACGCCAGCGGCCAGAACATCGTTGTCAGCGACACGGTCAAGGGCAGCGTGACGCTGCGCCTGCAGAGCGTGCCGTGGGATCAGGCGCTCGACATCGTGTTGCGCACCAAGGGCCTCGACAAGCGCCACGACGGCAACGTGATCATCGTCGCGCCGGCCGAAGAACTCGCTTCGCGCGAGAAGGCCGACCTGGCCGCCAAGAAAGACATCCAGGATCTCGCGCCGATCCGCACCGAGTTCCTGCAGGTCAATTACGCGAAGGCCGCCGACCTGGCGAGCCTGCTGAAGGGTTCGGCCTCCTCGTCGGTGTTGTCGGCGCGCGGCAGCGTCGCGGTCGATGAACGCACCAACACGTTGTTGTTGTCCGATACGTCCGAGAGCATCGACGCGGTGCGCAAGCTCGTGTCGACGCTCGACATTCCGGTGAGCCAGGTGCTGATCGAGTCGCGCCTCGTCATCGTCAACGATGACTTCGAGCGCGACCTCGGCGTTCGCGCCGGCCTGACCGGCACGCACGGCAACGGCAACAACGGCCTGTTCCTGACATCCGGCACCGCGGCCGGCACCGACACGGGCCTCAGCACGGCGCTGTCGAACATTGCCGCGAACGGCACCCCTTATCCGGTCGGCGTTCCGACGGGTGATGCGGCGACGAACCGCTACAACGTGAACATGCCGGTTTCCAACCCGGCCGGCAGCCTGGCGTTCATGCTGCTGGGCTCCGACTACATCGTCGACCTCGAGTTGTCGGCGGCGCAGGCCGAGGGCCGCGGCGAAGTGGTTTCCTCGCCGCGCGTCATCACTGCGAACCAGCGCGAAGCGACCATCGAGCAGGGTACGGAAATTCCTTACCAGCAGTCGGCCTCGAGCGGCGCGACCACGATTTCGTTCAAGAAGGCGGTGCTGTCGCTGAAGGTGACTCCGCTCATCACTCCGGATAACCGCATCATCCTCGACCTCGCCGTCACGAAGGACAGCGTGGGCCAGGTGGTGGTGACTTCGGGTGGCGTGAACGTGCCGGCGATCGACACGCGCACGCTGACGACGCGCGTCATGGTCGGCGATGGCCAGACCGTAGTGCTTGGCGGCATCCTCGAGACGGTGCGCCGCGACACGGACAAGAAGGTGCCCTACCTCGGAGACATTCCGATCCTGGGACACCTGTTCAAGAACACGGCCCGCGTGAACAACAAGAATGAGCTGTTGATCTTCGTAACGCCGAAGATCGTGCGTGAAGGGGTCAAGGTCAACTGACCTTGATGGGAATGCCCATGAACCTTACTACTGGATCAATTGCTCAGGTGATCAAGATGCGCAAACTTCGATGGTTCTCCGTGCTCGCAGCGCTGGCGCTCGCGGCTTGTGGCGGCGGCAATAGCGCTTGCGACACCTCGTTTTCGAGCTGCGGCAGCACCGGCGGTACGACAACGGTAGTCGCGACATCGGTGGTGCTGGTCACCGATTCGCCCACCATTCCGTCCGACAACTCGAAGGCGGCAAACCTGACCGCGTACGTGCGCGACGCGAACAACAACTTTGTCTCCGGCGCCCTGGTCGTGTTCACATCCGATTCGGGCGGCCTTGCGGTTACGCAGGCCACGACCGACGACAATGGCGTGGCAACGGCCACGCTGAACACGCTCGGCGATCCGAGCAAGCGAACGATCGCGGTGACGGCCACGGTCACGACGACCAAGAGCGTTATCACCGCCAACGCCAATGTCGATGTAACCGGCACGGCGCTGACGTTGCAGGGCCCGAAGGCGCTCACCTCGGGACAGTCCGGAACCTACACGGCCACACTGGTGGATTTCGCCAAGACCCCGATCGCCGGCGCGACGGTGACGGTGGTACCGCCCGCCGCACTGACGGTGGCCAACACGACGCTCACCACGGACTCCAACGGCGTCGTGACTTTCACCGGCACCGCCACCACTGGCTCGGGCACGGTCGAAGTCGATTCGTTGGGCGTTGCCCAAACGCTTACGGTCGCTGTCAATAGCGATGCCGTGACGTTCACGGCACCGGCCGCGAACACCCTCGTTCCGCTGAACACGCAGCAGACTGTGACCGTCAATTGGTCGCAAGCTGGTGCTCCGGTTGCCAATGCCACCGTCAACATGGCGACGACGCGCGGATGCATCGTGACGGGTGGAACGACGACCTGCGCGGGCCAGCCGACGACATCAGCCGTGCAGACGGATGCCAGCGGCAATGCGACGATCACCATCGTCTCCGATAACGCCGGCGGCGCCACCATCAGCGGCACCGTCGCCGGAGGCACGGTCGGCACGCTCGCGGTGCAATTCATCGCGACGACCGCCGCGGTCATCGATGTGCAACCGGATGTGTTCACGCTCGCCACGCACGGCGGAACCCCCGATCACAGCACCATCACCGCTGTGGTTCGCGATGCGAACAACAACCTGGTCACGGGCGCGACGGTAGCGTTCACGCTCAACGACGTTACCGGCGGCACCCTGACGCTGCCGACTGCGATTACGGACCAGCAGGGACGTGCGCAGACGGCGTACAACTCGAGCTCGACCACTTCGGCGGCGAACGGTGTCCACATCACGGCGACGGTTCAGGGCACGGCGATTTCGAAGACCGTTGATCTCACCGTGGCGCGGCAGCAGGTGTTCATCTCCATCGGTACTGGAAACAGCGTCAAGGAAGAGAATGCCGCCCAATACAGCGTCGACTACATTGTGCAGGTCACTGACGCCGGCGGCGCCGGCGTGGCCAATGTGCCGCTGTCAATGAGCGTGCTGTCCCAGCGCTATTTCAAGGGCCTTCGCACCATAGTCGGTAGCGGCTGGACGACCTGCTACACAATCCCCAATGATGAAGCCAATTGCCTGGTCGGCCTGGTGCCGGACGCCGCGGTTTCGCTGGGATGCGCCGACGAGGATTTCAACCGCAACGGCATTCTCGATCCGGGCGAGAACCAGAACGGCAACAATCCGTCGACGGTTTCAGCCCAGAATCCGAACGGCGTGCCCACGCTGGAAGCGGGCAATATTGCCCTGGTCTCGCCGGCCAATCCGACGACTGACACCAACGGATTTGTCCTGGTGCATGTCTACTACCCGCAGGAATACGCGTATTACCTGCAGGTGACGTTGCAGGCGCAGGCGACCGTGCAGGGCACGGCTTTTGCGGCGCAGAGCACGTTCATGCTGGCGGGCTTGGCGGACGACTTCAGCGACGTCAAGTCAGCACCGCCCGGCATCATCAGCCCGTTCGGCAAGAGCAATACCTGCTCTGACATGAACTGACGAATTTTCACTTCGTCTGCAAAGCGGCCGCCTTCGGGCGGCCGTTTTGTTTTTGGCCGCTTTGTTTCTGTGCGCATTCTCGGCATGCTAGGCCCGCATGATCGGCAGCCCCAATGTCTTCCTGATCGGCCCGATGGGTTCGGGCAAGACCGCGGTCGGGCGCCAGGTCGCCCGGCTCCTCGAGATGCCGTTCATCGACAGCGACCATGAAATCGAGCTGCGCACGGGCGCCGACATCCCGCTGATCTTCGAGCGCGAAGGCGAGGCCGGTTTCCGCAAGCGCGAGCGCGAGGCGATCGCGCTGCTCACCGAGCGCAAGGGTGTCGTGCTCGCGACCGGCGGCGGCGCCGTGCTCGATGCGGACAATCGCCGCCTGCTGGCCCAGCGCGGTTGGGTGGTGTACCTGGAGACCTCGGTGGCGCAGCAGGCCGAACGGGCCGGGCGCACGAGCCATCGGCCGCTGCTGAGCACCGGCGATCCCCGGCAGCGGCTCGAGGAACTCATGAAGGTACGCGAACCGCTGTATCGCGAAACGGCCGATTTCGTGGCGGTGACGACCCGTCGGCGCGTTGGCCATGTCGCCGAGCAGATCGTGCAGGCCTATCGGGGCGCGAACGCCCAGCACTGACGCCGGGTATACTTGCGGCCCCCGACGTGCGCGGCCGCATGCAGACACTTACCGTAGAGCTCGAAGATCGCTCGTATCCGATCAACATCGGGGCCGGGCTGTTGAACCAGCACTCGCTGCTGCAGGCCGCGCTGCCGGCGCGCGACATCCTGCTGGTCAGCAACACCATCGTCGCGCCGCTGTACGCGCCGGCGGTGCGCGCCGCGCTGGCCGACCGGCGAGTCGTCGAGGTGATCGTATCGGATGGCGAGCAGGCCAAGACGCTCGCCACGCTGGGCCGCGTGATCGATGTGCTCGTCGCCAACCGGTTCGGGCGCGATGCGCTGGTGCTGGCGCTCGGCGGCGGCGTGATCGGCGACCTCGCGGGCTTCGCCGCGGCCTGCTACCAGCGCGGCATCGATTTCGTGCAGGTGCCGACGACGCTGCTGGCGCAGGTCGATTCATCGGTGGGCGGCAAGACCGCCGTGAATCATCCCGGCGGCAAGAACCTGATTGGCGCGTTCCACCAGCCCCGTGAAGTGCTGACCGACACCGATGTGCTCAAGACATTGCCGGTGCGCGAACTGCAGGCCGGGCTCGCCGAGGTCATCAAGTACGGCCTCATTTGCGATCGCGCGTTCTTCGAATGGCTGGAGCAGAACATCGACGCATTGAAGCGGCAGGAACCGGCGGCGCTGTCGCACGCGATCTTTCGTTCCTGCCAGATCAAGGCGCAGATCGTCGGACGCGATGAGCGCGAGCTCGGCGAGCGCGCGCTGCTGAACCTCGGCCATACCTTCGGCCATGCGATCGAAGCGGCGACCGGATACACCGAATGGCTGCACGGCGAGGCCGTGGGCGTCGGGCTCCTGATCGCCGCTGCGATGTCGGTGCGCATCGGCACGCTGCCGGCCGCCGACCTCGCACGCGTCGAATCATTGCTCAAGCGTGCCGGGCTTCGCACCGGGGCGCCGCAAATCGGTGCCGCGACCGCAGCCCGGTTCATGAGCATCGACAAGAAGGTGAAATCCGGCCGCGTGCGGCTGGTGCTGCTCGATGCGATCGGCCGGGCGCGAATATCCGCCGACTACGCGGACGATGCGCTCGATGCGACGCTGCGCGAGAGGTTTGGCGCATGACGGCCCCGAAGCCTGGGATGCTTGCCGCATACGCCGCGCACGATGCGCAATCGCGCGGCCGGCGCTATCCGGAGCCGCCGCCGCAATATCGCGGCGAATTCCAGCGCGACCGCGATCGCATCATCCACAGCAACGCCTTTCGCCGCCTGGCGTACAAGACGCAGGTGTTCGTCAACCACGAGGGCGATCTTTACCGCACGCGCGTGACGCACTCGATCGAGGTCGCGCAGATCGCGCGCTCGATTGCGCGTGCGCTGAACCTGAATGAAACACTCGTCGAAGCGATCTCGCTGGCACATGACCTGGGGCACACGCCGTTCGGCCACGCCGGCCAGGACGCGCTCAACGAGTGCATGCGCGAGTACGGCGGATTCGAGCACAACCTGCAGTCGCTCCGCGTCGTCGATGAACTCGAAGAGCGCTATCCTGATTTCCAGGGGCTCAACCTCACTTTCGAATGCCGTGAAGGCATCCTGAAGCATTGCGCACTGCCCAAGGCGCGCGAGCTGGGCGACGTCGGGCGCCGCTTCGTCGATCGCACGCAAAGCGGCCTGGAAGCGCAACTCGCGAACCTCGCCGATGAGATCGCCTACAACAACCATGACGTCGATGACGGATTGCGCGCGGGACTGATCACGCTCGACGACCTGTGCGAGGTGCGGCTCGTGCGCCGCCATGCGGACGCGGTGCGCGCTGCCTATCCGGCGTTGCCGGCGCGGCGGGCGATACACGAGATCATCCGCCGCATGATCAACGAAGTCGTCGTTGACGTGATTCGCACGAGCGAAGGGCTGTTGGGCGCGGCTGCCCCGCGTGACATCGACGCAGTGCGCGCGCACAAAGGCTCGCTCATCGGCATGTCGGAGGAAGCGAAGGCGCAGCACCTGGAACTAAAGCAGTTCCTGCGCGAGCGCGTCTATCGGCATCATCGCGTGCTGCGCATGACGAGCAAGGCGAAGCGCGTGCTCGAGGCCTTGTTTGGCGCATTCATGGCCGATGTGCGATTGATGCCTGAAGAACATTGCGAGGCCGCACGCCGCATCGAAGCCGCCGAGGGCCCACGCGGCCGCGCACGTGTCGTCGCCGATTACGTCGCGGGCATGACCGACCGCTACGCGATACTCGAACACCGTCGTTTGTTTGATCCAGCCGAGCGCACCTGATGAAGAAAGACATTCCCGATCGCGAGCGATTGATCTTCGCGCTCGATGTTGCCGATGCTCCCGCCGCCCGCAAGCTCGTCGAGCAGCTCGGCGACGCCGTGCAGTTCTACAAGATCGGCCTCGAGCTGTTCATGGCCGGGGAATATTTCCCGCTGCTCGACTGGCTGGTCGCGCGCGACAAGCGCGTGTTCGTCGATCTGAAATTCTTCGATGTGCCCGCGACCGTCGCCGCCGCCGTTCGCCAGCTGCGCAATCGCGGCGTCACGTTCACGACAGTGCATGGCAACCAATCGATCATGGAGGCTGCCGCCGAAGCGAAGGGCGACGTCAAGGTGCTCGGCGTCACGGTGCTCACCAGCCTCGATCGCGGCGATCTCGACGATCTCGGATTCGATTGCGATGTGCAGCAGCTCGTGCTGTCGCGCGCGCGCCGCGCGCTCGAGGCCGGGTGCGATGGCGTCGTGTCATCGGGACTCGAAGCACAATTGCTCCGCCAACACATCGATGCGCGATTGCTGGTGGTCACCCCCGGCATTCGTCCGGTTGAAAATCGCCCGAGCGATGACCAGAAGCGCGTGGTTTCGGTGGAACAGGCGCTGCAGTACGGGGCCGACTACATCGTGGTGGGGCGACCGATCCGGGATGCCGCGGACCCGAAGGCGGCCGCCGAGCTCATCCAGGGGCAGATTTCAAGCGCCAGAAGGTCGATGGCGTAGGTCAATCCCGCCTTACTGTCGCGTGCATTGCTGATTGCCCGCATTTTGACCTGAACACAACAAAAACAATGGGTTGACCCGGCGGGTCGACTCGGCATGGGCCAGTCCGGCGACCTGTTCTCCATCTGTTGCGTTGCAACGGGTTCCAACACCACTCGAATTCAACATTTGCCGCGCTGCGCCATTACCTTATTCCGTTGACATAAGCGAGATATGGAACCTATTCTAACCATCTGATCGGCTTATGTTTAACACGGGTGGGGCCTCCTTGGACCTGAAACTCGCCGTCGACGACGAGCGCACGGTTTTCCTCGAAGCAATGGAGGAGAGCCTGCGCCCGCTCATGCGCGCGGCGTTTGCGTACGGAGTGAGCTACCAGGATCTGCTGGAGGTTGTGCGCGCGCTCTATGTACTAGCTCACCGAGAGCGACTGCAAGCCCAGGGACGACCAATCAGTGATGCTCGCTTGGGGATGATGGCGGGCATAAATGGATCTGAAGTCGCAAAGCTGATTGCAGATCGCAATGAAAAAGAAGCAGAGCGAACCAAGGCGGCCAAGCGGTTTGATCAGCTGACGCAATTGCTCGGGAAATGGCATGACGATCCGCGATTTTCAACGCCGTATGGTGCTCCGCTCGATCTCTCTTTGAAACCGGAAGGCACCTTTCGAACCTTCGACGAATTGATAGCTTCTTCTGGCACCGAGCTGGACAGAGAAACTGCTATCGCAGCTTTGCGTGCTACGGGGTGCGTCGAATTGCACGCCAACAAGTTCTTGCGATGCACGACCAGATCATTTGCACCCGGAAAAGACATGTCGAGAATCTCGCGCTTGGGCCGAATTGGCGCAGCGATGCATTCGAATTTCGTACACAACTTGGTGCGAGACGAGAGCGAGCCCTCCTACTTCGAGCGAACCATGGTTGCCGATTTTCCGATCTCGGATGCTGGGCGGAACTTGATGTTGGGTCATTTGCGAATCGATGGTGAAGATTTCATCGATAGTCTCGACAAATGGGTCGCTACGAAGGCTGTCGATTACAAGGATAAAGACGGTCGCCGATATGGCGTTACAACATTTTTCTTCGAAGATACTGCTAAGCCCGAGGATCTTTATTCACGGCTGCAAATTGAAACCGTGTTGAAAAGCACGGGTGCGGCGCACTGAACAAGTCGCGGTACTGCCCTTACTTTGAATTTTAGAGTGACAACGATGAACACAAGAAGAATTGCAAACGTCATTGCTCTCGCGCTGGGATGCATTGGAGGCATTGCGCACTCTGCTTCACCAGGGAACGAGCTCCTGCTGTCAGGTGCTGTAGAAAGCGTCGACCGCGCGGGGGGCACTATTGTCGTGTTAGGGCACCGCCTTGCGGTGCGTGACGCCTCGTCCTATCTGCCGGGCCATCTGGTAAATGTGTATGGCACGCTATTGAGCGACGGCACTGCCAAGGCGGCTACAGTTCAGAACACGCAGAACTTTGTGGCCAGCGGTGATCCCGTATCGGTGGTCGGTGTAGTTAGATCCGTGGATCGGTCAAGCGGCCTTGTAACGGTAGATGGATCCCGCATCGACTACACTCAATTGCTAGGCAATGCTCGTTTCGCGCTCCCCTCGATTGGCGATTCGGTCATGGTCGCGGGAATTCAGCCAAGTGGACGCGGCGTCGTCTTGGCGAACCAAATTGTACGAATGACCGGCGTGTCCGGTAACGGCAATGCACTCGGTGTCTCAGGTAACGGAAATGCGTTGGGCGTCTCCGGCAACGGGAATGCGCTCGGTGTATCAGGTAATGGCCACGCCTTGGGCGTCTCCGGTAACGGTAATGCACTTGGTGTTTCAGGCAACGGAAATGCGTTGGGCGTCTCCGGCAACGGGAATGCGCTCGGTGTATCAGGTAATGGCCACGCCTTGGGCGTCTCCGGTAACGGTAATGCACTTGGTGTATCAGGCAACGGAAATGCGTTGGGCGTCTCCGGCAACGGGAATGCGCTCGGTGTATCAGGTAATGGCCACGCCTTAGGCGTCTCCGGCAACGGCAACGCACTTGGTGTTTCAGGCAACGGAAATGCGTTGGGCGTCTCGGGTAATGGTAACGCTCTCGGGGTGTCAGGTAATGGCCACGGCTTGGGCGTCTCCGGCAACGGAAATGCACTCGGCGTATCTGGCAACGGAAATGCATTAGGCGTCTCAGGCAATGGCAATGCACTCGGTGTATCAGGTAATGGCCACGGCCTGGGTGTCTCCGGTAATGGTAACGCGCTCGGGGTGTCTGGTAATGGCCACGGCCTGGGTGTCTCCGGTAATGGTAACGCGCTCGGGGTGTCTGG
>Ga0209023_10003876_pt1 | contig 17501 bp, 14 predicted proteins | sample LakOneMetagenome_FD_187468 | JGI IMG/M metagenome (GOLD analysis project Ga0209023, IMG submission 187468) | Freshwater and sediment microbial communities from Lake Erie, Canada (SPAdes) (version 2) | ecosystem: Environmental > Aquatic > Freshwater > Lentic | place: Lake Erie, Canada... | reverse complement strand
TTCCGATCTGTCTTTTGACACCATGAGGACGGCCCGGACCGGTTCGGCCGCGTCGTGGATCTTCCACTGCATGTCCAGGCGGGTGGCGACGCCGTCGCCGAACTGTTCGTGGAGTTCCTCGATGCTCGGGGAGCCGGCCTGGCGGCGGAACACGGCGCGCATGAAGAAGCGCTCGGTCGAGTCGTCGTCGAACTGTTCCAGCGCGCAGATGTAGCAGTCGCGCTCGGCGAGGAAGGTGGCCACGGCGGCGACGATGCCGATGCCGGCGCGGCAGGCGGCGTTGAGGATGTATTCGGGGGCGTGCGGGGGCCTGGCGGATTCAATCGGGGTCATGCGGTCGTCCTGTCGGTAAGTGGGACGCCTGCGCATTCGCGCGGGGAGCAGGCGGGAGGTCGGCGGATGGCCGGATGCCGCTGGCGCCGCCGTGCAAGCCTCGTGGACAAAGCAGACGTTGTCATTCAAGCATCATGGCGGATGCGGCGGGCGCCGTCAAGCCGCGCACGATCGCTCAGTCCCGGAACAGGTAGGTGAAGGTGCGGCTGACCGGCAGCTTTTCCTCGCAGCCACGCAGCAGCACCTGCATGCGCTCGGCGTCGATGCGCTCGACCGCGGCAATGGCGCCGACATTGACCAGGGTGCCGCGGTGGATCTGCCAGAAGCGGTCGCGGTCCAGGCCTCCCAGCAGGTCCTTCAGCGGCGTACGCACCAGTGCTTCCGAATCCGGCAGCACCACGCGGGTGTACTTGGTGTCGGACTGGAAGAACAGGACCTCGTCGACGTCGATCAGGCGGATCTGGCGCCCGACCGTCGCCTTCAGCCATTTCAGCTTCTCGCTGCGCGCGCCGGGCAGGTTGGTCTTCAGGTGGCGCAGCAGGTCGCCCAGGTCGGCCGGCGGCTGGCTCAGCTTGGCGCGGATGCGGGCCAGGGCGCGCTCCAGTCGGTCGGCCTGCACGGGTTTCAGCAGGTAGTCGACGGCGCCGGCGTCGAACGCCTCGACCGCGTACTGGTCGTAGGCGGTGACGAAGACCACGTGGGCGCCGTCGCCGATGCGCTCGGCGACTTCGAGGCCGGACAGGCCGGGCATGCGGATGTCGAGGAAAACCACTTCCGGCTCGTGTTCCAGGTAGCCGTCCCAGGCGTCGTTGCCGTTCTCGGCCTCCAGCACGATGCGCGCTTCCGGCCAGCACGTGGTGAGCATGCCCACCAGGCGTTCGCGCATCAGCGGTTCGTCCTCGGCGATCAGGACGGTCGTCATGCGGCCTCCTGCAAGGCCGATCGCTCCAGTGGCAGCACGACTTGCGCGGCCACGCCGGGATCGGCGTCGTGCAGCGCCAGCGCGGCGCCGTCGCCGTAGGCCAGGTCCAGGCGCCGGCGCACGTTGTCGAGGCCGGCCCCGTCACCCGGCGTGGCGCTCATGCCCACGCCGGTGTCGCGCACCCGGATCACGGCCTTGCCGTCTTCTTCGAGTGCACTGACCAGGATGGCGCCGCCGCGCAGCGACGGCTCGATGCCGTGCTTGATCGCGTTCTCGACCAGGGTCAGCACCAGCATGCTCGGCACCTGCAGCGGCGCCAGGGTGTCGGGCAGGTCGACTGAAAAGTCCAGGCGCCTGCCCATGCGCGCCTGCATCACGCGCAGGTAGGCGGCGATGGTGGCGAATTCGTTGGCGAGGGTGACCTGCTCGCGCCGCATGTCGCTGAAGCTGGCGCGCAGGAAGTCGATCAGGTCCGCGGTGAGCGCCGCGGCGCGCGGTGCGCCGTCGGCCGCCAGCTGCTGCACCGCGCCCAGGGTATTGAACAGGAAGTGCGGCTCGATCTGGGCGCGCAGCATGCGCAGCTTCGACTCGCTCAGTTCGCGCGCCAGGCGTTCGGCTTCGGCGTCGCGTTGCAGCTTGAGCGTCTGGGCTTCCTGCTTGCGGCGCCGTATGTTGCCGACGATGAGGACCGGGGCGACGCCGGCGGCGCAGCCGATGGCCGCCGACAGGAACATGCGCGGGAGTCGCTGCACGACATCGGACATGGGCGCCGAATAAAGCACCATGCTGATCGCGGCGCTCGCGAGACCGCCCACGGCGACCCCGGCGACCGCGTACACGGCCACCCTGCGTTTGGTAGCGACCACGTAGCTCATGTTGAACCAGGCGGTGACCGTGCCGATGAGCAGGGTGAAACCGATGAGGTTGACGGTCAGGATGGCCCCGAGCCAAGAGAATTTTTCGACCAGGAGGTGCAGGAGCACGCCAGCCAGGGAGAACCCGGCCGTGAATTTGCCGAGGGCGAGCCAGAGCCGCCGGCCCTGGTAGGTGTCGCAAAAGGCCCGCATTTCCATGCGCTCTACCGGTGTCATCGACATCAGCTTGCAGACCAGGTAGCGGCGCGGACTCCATCGCGGCCGTGCCTGGAGCAATGCGGGATTGCCCTGCACGGCGAGCCGCTCATGCTCCACGTCGTCGTACATATCGATCAGCCTGCGCCACATACACTGCCCTCCAGCTCATTAATATAAAGCAATGTAGACAGTCTAGGGAAGGTAGTGACAAGGCGGAAGCTGCAGGCGACGAACGACGAAGCCCGGGCGACGAACGACGGACCGGCACCCGCCCCATGCTACGATGGCGGACTTTTGCCTTCCGATCCATGCAACACGAATCGACTTGCCAGCTGCGCGCAATGAGCGCGAACGACCTCGAGGCCGTGATGGCGGTGCAGGCCGCCTGCTACCCTCCGGCCATGCAGGAGCCGGCCGCGATCGTGCTGGCGCGCATGCAGTCGGCGCCGGACAGCTGCCTGGTGGCAGTGGATGCCGGGGGAGTGTGCGGCTACCTGTTTGCCTACCCCAGCCGGCTCGGCGCCGTCACCTCGCTCGATGCCCCATTCGCGCCAAGCGCGCAGCCGGACACCCTCTACCTGCACGACCTGGCGATCGCCCCGCGGGCCCACGGGCGCGGCATCGCGCGCAAGCTGGTCGCGCGGATGCTGGCGCACGCGCGTGCGCTCGGCATCGGCGCCTCGAGCCTGGTGTCGGTGCAGGACACGGCGGCCTTCTGGTTTTCGCTCGGCTACCGCGAGGGGGTGCTTGCCTGTCCGCAGGCGCGTGCGGCCCTGGCCCGCTATCCGGGAACTGCCCGCTACATGCGCCGCGCGCTGGACTGATGCCGGCGTCTACCTCACCCGGCTGACCCGGGCAGTTTGGTTGCTGCCTTCGACCTTCAGGTAAAAGGCGCCGAGCACGCCGCGTTCGATGCTGACCTTGGGATTGAGGGAGGAAGGCAGCACGACCTCGCTGCCATCGACCACGCGCCAGACCTGTCCATTGGCGAGGCGGAGCTGGGCGCCCGCGCGCCAGCCGTCGAAACTTCCCTCGATGGTGCTGGCGACCGATGTCGCTTCTTCCTTGCGTTTCGGCGCGCGCGCCGTGGGCGGCGCCAGACCGAAGGCCTCTTCCTTTGTCCGCGCCACCGGCGCCGCCTTCACCTCGATTGCGTCATAGCAGGCCAGCCGGGCAGGGCCATCGGTCAGCAAGCGGCACTTCAGAATTGCATCGTCGGCTCGCGCAGGGTTCGCCAGGATCGCGCCGGCCAGGCACAGCAGGGGAAGAGGCAGGGCTTGCATATTGTCTCGCAAAGGTTGCACAAGCGTTAATTATATTTTTTCATGCAGCTGCGCACGATTCGATCGAGCAAAAAAAAGCGGGACCGAAGTCCCGCCAAGAGAGGTACAAGGAAACGTGAAGCCGTGACGCCTTAGAAGCGGTAGTTCAGCGACGCCTCCACCGCGCGCCCGAACAGGGGGCGGGCGTTGATCGGGCCGGTGCCGTTGCCGCCCGTGAGGCGCGAATTGCCCTCGGTCAGGCCCAGCTCGTCGGTGACATTGGTGGCGCTGATGCGCAGCTCGAGGTTATTGCCCAGTTCGGCCAGCACGCCCAGGTCCAGGGTCTCGTAGGACGGCAGGTATTGCTGGTTGGCCTGGTCGGCGAAGCGGCTGCCGATGCGCGACCAGGTGCCGTAGACGCGCAGCGCACGGTCGCCCACCGGGATCCGGTAGCTGGGCGAGAAGCGGTACTGGAACTTCGGCTGGCGCTGCACGGTATTGCCTGCGATCGCAGGATTGTCCTTGTACTCGGAATCCTGCCAGTTGCCCGACAGTTGCAGCTGCAGGCCGGCCAGCGGGCGCAGGGCGAGCTCGAACTCGACGCCCTTGCCCTTGGAGCCGCTCACCGAATACAGCACGCCGGTGGTGGTGATCTGCTGGAAGGAGATGCCGGTGAAGTCGGTGAAGAAGGCGTTCACGTAGGCGCTGTACAGCGGGTTCGCCGTCTTGTAGCCGATTTCGAACTGCTTCACCTTGGGCGTCGGCACGCGCGAGCGGTCGTCCAGCACGTCCTGGGTGCCGGCATTGCGCATGTCGTCGAAGTAGATGAAGGTGTGGCCCTGGTTGGCGCGCACGAAGACGCTGCTGTCCTTGGTGAGCTTCATCAGGCCGCCCACGGTGAAGGAGTTCACGGAGTCGTCGCGCTCGAGGGCGGTGAAGCTGCCGGTCGGGGTCGAGGTGCCGTTGTTGTAGACGGTCAGCGGGTTGCCGTCCGGGTCCACGCTGCCGAGGTTCGAGATCGAGGCGTTCAGGCGCTGTTTTTCGCGGCGCACGCCGGCATCGAGCTTGATGCGGTCGTTGATGCGCCATTCGTCGGCGATGTACAGGGCCGTGTTGTCGCCGTCGTAGGAGGCGACCGGTGCGTAGAAGATATTGCCGTCCTTGCCATTGTTGGCCACGACCACGCCATTGTTCAGGCGTACATTGATCAGGCTGGCCTGCGGGGTCGCGCTCATCAGGTGGCTGTTGCCGAGGAACCAGCGGTCGCGCGAGGAATAGTTGGCAACGTAGGCGCCGGCGGTCACGGTATGCTGGCCGATGTCGCGGCTGACGCGGAACTCGTCAGTGAAGGAGCGCAGCTTCTTCTCGACCGCCCACAGGCCGGCCTGCACCACCTGCTGGTTCGGGGCGACCGCGCCGCCTTTCACCCATGTCATGGCGCCGCCGGTCGCCGGCACGCCGCCGGCCGCGGCCAGCGCTTGCGGATTGGCATTGGCCGATGCGATGGCGGCGGCCAGGTAGTCGGCGGCGCTCAGCGGATTGTTACCGGTGAACATGGCGATCGTGTTCAGGTCGCCGTTGAAATGATTGAACTTGTTCGACAGCTGCCAGCCATTCAGGTTTTGCTGGAAGTCGACGCCGAACAGGGTCGACTTCAGGCCGCGGCCGTCGCCGAGGTCGTAGTCCAGGGTCCGGCCCGGGCCCGCTTCCACGGTGAAGTGGCGCATCTCGTTGCTCATCAGGGTGCCGGTGAGCGGATCGAAGCCGGGGAAGGCGCGGATCGAGCGGCCCTCGTTGCTGGATATGAGCGGCACGCCGGTATAGAAAGCGTTCTTGTCGTTCGTGCCGCGGGCATAGATCGTCAGTTCGCCGCCCTCGAGCTTGCGGGTGATCGAGGCCGACAGCTGGCCGCCATCGTCGGCCGGGAAGCCCGACTTGCGCACGCCGTCGGTCACGCGGTAGAAGCCGCCGATCATGCCATACCAGTTCTCGGCGATCTTGCCGCTGTAGACGCCATCGAAGCGGCGCAGGTTGCCGGTGCCGACCGTGAAGCGCAGGCTGCCTTCGGGCGTGTCGGTGCCTTTCTTCATGATAAAGTTCATTGTCGCGCCCGGCTGGCCGACGGAATAGATGGTGCTCGGACCGCCGCGCAGCACTTCGACGCGCTCGATGGTGTCGTCGAGGCGGAAGGAGGAGGAGCCTTCGAAGAAGGACAGCACCGGCACCGGGTAGATCGGGTTGCCGTTCATCTGCACCGAGACGAAGGGCGAGTCGCTGCCCGAGGGGAAGCCGCGCACCTGGATGTTGGCGCCGGACTGGCCGCCGGTCGGCTCGGCATAGGCGCCCGGCACCAGCTTCATGATGTCGGCCGTGCTGCTCGGCGCCGCCATCTTGAGCTGCTCTTCGGTGGCGGTCGTGATGCTGAAAGCGGTATCGATCTTGCGGGTGCCGCTGCTCGACGCCGTGCCGGTCACGACGACCTGCTGGATTTCCTGCTGCACGCTGGCCGGCGCGGCGGGAGCGGCCTGGGCGGCTCCGGCATCCTGGGCGGCGGCCTGGCAGTGGAGGGAGAGGGCAAGGACGGCGAGCGCGATGGCGGACAGTTGCGGCGCAGGGCGGCGCGATGGTGCGGACTGGTTCATGAGTAGGCTCTCTGTTGTTGTGGAATGCGGCTACTGGCGGGGCGTCTCCTCCCCGACTGCGAACCTTGTCGACTGACTGCTCGACAAGGAAAGTGTGGCCATTGAATCATCGAATGTTATCGATGTCAACGACATTGTTATCGATGTCATTTGCCTCGACAGCGCGGAAAAACCTGTCATAATGCTTACCGTTCAGAAGCAGTCTCATTCACGCAACACTCTCCAGACGCGGCACTCATGGCACAAGCGAAGCACGGCAAGGCGCCCGGCGATCCGGGACCGACGATGGAAGACCTGGCGAAACTCGCCGGCGTCTCGACCATTACCGTCTCGCGCGCGCTGCGCGACAGCCCGCTGGTCACGGAAAAGACCCGCGAGAAGATCCGCCGGCTGGCCAGCGAGCAGGGCTACCGCTTCAACATCAGCGCGCGCAACCTGCGCATGCGCCGCTCCTACTCGGTGGCGGTGGTGGTCGAGATGACCCCGGTGAAGGGCCGTCCCATGTCCGACCCCTATCCGCTGGAACTGCTGGGCGGCATCACCCAGGAGCTCACGACCTCGGGCTACAGCGTGGTCCTGACTTCCAAGCAGCTGCTCGACACCGCCCCGGTGCAGGGCGCCGACGGCCTGATCCTGCTGGGCCAGGGCACCCATGGCGAGGCGGTGCGGGCGCTGCAGCAGACCAAGCTGCCGCTGGTGGTGTGGGGCGCGCCGCAGGAGGGGGCCGACTACGTCGTCGTCGGCAGCCACAACCGCAAGGGCGGCGCCAGCGCGGCCGAGCGTTTCCTGGAGCAGGGCCGACGCAAGCTGGTCTTCCTGGGCGACGTCGACCACGCCGAGGTGCAGGAACGCTGCGCCGGTTTCATCGACGCCCTGTCCGGGCGCGCCACCGTGCACATCCTGCGTCCGAAATCCTTCACCTTCGAAGCAGGCTTCGAGTGCGTGTCGACGCTCCTGAAGAAGAAACCCCCGTCCGGCACAAACCCGGCCTGCGACGGCCTGTTCGCCGCCAGCGACCTGCTGGCCATGGGTGCGATCCGCGCCCTGACCGAAGCCAGCCTGCGGGTGCCGGACGACATTTCCGTCATCGGCTACGACGACACGCCGGGCGCCGCGAGCTTCGTGCCGCCCCTCACGAGCGTGCACCAGTACCTGCGCGACGGCGGGGTGCTGCTGGCGAAGAAAATGCTGGCCATGCTCGAAGGCCAGAGCGTGCAATCCGAAATGCTGCCGACGACGCTGATCGTCCGGCATACCTGACAACTCCAACCGCAGCGAGCCGCCTTCGGAGGGCGGCAACGAGGAAAACGAATCCATGAATGACATCGATAACATGACGTTGCCGACCGATCCCTGGCGAATTCACGAGCGCGGCCTGGATCCGGCCCGCAGCTTCCTGCACGAGACCCTGTTCGCGCTCGGGAACGGCTACATCGGCATGCGCGGCACCCATGAGGACATGCCGGGCCAGCCGGGCGCCACGCTGGAAGGCAGCTACCTGAACGGCTTCCACGACACCGAGGCCATCCACTATCCGGAGAACGCCTACGGCCTGGCGCGCACCAATGAATTCATGCTCAACGTGCCGAACGCGAAGAAGATCGCGCTGTTCGTCGACGGCCGCCGCGTAAACAGCGGCAGCGGACGCATCGTGTCCTACGAGCGCAGCCTGGACTTCCGGGCGGGCGTGCTGGAGCGCCGCGTCGAATGGGAGCTCGACGAGGGCAAGCGCCTGCGCATCGACAGCCGCCGCCTGGTGTGCTTCGAGCGCAAGCACCTGGCGGCGATCGAATACCGCGTCACGGCGCTCAACTTCGATGGGCTGGTCCGCATCGAAGCCCTGCTCGATGGAGAGATCAGCAACATCCAGGCCGGCGACGACCCGCGGGTCGGTTCGGCGATCAGCGGTCCCTCGCTGCTGGCCGTGGCGACCGACGCCTTCGAGCACGGCTTGGTCCTGAGCCAGCGCACCCGCAACAGCGGCTTCCTGCTCGCCAGCGGGATCGCCTGCCAGGCTTCCAGCGCAGCAGGCGTCGCGGCGTCGCGGCTGGATGCGGGCATGGCCTACGAGGCCCAATTGAAAGCCGGCGGTGCGCTCACCCTGCACAAGTATGTGTGCTACGTGAGCTCGCGCGATGTGGACGCGGCCCAGGTGGCGGCGCAGGCGCGGGCCGAGCTCGAAGCGGGGCTGGAGGCAGGTTTCGCCGGCCTGGCCGCGGCGCAGGCGGCCTACCTGGCGGACTTCTGGGCCCAGGCCGACGTCGAGATCGAGGGCGACGACGCCCTGCAGCAGGGCGTGCGCTTCAACCAGTTCCACCTGCTGCAGTCGGTGGGACGCGACGGCCGCACGAACATCGCCGCCAAGGGCGTGACCGGCGAAGGCTACGAGGGCCACTATTTCTGGGACACGGAAATCTACGTCTTCCCCTTCTTCCTGTTCTCCAAACCCGAGATCGCGCGCGCCCTGCTGCAGTACCGCTACGGCGGCCTGCCCAAGGCGCGCGAACGGGCGCGGCAGATGTCGCACGAGCGCGGCGCGCTCTACCCCTGGCGCACCATCGCCGGCGAAGAATGTTCGGCCTACTACCCGGCCGGCACCGCCCAGTACCACATCAACGCGGACGTCGCCTATTCGATCCGGCTCTATCTGCTGGCCACGGACGACGTCGACTTCATCGCCCAGTACGGCGCCGAGATCGTGCTGGAGACGGCGCGCATCTGGACCGGCATCGGCAGCTACGACCGGGAGGGGCGCTTCTGCATCAACGCCGTGACCGGGCCGGACGAATACACGGCGGTGGTCAACAACAACTACTACACGAACGCCATGGCGCGCATGCACATGGCCTTCGCCTGCGAGATCGCCGAGCGCCTGCAGGCCGAGCGGCCCGGCGACTGGCGGCGCGTGGCGCAGGCCATCGCCCTGGACGAGGGCGAGATCGCCGCCTGGCGCGCCGCCTGCGCCGCCATGCACCTGCCCTACGACGCAGCGCTGGGCATCCACGCCCAGGACGACAGCTTCCTGTCCAAGAAGCCCTGGGACTTCGCGAACACTCCGCCAGACAAGTACCCGCTGCTGCTGCACTACCACCCTTTGGTGATCTACCGCCACCAGGTCTGCAAGCAGGCCGACGTGGTGCTGGCCCTGCTGCTGCTGTCGGACGAATTCGAGCTGGCGGACAAGCGCCGCGACTTCGACTTCTACGAGAAGGTGACCACCCACGACTCCTCGCTCTCGTCCTGCATCTTCAGCATCGTCGCGGCCGAGGTGGGCCATGCCGACAAGGCCTACGGCTACTTCATGGAGACCGCGCGCCTGGACCTGGACAACACCCACGCGAATACCGAGTACGGCGTGCACACGGCCGCCATGGCCGGCACCTGGCTGGGCGTGGCCTATGGCTTCGCTGGCATGCGCTTGACCGGCAGCGGCCTGCGCTTCGCCCCGGTCCTGCCCGACAAGTGGACCCGCTACGCCTTCCGCGTGCACGTGCACGGCGCGCTGCTCGAAGTGACGGTGGCGGCGGACGGCACGCATTACCGCATGGTGCAGGGCGAGCGGATCGCCTTGCGCCATCATGGAGAAACCATCGAACTGACACAGGCGGCGCCGAGCCGGCGCGCCGCCCACCCGGGAGCGACGCAATGAGCATCTACAAGGCTGTGATCTTCGACCTCGACGGCGTCATCACCGACACCGCCCACTACCATTACCTGGCCTGGCGGCGCCTCGCGGAGTCCGAGGGCATTCCCTTCGACGAAGCCTTCAACGAGGAACTCAAGGGCGTCGACCGCATGGGCTCCCTCGCGCTGATCCTGGCGCGCGGCGCGCGCAGCTATACGCAGGAAGAGAAACTGGCGCTGGCCGACGCCAAGAACCGCCACTACCAGCAACTGATCGCCACCATGACGCCGCAGGACCTGCTGCCCGGCGCCCTCGAGGCGCTCGACGCGGTGCGCACGGCGGGCCTGAAGACCGGCCTTGCCTCGGTCAGCAAGAACGCCTTCACGGTGCTCGACCGCCTCGGCATCCGCGATCGCTTCGACACCGTGGTCGACGCCGCGCGCATCGCCAACAGCAAGCCGCATCCGGAAATCTTCCTGACCGCGGCCGCCCAGCTGGGCCTCTCACCGCAGGACTGCCTCGGGGTGGAAGACGCCGCGGCCGGCGTGGCCTCGATCAAGGATGCGGGCATGGTGGCGGTCGGCGTCGGCAGCCCGGAAGTCCTGCACCGGGCCGACGTCGTGATTCCTTCGATGCGCGCATTCAGGCTCGGGGATTATTGACGTTTCGTAGTAAATGCACGCATAAATACACCAACAATGGAGACAGCGTGAATAATCAAACCAGTCACACCTCGGGCAAGCGCCGCATCCTGCTGGCGCTCTTCCTCATCTACTTCATGTTCGCCATCCTGCTCAACAGCGTCGGGACGGTGATCCTGCAGGTGATCAACAACTATGGCGTCGACAAGTCCTCGGCCAGCCTGCTCGAAGGCTTCAAGGACCTGCCGATCGCCGTCGTGTCCTTCCTGCTAGCGTCGAGCATGCCGCGCATCGGCTACAAGCGCGCCATGCTGGCCGCGCTCGGCATCGTCGCCGTCGCCACGCTGGCCATGCCGCTGCTGCCGGGTTTCGCCACCGCCAAGCTGCTATTCCTGTGCGTGGGCGTCTCCTTCGCGCTGGTGAAGGTGTCGGTGTATTCGACGGTCGGCCTGGTCGCGAACGACCGCAAGCAGCACGCCGGCTACATGAACCTGCTCGAGGGCTTCTTCATGGTGGGCGTGCTGAGCGCCTACTGGATCTTCGGCGCCTTCATCGACTCGGATAACCCTGCATCGACGGGCTGGCTGAACGTGTACTGGCTGCTCTCGGCCATGTGCGCGCTGACTTTCCTGCTGGTGCTGTCGACCCGCTTCGACGAGGGCGGCGCGGCGCCGCTCGCCAGCCAGGGGCCGGTGCAGGACTTCTTCGAGATGCTGCGCCTCTTCCTGCGCCCGCTGGTGTGCGTGTTCGTGCTCACGGCCTTCCTCTACGTGCTGGTCGAGCAGAGCGTCGGCACCTGGCTGCCGACCTTCAACAACGAGATCCTGAAACTGCCGGCCGCGATGAGCGTGCAGGTGACAAGCATCTACGCTTTCTGCCTGGCCGTGGGACGCCTGTCGGCGGGCGTGATCATGCGGCGCCTGAACTGGTTCCCGGTCATGGTCGCCTGCGTGCTCGGCATGGGCGCGACGGTCCTGATGGCGCTGCCGCTCAGCCACGGCATCGCCCACGACCCCAATGTGGGCTGGAGCAGCGCGCCGCTGGCGGCCTTCGTCTTCCCGCTGATCGGCCTGTTCATGGCGCCGATCTACCCGGGCATCAATTCGGTGATGCTCAGCTCTCTGCCGCGCCACCGGCATGCGCCGATGACGGGCCTCTTGGTGATCTTCTCGGCCCTGGGCGGCACCACGGGGTCCATGGTGACGGGCTATGTGTTCGGCCGCTTCGACGGCCAGTTCGCCTTCTACCTCACCCTGGTGCCGATCGGCTTGATGCTGGTGGGGCTGACCGTGTTCCGGCGCCAGGTCGAGAAGAGCAGCGCCGGGCTCGCGCCTCAGGCGGCCGGCGCCCCAGCGTCGGCGCGGATGAAGTCGGCGCAGCGCGCAGCCGGCAAGGGCTTCGAGTAGTAGTAGCCCTGCAGCTGGTCGCAGTCGGCCTTGCGCAGGGCCGCGACCTGTTCCGCGGTCTCGCCGCCCTCGGCGATCACGGACAGCTGCAGCCTGTGCGCCATCGCCACGATGGCCTGCACGATGGCGAGCGATTCGGCGCTGTGGTCCATGTCCTGGACAAAGGACTTGTCGATCTTGAGCTTGTCGAGCGGCAGGCGCTTGAGGTAGCCGAAGCTCGAGTAGCCGGTGCCGAAGTCGTCGATGCTCAAGGTCACGCCAAGCTCGCCCAGGCCCCGCATCACCACCACGCTGCGTTCGGGGTCGGCCATCGACACGCTTTCGGTGAGCTCGAGTTCGAGCAGCCCGGCCGGCACGTCGGACGCTTCGAGCAAGGCGCTGACGGAGGCGATCACGTCGGACTGCAGGAACTGGCGCGCCGACAGGTTGACCGCCACCGGCACCACCGCCAGGCCGGCCGCCCGCCATTGCCCCAGCTGGGCGACCGCCGTGCGCAGCACCCAGTCGCTGATCGGCACGATCAGGCCGGTCTCTTCGGCGATCGGGATGAATTCGTCGGGCCGGATCACGCCGAACTCCGGATGCCGCCAGCGGATCAGGGCCTCGAAGCCGGCCAGCTTGCCGCTCCGGAGGTCGACCTTGGGCTGGTATTCGAGGTAGAGCTCGTCCTGGGCCAGCGCGCGCCGCAGGTGGCTCTCCAGGGTCAGGCGGCGGCTGCTCTCGGTGCGCAGGGCCGGGGAGTAGGGCTGGATCTCGCCGCGCCCCTGGGCCTTGGCATGGCGCATGGCCGTCACCGCATTGTTGAGCAGGGTGTCGGGGTCGTCGCCATCCCTGGGCATCAGGGCCGTGCCGATGCTGAAGGTGAGGGCGATCTCGCCGCCCGGCGCGGGTATCGCCCGGTTGGCCACCGCCATGATGCGCTCGAGCGCCCGCTCGGGCTCGGGATGGTCGCCGCGCGCATGCAGCAGGATCAGGAACTCGTCGCTGCCCGAGCGCGCCAGCAGGTCGCCCTCGCGCAGCAGCTCGTGCACGCTGCTGGCGATGTTCACCAGGATCTGGTCGGCGACCTGGTGCCCCAGCAATTCGTTGAAGCGCTTGAAGCGGTCGATGTTCAGGCAGGCCACCAGCGCCGGGCGTCCGTGCTCGCGGCAGCGGGCGATGCTGGCCTGGATGGCGCGCAGCATTTCCTGGCGGTTCGGCAGGCCGGTGAGCACGTCGTGCGCCACCAGCCATTCGAGCTCGCCCGCGCGCCGCGCCGGCGCGTCGGCGTCGCCGTGCCTGGCGCGCTCGGCGCGCAGCTCTTCGCTGAGCGACTGGGCCGCCATGGCCAGCTGGCGCGAGAAGATCAGCTGCTCGACGGTGCGCGCCAGGTCGCGCAGCGCGTCCAGCTCGGCCGGGCCGATCTCGCGCGGACGGCGGTCGATCACGCACAGGGTGCCGATCTTCTTGCGGTCCACCGAGTACAGCTGCACCCCCGCATAGAAGCGCAGGTGGGGCGAGCCGGTCACCAGGGGATTGTCCTCGAAGCGCGCGTCCCTGGCGGCATCCGGCACCACGAGGGGTTCGTCGGCCAGGATCGCGTGGCCGCAGAAGGAAATGTCGCGCGGGGTCTCGCGGGTATCGAGGCCGGTGTGCGACTTGAACCACTGGCGATCGCGGTCGATCAGCGAGACCAGGGCAATCGGCACGTCCAGCAGGCGGGCTGCGGTGCGGGTGATGCGGTCGAACGATTCTTCCGAGGCGCTACCCAGGAGATTGGTGGCATGCAGCGCCGCGAGGCGCTGCGCTTCGTCCAGCGGAATGCGGGGTCGTTCCATGCTTGCCTTCCATGATGGAACGCCTTGCGTTCCTTACATGTATTACGCCAGAACTAGAGATAGTTTGCAATGTTGCTCAATGCAAACGTACGGCCGGGCTAAGCCGGCCATATCGAGCCTGATCATGCAGGCACTTTCGACAGCAGCGATGCGGTATCGGCCGCGCCCATGCGCATGGCTGCCGCCAGCGGGCTCAGGCCGTCCGCATCGCGCAGCTCCGGGTCGGCGCCGCGCGCAATGAGCAGGCGGGCAATCTCTTCGCGGTTGAACATGGCGGCGAACATGAGCGCCGTCTTGCCGTTCGGCCCGCACCCATCGATGCTGGCGCCGCCGTCCAGCAGCGCCACGGCCACCTCCACGTCGCCCTTGAAGGCGGCCCCCAGCAGCGGCGTCTGGCCGGCGTCGTTCATGAGTTCGGGATCGGCCCCATGCGCCAGCAGGATGCGCGCGGTGTCGGCATGCCCGTGGTAGCAGGCCAGCATCAGGAGGCTGTCGCCGCGCTCGTTGCGCAGGTTCGGCGGCAGTCCCTGGGCCAGCAGTTCGGCCATCGTGGGCGTGTCGCCGCTGCGGGCGCTCTGGAATACGCGGCGGACAAAGGCCAGGGTGGCTTCGTCGAGCTCGCCGGGTCCGCTACTCGCTTGCTGCATCGTTGGCTCCATGGTGGTGGGTGTGCGGCGATTAGACCATGGCGGCGGCACTGCACGGCGCACGCCCGGCTGGACGACAAGTGTTCGAAAATTTCGATGATAGGGCGGAAAACTATCCGTTTTTCAATCGAAGCATGGACGCGCATAATGACTCCATCGCATCGAACACAGGGCGGCACCCCCGGCCCAGGCGGCAATCGACCGCTTCGATGGTCAACTACAGAAACGGAGAACACCATGTTGAACGTACGTAAAGCAAATGAACGCGGCGCCGCGAGCTTCGGCTGGCTCAATTCCCAGCACAGCTTCTCTTTCGGCCATTACCATGACCCGAAGCACATGGGTTTCGGCCCGCTGCGCGTGATCAATGAAGACCACGTCTCCCCGGGCCGCGGCTTCGATTCGCACGGCCACCGGAATATGGAAATCATCTCCTATGTGCTGGAAGGCGCGCTGGAGCACAAGGACAGCATGGGCAACGGCTCGGTGCTGCGCTACGGCGACGTGCAGCGCATGAGCGCCGGCAGCGGCGTGGTGCACAGCGAGTACAACCACTCGAAGGAAGAGGGCGTGCACTTCCTGCAGATCTGGATCGAGCCGAACACCATGAACGAAGCGCCCGGCTACGAGGAAAAGCACTTCGACGCCGCCTCGAAACAGGGCCGACTGCGCCTGATCGCCTCGAACGACGGCCGCGAAGGCTCGGTCTCGATGCGCCAGGATGCGTCGATCTACGCCACCATCATGAACGGCGGCGATGCGCTGACCCACGAATTGGCAGAGGGACGCATTGCCTACGTCCACGTGATCCGCGGCAGCGCCCTGGTGAACGGCGTGCAGCTGGGCGGCGGCGACGCACTGAAGGTGAGCGGCGAGGACGCCGTGCGCCTGGAACAGGCGGAAGCGGCCGAGATCCTGGTCTTCGACCTGCCGCAGTAAGCGTTTGAAGACAATCCGATGCAACCGGCGCGGGCTGCCCCGCGCCGCCAACAAGGAGAACAAGATGGAAGTGACCGTACACAAGGGCAGCGGCCCGCTGCAGCAGGTGCTGAATATCGGCCGGCACCAGCTCCTGAGCGATGCCCCGGCAAGCTTCGGCGGCGAGGACAGCGGCCCCGAACCGCACGACCTGCTCGCTGCCAGCCTGGCCGCCTGCACCGCGCTGACGGTGACGATGTACGCGCGCCGCAAGGGCATGCTGCTGGACGACGTGCGGGTGCGCATCGAGCACGGCCAGAAGGAAGGCGCCTACGTCTTCCAGCGCCACATCGAGTTCGTCGGCCAGCTGGACGGGGACGCGCGTGCCCGCCTGCTCGATATCGCCAACAAATGCCCGGTGCACAAGACGCTGTCGGGCGCGATCCGGATCGAGACCGAGGCCGCCTGAGCCCGCGCACGCTTGGACCACGGACGAGCGCGCGCAGCGCGTTTGGCATACCATCGGCTTCGCAAGAAAGCCGAATGTCAATGTATCCGTCGCCCAGGAGGCCGGCATGCTTGAATCGTCCGCTTCACATGCAATCCTGCCGGAGCCGGTGCTGCGCCGCCGCGAGCACTGCCCCGGCTGCCGCCGCGGTAGCGCCCGCACCCTGCACAAGGAGCCGCTGGACAGCCCCGGCATCAGCCGCTACATGCGCGAACACTATGAGCGGCGGGTCGAGCGCGACTTTTCCGGCTACGACTACGAGCTGGCCCAATGCGGGCACTGCGGCCTTGCCTACCAGGCCCAGGTGCCGACCGAGGAACTGCTGGAGGAAATCTACGACCGCTGGCTGCCCGCCACCGAGCGCGAGGCGGTGGTGGCGCGCTGGGGCCTGGACGACTACCGCTACCTTGCCGGCCAGGTCGAGTTCATGCTCGACCATTTCCGCATGCGGCCCAGCAGCATCCGGGCGCTGGACTTCGGCTTCGGCTGGGCCGAATGGGCGAAGATGGCCGGCGCCTTCGGGGTCGACGTGTGCGGCGCCGAGCTGTCCCAGGTGCGGATCGACTATGCCAAGTCGGTCGGCATTCCGGTCGTCGATGCCGGCACGCTGCCGGACAGCGAGTTTCACTTCATTAACACCGAGCAGGTCTTCGAGCACCTGCTGGAACCGGGCGAGATGCTCCAGCGCCTGGGGCGGGCCCTGAAGCCGGGCGGACTCATCAAGGTGAGCGTGCCGAATTCCGAAAAATCGATCCGCAAGCTGGTCGGCAGCGGCGACTTCGCGGCACTCAGCGACGGCGACATCATGGCCATCGCACCCTTCGAGCACATCAATGCCTTCACCTACGCGTCCCTGAGCGCGCTGGGCCGCGAGGCCGGCCTGGCGCCGCTGCGGCCCTCGCTGCGCAAGCTCTACAACAGCAGCTCGGGCTGGATGGAGCCGAAGTCGGCGCTCAAGACCCTCGCGCGGCCGATCTACCGCCACCTCTATCCGAAAAGCACCTTCGTCTACTTCGCACGGCCCGGCTGAGCGCGCTCAGCCTCGTGGCAGTGGCGCGCCATCATGCGCTCGAAGGGCGCGTGTTCGCGCACGCGCGCGAGCCACCAGGCCAGGGCCGCGCCTTCCTCGCCGCTGCGCCAGGCAAGGTAGAAGGTCTCGTCCGGCTTCGGTTCGACCACTTCCTTTTCCACCAGCAGCCCGGCATCGATGGCGGGCCGGGCCCAGGCTTCGGGCAGGAAGCCGAAGCCGATGCCGCGCAGCTGGAAGGTGTACTTGGTCTCCATGTCCGGCACCGCCAGCATGTCCTGGCCGAACAGCAGGCCCACCGTGCGCGGGCCCAGCTGGCGCGCCGAATCCGACACCGCCACCGCGCGGTAGGGCAGCAGGTCGGCCTTGTCGAGGGGACGGTCGACCTGCGAGAGCGGATGCGAGGGCGCCACCGCGAATACGAAGCGGCTGCGGCCGATCGGCTCGGCCGTGTAGCCGCCGCCCGAGGGGCCTTCGCCGGCTGCGCCGATCAGCAGGTCGACGCGGCGGTCGAGCAGGGCGTCCCAGGTGCCGGACAGGACCTCGCGCACCAGGCGCAGGCGGGTCTGGTCGGCGGCCATGTAAAAGGCGGCGATGTCTTCCTGCAGGCCGCTCGGCGCCAGCGTCGAATCCATGCCGATCGTGATCTCGGTCTCCCAGCCGGAGGCCACGCGCCGCAC
>Ga0209023_10003875_pt1 | contig 17502 bp, 12 predicted proteins | sample LakOneMetagenome_FD_187468 | JGI IMG/M metagenome (GOLD analysis project Ga0209023, IMG submission 187468) | Freshwater and sediment microbial communities from Lake Erie, Canada (SPAdes) (version 2) | ecosystem: Environmental > Aquatic > Freshwater > Lentic | place: Lake Erie, Canada... | reverse complement strand
GAGTCGCAGCTTCGGCGGGACGCACGTCGGGACTAGCGATCACCAAACCGCGCACGGAATCCACTCGCGGCCCAAGACCCGCGCGCCATGGCTCCAGCGCTGCGCTTGCGAGCGCACTTGCCTCTTCAGGCGAAATGCCGTCGCGCAAGCCGATGAAGCCGCGGACCATCTGCAGAAAGGGCTGGAGCACTTCGGCGCCGAGATAGTTTTCGCAACCTCCGCGCAACACGACAACGTCCTGCGCCGCTATGGACCGCAGCACTTCCTCCACCAGGCGCGTCTTGCCGAGCCCGGCGCCGCCGATGATCATGCGCGCCCGCGGCGTCCTTTCTTCTTCGAGCACGAAGGCGGCCAGATCCTCTACGATTTCGCCGCGACCGATGAACGGCGTGAGGCCGCGGCTCGACGTGGATTCGAAGCGGTTGGCGGCCGTGCTTCGGCCGAGCACGAGATGGGCCGGCAGCGCCAGTCCGGAGGCCGATAGATCGACAGGCGCGCCGAGCCGGAAAAAATGCGCGTTCGGGCCCAGCGCGTCGGCGCTGGCGAGCACCTGGCCAGGCCCTGCCTTCTGCGACAGGCGCGCGGCGACGTTGGGCACATCGCCGACCAGGTCAAACACGCCCTTCTCGATATCGCCAGTCGCGATCAGCGCCGTGCCGGCATGGACGCCGGAATGCATCCGCAGCGGGACGAAGCGGGACGGCAGGCCGGCTGGCCGAAGCCCGCCGACCTTCTCGTGGATTTCAAGGGCTGCATCCACTGCGCGGCGCCCGTCGTCCTCGCCAGCCGCCGGGTGGCCGAAGACGATCGTCGCCCCATCGCCCTGCATTCGCGCAATGACGCCGCCACGACTGACGACGGCCGCACGACAGATTTCGCGCAAATCATGGAGCAGCGCCGAGAATTCCTCGGTTTCCATCTCGCGGCCGAGCGTGGTCGATCCGACGAGATCCGTGAAGAGGATCGTCAGGCGACGACGCGCGCCGAGGCTTTGTCCGGATGTATCTGGGGGGCTCATCTCTTTCCGGGCCAATCCGTCTCTCGGTCGCCTGTCCGCCTCCGTGGCAATCAATTGGCGCCAGAGCGGCCCATGCCAATGCTACGCGGGTCATGCAAGAAGTCATAATGTTTTCTATCACTTGCGGGGCATAGCGTTGGTTGGGGTATGAACGGCCAGCCACAGTGCTTCCCCGCCCCGCACGACATAGCTGTTAACGATCCAGAAAGGTAAATGAAATTAAGGCCCGACTTTCGACCGCGTACATTATTCGTCACCCAGGCGCGCCAACAAACTGCCGACCATCAGAAGTATACATTCAATACGGACGTCATTTCATTCCGCTGGGTAAATTATATTAAGAACGATTTCTGAATGCCACCTCAACGACCCCTCCGCAATGCTGGTAAACAACAAATTCAGCACGATCCTTAGACCTCCGTTCACGCGCCTGCCGTTAGGTCAGAGCTGTCGCGGAATGCCCCTCAAAGGCGTCCGCCGACGGGGGAGACATGAGCGATCTTGGCCTCGCCGCCTGCAAGCAGACGGCGCCTGACTGGACGAAACCGGCGACATTTGCGCCCCAGGCGGAGCGCGAGATCGCCAACCGCGCCGCGCGAGCCCTGCGCCGCGAGGTTCGCTACAATCGCTTTCTATTCGCCGTGCAGGCTGCGCTGATCGACCTGTTCGCGCTGTTCTCCGCCTTCACGATCGCGAACTTCGCCTATAATTTCGTCGCCCACGGAACTTACAGCGCGCCATTCGACAACGCACAGCTCGGCATTCTCGCGGCCGCCATCTTCGTGGTTCTGAACCTGACGCGCCATTCCTACGCGATCACCGACTATCTCGATCTCTCCGGACATGCCGAGCGCGTGTTCTCCACCTGGAACTACGCATTCCTGGCAGCCGCCACCGCCGGCTTCATGCTGCGCGCAATCGGCGATTCATCGCGCGGCGCCTTCATCGTCTTCTATTTCGTCGGTCTATGCGCGCTCTACGCAAGCCGCGCGGCTCTGGTCGTGCTGACGAAACGCCACGCGGACGCGGGCAATATTCTGACATCGCGTATCATGCTCGTCGGTCTGCGCTCCGAGATCGACGGTTTCCTCGACGGAACCGAACTCGCCAAACGCGGAATGGAAGTTGTGTCGATGCGCGCGATCGACCAGAGCGCGCGCACGCTCGAGGACGAACTCGACGACACTGTTGAAATGGCGCGCCGGTTGATGCCGGACGACATCATCCTGCTCGTGCCGCTGGAAAAGCCTGCCATAGTCGAGCGCTGCATCACGGCATTCATGAGCGTGCCGGCAGCGATCCATCTGCATCTCGACCGCAACAATCCCCTGCACCGCTTTTCGGGCCCCCAGCTCAAGGGCGAGGCGGCAATCTCCTCGTTCCGCCTCCCGGCCGATTCCATGAGCGGCGTCGGCGCGGCGATGAAACGCGGCTGCGATGTCGTGCTGTCGCTGCTCGCCCTCATCCTTCTATCGCCGCTGTTCGCTCTGGTCGCCATTGCAATCAAGCTCGATAGCAAGGGACCGGTCCTCTACAGGCAGGCGCGGCACGGCTTCAACAAGAACCAGTTCCGCATCTACAAGTTCAGGTCGATGCATACGACCGAACAGGGCGCAGCCATCAAGCAGGCAATCGCCAACGATCCGCGCGTCACGCGCGTCGGCCGGATACTGCGCCGCTTCAACATCGACGAACTGCCGCAGCTCCTGAACGTGCTGCGCTGCGAGATGTCGCTCGTCGGACCGCGCCCCCATGCGCTGGTGCACGACATGGCCTTCGAGACGGAAATCTCGCTCTATGCCCGCCGGCACAACGTCAAGCCCGGCATTACCGGCTGGGCACAGGTGAACGGCCTGCGCGGCGAAACGGACACGCCGGAAAAGATCTGGCAGCGCGTCCATTTCGACCTGCACTACATCGACAATTGGTCGCTTGTTTTCGACATCTGGATCATGTGCCTGACGGTCTTCTCGCGTAAAGCCTATTCGAACGCCCGCTGAGCGAGCCCCGTGCCCGTGCACGGGCCGGCTCCGCCTGTCGATCGAGCCGCGTTATCGAAGCGTCAACCACGTTTTCAGATCAACAAACGTCGACAGCGCCAATTCACGCGTTCCGGGATTGACGATGACGCCTGACACCAGCAGTTCCGGCGTATTTGAAGCGCAAGCGAACGTTGCCAATCGCCCTGCCCCTTTACGTCGATATAACCATGTCCGCGACTTCCGCAATTTTATTAAATGTTGCGAGGGGATCGCGGCCGTAACGTCACTTCGAACAATCAACAGGCATGTGCGTCCATGACGTATTATTCGAAGATCGATCCGGCCAGTTGGCCGCAGAACGGCGAGGGGGGCCCCTGGGGACCTGCCGTCGGCCATTTCTTCGACCTGGTGCGGAGCCGCCCCTGGATCCTTGCTGTTTGTGCGCTCGCCGGCGTCGGCGCCGGTCTTGTCGGCAAATACATCCTGCCGACGAAATACGAATCCAGCACCCAACTTCTGTTCGACCCGCGCGGCTTCAAGCTGTTCAACAATGATCTGACGATCGGCAATTACGACGCCAATGCCGCGATCAACTACGTCGAAAGCCAGATGGGCGTGCTGCAGTCGGAGCGCGTTCTCTCGCGGCTGGTGCAGAGCGCCTGCTTCGACTCCGAGAAGGCCGATCCCGCTGCCTATGGCCTGACGGGCGTCTGCCCCAAGACCGACGCACGGGGCGACTGGGACGCCACGCTGAGCCTTCTGCGCCGCTCTCTCACCGTCAAGCGCGCCGAGCGCAGCTTCGTGGTCGATGTCGGCATGACCGGCCCCTCGCCGGAAGTCGCCGCCCGCCGGGCGAGCGGCATCGTCGCCGCCTATCTCGAGGAGGACGCGGCCACCCGCAACGATGCGGCTGCGCGCCTCACCGCCGACCTCTCCAGCCGCCTGGACAACCTGCGCGCGGCCGTCGCGCAATCCGAGGCCAAAGCCGAGCGCTATCGCCGCGACAAGAACCTCATTCGCGTCGGCGACAAGCTGCTGGTCGAACAGCAGCTGGCTTCCGCGACCACGGCGCTGAACGACACGCAGATCAAACTCGACCGCTCGAGCGCTCGGTTGAAGCAGATCGACGCCGCCGCGCAGAGCCCGAACACACTCGGCGCGCTTGGCGCAGACGCCGATACGCGCGCGCTTGCGCAGCTGCTCGAGCAGCGCAACAGAGCGCTCGTCGAAATCGCGCCGCTGGCGGCGCGCGTCGGCGCCCGGCATCCGTCGCTGGTGGCCGCCCGCTCTTCCCTTTCTCAGCTCGACCGCGCGATCGCCTCGGAAACCCGAGCTATCCGCTTCGCGGCGCGCGCCGATGTCGCACGCGCACATGGCGAAGAGCAAATCCTTGCCAAGACGGTCGCGAACCTCTCCACAAAGGTCACGCAAGCGCGCCAGTCCGAAATCGAGCTGCGCGAAATCGCGCAAGAGGTCGACGCCAACCGCAAGCTGCTCGAATCTTTCGAGACCCGCTCGCGCGAGGCCAAGGAATTCGGTCGTATCGACACGGGCAACCTGAGAATCGTGTCGATGGCGCGGGCGCCGGAACGCCAGAAACTTGCGCCCAAGATGGCGATTTTCGGTGGGCTCGGCATGTTCGTCGGACTGCTGATCGGTTTTGCGGTCCTTGCGGCCATGTCGCTGATGAGCTTCCTGCGCTCGGGCGGCTTCCGGGCCCCGGCGCCGAACCAGCCGCTGCCGCAATCCTACATGCCGACAGAAGTTCCCGTCCGTTATCGTTTCGGCTGATCGCAGCCAGGTCGCCCGATGACAATATCCGGCCAAAGAGCCTCGAAATCGCGCGTCGCAAGCTGGCTTGGCTGGGCCGGCTTCGACGCTGTTTCGCGGCTTGCTCTGATGACGGGCAGCACGATCGTCTTCTCGCGCCTGCTTGAACCACGCGACTTCGGCGTGACCGCGCTGGTTCTGACGATCGTGACGGTAGCAGCGATCTTCGTCGGCGCGCCGTTCGAGGAAGCGCTGACGCAGAAGAAGCACCTGCGCGCCTCGCATCTGCGCGCCGCGCTCGGCGCTTCATGGCTCATCGGCATTGTCATTCTTGGCCTGTCGATCTTTGCGGGTCGAATGCTCGCGTCATTTTATGGCGAGCCCGAGATCGCTCCGCTCCTCCCGATCGCGATGAGCTCAATCTTCTTCAGCGGGCACTCCGACATTCTCACCGCGCTCGCGCGACGCCTTCGACGCTTCAATGAAGTCGCCTACGCCACGATGATGGGCCATGTCATCGGCATCGGCATATCGGTGGCGCTGGCGCTCATGGGTTATGGCTTGTGGGCGCTCGTCGGGCAGCGGTTGCTGGTCGTCGTCGCGCGCGCACTCATCCTGCAGGCGCGCATCGGGTTCTTGATAACGCCGACCTGGTCCTCATCGCATATCGGCGAGCTCGGCCGTTTCGCCGGAGTGTCCTTCCTGTCGCGGTTGACGGACACGCTCACCTATCTCGCATTCAACAATCTGGTGCAGATCTTCTACGGCACGGCGATGCTGGGCCAGGTCAACATGGCCATGCGTCTGATCGAGCCGATCCGCGGCGCGATTACTGCGACCGGGCACAATCTTGCGTTTACATTCTTCGCCCGCGCGCAAAGCGACATGAATGCCCTGCGCAAGCTCGCCGATGATATCGTCTCGCAATCCGCCTTCCTGACCACACCGGTTTTCTTTGGCATCGCCGCCATCGCGCCAATGCTGCTGCCGCTTGTCGCTGGCCCCGGCTGGGACGATGCGGTGAAAATTGCCGTCTGCCTGTCGATCGCCAGCGCGATTGCCGTGCCCGCGGGCCTGTTCTTTACAGCCTTCTCCGCGCAGGCGCGGCCGGAATATAACTTCTACTCGCTGATCGTCGGCCTTCTGGCGATCGTGCTCGTTCTCACCGGCTTTGCCTGGCTTGGTCCGATCAGTGTCGGCCTGTCGCGGATCGCTGGCGACGGCATTCGCGCTATCTTCGCGGTCGGCCTGCCGTTGCGGGATTTCGACTGGCCGCGCCGCCAACGTTTCGCCGCGCTGGCGCCGGCATGGATCCTGTCGGGCGCCATGGGCGCTGCGGTCGCGGTCCTGCACCGCCTGGTCGGCGCCGAGCACCCATTGCTGCAGCTCCTGGTGCTGATCCCGGCCGGCGTCGTGATCTATTTCGGCCTGCTCGCGATCTTCGCACGTCGGCGCGCAGCAACGCTTTTCGCGCATCTTCCGCTCGCGCGGCTCACGACGGGACGACCGGCATCTCCATGACATCTGCTGCGCAGGATACGGTTCTCGTCACGGGCGGTCGCGGTTTCATCGGCGCCGCGCTGGTGTCCGCGCTCGGCAAGGCGGGTTTTCCGGCGCGCGCGGGCGTGCGCAGGCCTTCCTCTGCAGGTCAGATCGCCAGCGATCTCGACAATGCCGACGAAATCCGCGCAGCGCTCGCTGGCGCGAGCATCGCCGTTCACACGGCTTACGGCGATGTCGGCGCCATGCCGCTCCAATGCGCTAATCTTCTCGCCATCATGTCGGAAGCGGGAGTCGAGAGCCTCGTCTATTTCAGCTCGATCGCCGTCTACGGCGAACGCGACGGCGCCGTCGCCGAAAGCGATGGACCTGTCGGCGCACTCGACGCCTATGCGGCGGGCAAGATCGCCTGCGAAAATCAGGTCCGCGACTGGGCGCAAGACCCGGCGCACCCGCAACGCCGCGCGATCATCCTGCGACCGGGCATCGTCTACGGCCAAGGCAGCCGCTACTGGATCGACCGCCTCGCCCAACGCATCCGCGCTGGCGTCTGGGGCGATTTCGGCGCAGCGGGCGATGGCGTCGCCGCCCTCATTCACATCGACGATCTCGCCGATCTCGTCACGCGAGCAACACAGCGGCTGGCCAGCTCGGATCGTGCGTCGCTGCCGCGCGTCGCCACGCTCAACGCCGTCGGCGCGGACACGCCGAGCTGGAACGCCTATTTCCATGCCCTCGCGCAAGCGCTCGGCGCCCCTGCCCTGCCGCAGCTTGATGCGGCAGCATTGGGCCGCTGCGCGCCGGTCGCCCTTGCTGCCAAGGTCTGGCGCCGCGTCGGATTGCCAGGCTTCGAGAAACAGGCGCTGATCCCTGCAGCCGGCGAACTTGCGCTGTTTTCGCGCAAGGCTGATTACGACACGCGCGCGGCGCGCGAACTGCTGGGGTTTGCTCCATCCGTCTCGATGGCGGAGGGACTGCGGCGTTCGATCAATCAGGCGAAGAGATAGCGCCGCGCCGATAGCGGCGGCAGCACGATCCGCAGCGCACTATCGACTTCTCGCGCACGATCCAGGCTCTCGCCGAGCTGCGGGCTTGCTGCATCGAAACCGATCGTCTGCGCGAGTTTTCTGTTCTGCAGCCCGGCGCGCGGCAGATCGACCGCGATCTCGCGCGATGCACGATTGATCATCGCGATCCGCAGCGCCCCGCCCTCTTCCGCCGCAAAGGCGGAGAGCGCTGCGGGCATATCGTGCTCGATTGACAAAGCGCGTCCGGCAAAGGCGCCGCCCTTGATATCAGGCTGACGGTAGAGCCGATAAGATTCGCCCAGCAGATCCGCGAGACTGCCCCAGTGCGTCGCCATAAACACGCCGCCAGTCGCATAGCGGCCGAGCGCATCGGCAAGCGCCAGCGCAGTCGGCATGCGTTGGCCGAGGCCATAGTTGAATTCGGTGATAGCGAGTTTCGTGCCGGGGAAGCGCCGCGCGATCAGGCCGTGAAGGTTCGGCAGCAAGGGAAGCCCGACTGCATCCTCGCCCTTCTGGCCCAAGGCGCGGGAGACCCAGGATTGCTCGACGAAGTCTGGCTCCGTGAGGCTGCGCGGGGCATCGAGCCGCGCGCTGTCGAGAGCCTCCGTATCGGTACGAAACAGCTGGCCCTGGCTCGTGAAGGGATACCAGTGAACGTCGAGGGCATCGAGCAGGCGCTTGCCGTCTGCTTCCGAGGCCCTGCGAAAGGCATCGAGATACAGCGCCAGAAAGCTGCCATAGCGCGCATGCGCGGACCAATCCGGCGCATTCTGAAAATTGACCATTTCCGTCGCGCCCCAACTCGCCGGCCCGAAGACCAGCGCTGCGGGATCGACGGTCTTGATTGCACGCGCCGCCGCTATCGAGCGGGCGAGGAATTCATCGATCGGAACGCGCTGCGGCATCACGCGAGGATGGTTCTGCGTCCACAATCCCGGCTCATTGTCGAGCGCATAGGCGAATACGCCGCGCGACGAAGCGGCGCCGCCATATCTGTCAACGAGACGCGCGACGAGTTGCGGCAGATCGCAGATCGCGCGGTCAATGGGATCGCGCGCGCCAGCGCCGACGGTCCAGCGTGTCGGCGTGAAGCGGCGCGACGGCGCGGTTTCGCTCGGCGCAACTTCGCCGTTCATGTCGGCGGCGACGAAAGGCGACAGCGGCAGCGTGACGAGGCTGCGCGCGCCCATGGCAAGCGAGGCATCGTGCATCGTCTCGATGACGACGCCCGGCCGGGACCACGCGTCCTTCGGGATCTGCAAGGCGTCCAGCAGAAAATCGCCGTTCGCCTGATTGTGGTTCTTGCCCGCATTGCAGGCGTTGTTGACCCAATTGTAGGTTGTCGTGAGATCGCCGCCGAACCGGCGCGCCGTCACGCCTGCGCGGATATCGAAATGCGCTGACGGCGCGCCGCCGTCCATTACGCCGATCTCGTTCGATCCGAAGACGAGTTGGCTGATCGGCGCACCGGTCTTTTCCGGGCGCAGCCGCAAGGGGATTACCGAATCTGCGGCAGGGGACGGCGCCGCACTTCCGGAAATCGAGGCCGCGAGCCCGCCCGCCAGCAGATCGCGGCGGCTCGGGCGCCTCGCCGACATCAGGAAATCAGGCCGGCGCCATAGAGCGTCGGGCGGAAACGCGGCGTCCAGAGCACCTTGCCCAGTCCGCCATAGGCCGTCGCCGATGCGCGCTGCGCGCGCGAACGATCGAACGGCCGGAAGAGAACGGCAAGCGCGCCAGCGCAGAGGAATTGCACGAGGCCGACCACCATCCAGAGCGCGATCTTCGGCGCGCGGCCGGGCTCTGCCATCTGCTGCACGAAGACACGGATCTGGCCGCTGAGAAACTTGCGCTTGCAGACGTAGGCCCAGTCGAGCCGGCGCGGCGGCACCCATTCGACCACGCCTGCATGTGTGGCCCAGGCGAATCTGAAGCCTTTCATCGTCAGCCGCTCGAGCAGCAGCGAATCCTCGCCGCCGATTTCATTCAGGCTTTCCTCGAAGGGGGCGCCGTCCGACAGGCACAGCGCGCGGTCGAACATGGAATTGTTGGTGCCAAGGTATGCGGAGAGATCGGTGATGTCGTCGCCGTCGGGGCGTTCGATCGCGCGCGAGAAATAAGCCCCAAAGCCTCCAATCTCACCGGCTTCGTCAGCACGGGCTTCAACCGGTCCGAAGACGGCCTCGGCGCGGGTCTTGCGCGCGATGCGCAGCATTTCGGCGATCCAGTCCGGCCGCGCTTCCTCGTCGTCGTCGAGAAAGGCGATCCAGCGCCCCTGCGCCTGGCGGACGCCGGCATTGCGCGCGGTTGCGACGCCCGGCGAGGGCTCGCTGAAATAGGCGATCGGCCAACCCTCGGCGCCGCAGGCCTCCACCGTGGCGCGCGCGCTCTCGTCGCGCGAATTGTCGACGACGATGATTTCGATAGACGTTTCTTCCAGGCCGGTCTGCGCGCGGACGCTGGCGAGCGCACGCTGGAGACATTTCTGCCGGTTCAACGTCGGAATGACGATAGAAACGGTCTCCATGCGGAACTCCGGCACGCCGCACGCGGCGGAAGTCGGACCGGCGTGCGCAAGGGAATGTTGACGTTTGTGCCGCAAAGGTAAGGACCAAGCGTAACCATTCCCCTAAGGCGTTTCGAACGATCTGCCTTAGTTCCGACCTCCTATGCGGCGGGCATGAGCTCCACAGACGCGCTGACCCTGCACTACCGAATGGCGCCGGCGCGGCCAGCCGTCTCCTCACGGCTGGAACGCGCGACAAGCCTGCTGTTCATTGGCTTTCTGCTGCTCACGTTCGTGGGCACGCATCCGCTGCAGGTCGGCTCGGTCGCCCAGCGCGCAGACGGCTCCATTCTCGATCGCCTCGTCGTGTTTTCCCTCTTCGGGCTTGCGCTCGGTGTCATCTGGATGGCGCGGGAGACAGCGTTGCGAACGCTGATGCGCAATGTCGGGCTCATCTTCATCGTCGGCTTCTGCATCGCCAGCGTCACATGGTCGGCATTCCCCGCCCTGACGCTCCGGCGCAGCGTTCTTCTGTTCCTTCTCACCTCCATCTCCTTCGCCATCGCGGTCGGCGCGACGGATCTGCGGCGCCTGCATACGCAATTGTTCGTGACGCTGGCGGCGGTCATCCTCATTAATATACTGGTAACCATAGCCGTGCCCGGCGAAGCCATCTCGCCGATCGGCGTCAAGGGCATCTACACGCAGAAGAATGTCGCGGGCATCGTCGCGCTGATCACGCTGGTCGTCGGCGCGACATGGATGGTGGGCGCGGGTCGGCGCCGCCTGCTGTTCGCCTTCGCCGCGATGGCCATGACGTTCGGGTTTCTCGTCGTCACCAAATCACGCACGTCGATGAACCTCGCGCTGCTCGGCGTCGCAACCGTCGCCTTCGTCGCAATGGCGGAAAAGTTCGGGACGGCCTTTATCATGGCGACCGGCGTCATCGGCGCCTTGTTAACGTCTGCAGCCCTCGTCTGGCTCGGCCTCTACGATTTCGACTTTTCCACCGCGCTTGCCGCATTGATCGGCGACGCCTCCTACTCCGGCCGCGAAGAGCTGTGGGCCTTCGCGCGGAACGACGCCGAGAAACGCTCGATACTGGGCTACGGCTATGGCGCCTATTGGGACGTCGGCATGGCGAATGATCCGCTGATACGCGCGGAGGCCGGAAGCTGGCTGGCCGCCGTCGAAACGGGCGTCATCAACCAGGCCCACCACGGCTACCTCGAATTGTGGCTTCACGTCGGCCTGCCCATGACGGTGTTTGCGACCGTCTTCGTCGCCCAGCGGGCGCTCTTTGGCGGATTTCGCGCCCTGTTCGGCGCAGGCTCCGTCGAATCCCGCGTCTTCCTCGGCGCGCTGGCCGCCCTTCTGCTGATCTTCCTGCTGCACAATCTCACCGAAGCCTCGCTGTTCATGCGCGGCGAGATTTTCAGCAATTTCGCCGTCTTCTCGATGCTGCTTCTTTCGCGCGCGCGCGATCTCGGCGCACAGGGCAGCGGGGGCCTGCGATGAGCGCGGCGCCCGAGCAGCCGGGTCCCGTCCTCTCGCTCGTCATTTGCACGTTCCATCGCGAGCGCCTGCTCGGCCTCGCGCTCGCCAGCGTGAACGCACAGGCCGCGCCGGCCGACTTTCCGGTCGAGATCGTTGTCGTCGACAATTCCGATGAATGTTCGGCGCGCCCAACCGTCGATGCGCTGGCCCTCGCCTCGCAATTTCCCATCCGGTATGTCGAGGCGCATCCGCCGAACATTTCGGTCGCGCGCAACGCCGGAGTTGCGGCCGCGTCCGGCGCCGCTGTCGCCTTTCTCGATGACGATCAGGAACTGGCGGACGGCTGGCTCGTAGCGGTCGCGGCGGCGCTGAAGGAGCTGCCGCACGACGCATTTTTTGGGGCCGTAGAACCCCTTTTCGAAGCGCCGGCCGAGGCGACCGCCATGGCGCGCCAGCTTTTTTCGCGCAGGCTGGACGCGCCGCATGGCGCGGAACTCGTCGCGTTCGGCCCACAGAAAACGCGCGACATTGCGCTCGCCACCAACAATTCAATCTTTCGCCGCGCGTCGCTTCCTGCCGACTGCCTGTTCGATCTCGCCTTCGGCAACGGCGGCGGCGAGGATTACGACCTCATCTGCCGCATGCAGCGCGAGGGCAAGCGCTTCGCCTGGTTGCCAGACGCCTGCGCGCGTGAATTCGTGCCTGCCAGCCGCTGCGAGGCCGGCTACTTGCGTCGCCGCTTCTTTGCCGGCGGACAGGCTTTCGCGCAAGCGGTTGCGAATGCGAGCGAGCATCCGCGCAGTACGCGCTGGTCGATCCGCGCCAAGGCGCTCGTCCAGCTCGCGCTGCTGGCGGCGCGCACGCCGCTCGCGCTTGCGCGCGGACAGGCCGCGCTGACAGACCACCTGCATGTATTTGCGGGCGCGCTCGGAAAACTCTCCTTCGCCGAGATCAAGCCAATCTACCGCGAAACGGCGCCGGCGCGTTAAGACTCGTGGTGGCTTAACCGCGTCTTTACCGGCATCGTTTACCTTACGTCACAAGTAGTTTTGCGTTGTGCGTTTGGAGTGCGCGTATGAGTCTCTCAGGACTCGCCGACAGTTCGGGTCGCCCCGGGGGTTCCGAACTCCGGGTAAACATGGTCAACATGCGGCGCTCGCTCGACGCCATCATCGGCAGTGCGCTCGCCCGCAAGGGCTTCACCTTCTTCACCGTAAACCTCGATCACATGGTCAAGCTCGGCCAGAGCGAACCGTTTCGCCAGGCCTATTCGCGCGCCGACTACATTACGGCCGACGGCTGGCCGATCGTGTGGCTGGCGCGCGGGACCGACCGCCGCAAAACGCCGCGTCCGGGCTCGGTGGATCGCCGCAAGCAGCCCGCGCTGGAGCGCACGACGGGCGCCGATCTGCTCGAACCCATGTGCCGCGAGGCCGCCAAGCACGGCCTGCCTCTTTATTTCATCGGTCCAAGCCCGGCTTCGCAGGCCGCTGGCCTGCGCATTCTTGGCGAGCGATATCCTGGCCTCGCGGTCGCGGGCGCGGAGACGCCGCAGTTGCCGGCGGAGATCGACGTTGCGACGATAGATGCGCTTGCCGCGCGACTTTCAGATTCCGGCGCGCGCGTGTGCGTCGTCTCGCTTGGCGCGCCAAAGCAGGAAGTTCTTGCGGACGCGCTGCATCGGCGTTGCCCGGATGTCGGCTTTCTCTGTGTCGGCGCCGCGCTCGACTTCATCTCGGGTCATTCCGTCCGCGCGCCCGTCTGGGTGCGCCGCATCGGCATGGAATGGTTCTGGCGCATGATCGGCGATCCGAAGCGGTTGCTCGCACGCTACATCGGTTGCGGCGTCACGCTCGTCAAACTCTCCCTTCCCTCCGTCTTCAAAGGCGTCCCGCAGCTCCGCGTTATCGATTCAGAATGATCTCCAAACCTGCCTGCCGCCGGGGTTCCCCGACCGTGGGACGGAGCCGGCGGCGTTCGAGGCGAATGTCATGAGAAAAGCGTCCAGTCGACTATTTGCATATGCCATCGCGGCTCCGCTGAGCTTTTCGCTCGCGGGCTGCGACACGCTCTCGGAGCATGTGAAGCCGCCGTCGCAGATGACGGCGACACATTCCATCACTGCGCCGCGAACGCAGTCTGGCGACAAGATCAAGCTCGTCGTCTACGGCGAAGACAAGATGTCGGGCGACTACGAGATCGACGCCAACGGGCTGATCCAGGTGCCGCTGCTCGGCGCCGTCCGCGTCGGCGGCATGAGCAAGAAGGAAATCGAGAGCACGATTTCAGGCCGTCTGCGCGCAAGCCAGATCCTGCTCAACCCGATCGTGACCGTCGACGTCGCCTCTACCCGGCCCATCTACGTGATGGGCGAGGTCGAGAAGCCTGGCGAATACACCTATCGCAACGGACTGAATGTCCTCAGCGCGGTCGCGGTCGCCGGCGGTTTCACCTATCGCGCGAGCAAATCCAAAGTTCTCGTCAAACGCGCCGGCGAGAAAGGGCTGACGGAATATCGCCTGACGCCTGACATCCCGGTCAACCCCGGCGATATTGTCAGTGTTCCCGAGCGCTACTTCTAGAACGCGCCCTTCCCCGTCGCGTCGGATACGAAACGCGAGCGTGGTCTGCGCGCTCGTCGCGCCGACGTTTGCCTGGGGTCAGGTCGCGCCGGAGCCGACGACTGTCGCGGAAGACGCGATGGCGCTGCTCGCCCCGGCGCCCCATAGCGCGAAAAACCCACTGCTGAAGCCCGGCCGCGAATATCGCGGCGTGCCGGTCGAAAGTTGGATGCTCTACCCCTCGATCATCGCGGGCGCGACATTCGACGACAATCTGGTGTGGTCGCGGACGAACCGCATTGCTGCTGCGGGCGTCAGGCTTGCACCTGAAATCATCGCAATCCGCGATGTCGGCGCGTCGAAGACCACGGTGTTCGGCTCCGTGGATGCGCATGTCTATCCCAGCGTCGGGCGCGCCGACACCGTGTCGGCGCGCGCTGGGGTCGAGCAAATCTGGACGCCGACGCACGATCTGACGATCAAGGGCAAGCTGGAATATGACCGCACCGCGCTTGCGATCAGTTCGAACTTCGTCGTCAACAATTCCGTCCTGTCTACGATTGCCTCGCCGCAGGTCGACGACAAGGTGAAAGGCGCGGTCGCCGTCCAGAAGACGTTCGGACGCATGTTCGCAGGCGTCTCGTTAGAAGCTGCGGCGACCGGCTACCACGCCTTTCAGACATCGACAGGATGGGTTGCACAGAGCTATCGCAACAGCCGCGTCGAAACCGCGACGGTGCGCATCGGCGGCTGGGTGACGCCCGCGATCTACGCCTTCGGCGAAGCCAGCGGCAATGCGCGCGACTATACGAACTCGAACTACGCCTCCAAGGGGTACCGAGCGATTGCGGGCCTCGGCTCCGATCGCATCAGCCTGTTCCGTGGCGAGATCTATGCGGGCTTCCAGCAACAATTCTATCAGAACTACACGCTTGGAACGGCGTCGAGCCCCGTCCTCGGCGGACAGGTCTACTGGTATCCCACGCGCTGGATCACACTGCGCGCGGCCGTCGACCAGACCTTCACCGATTCCAACCTGCCCACCGTCGGCAATCCCGGAGGCTATCCGAGCAAGGTCACCGCAGCGCGTCTCAGCGCCGTCTTCAAACCGAGCAAGGATTTCACGGCGACATGGCGCGGCAGCTACGAACACGCGACCTATTTGTCGACCACGCGCCGCGACGACGGATGGCGAACCGGCGTAGAGGCCGCCTATCAGATAACCAGCAACGTCGAACTGCTGGGCGCCTACGAATTCTCAAAAGTCTTCTCGACCGACCCGTTCGGCGGTTACACACGCAATTCGGTGTCGCTGGGGATGAAATACCGCTATTAGGCCGGTTGGCCAGCCAGCGCCCCGACCGAGCGTTTCGCGAATTTGATCAACCGCTGCTTGCCGCGCAGCCCGAGCACCGTCGCGACAAGTTCATGCGCGCGTGTACCGGGCTGTCCCTTGAGTCCCAGCATGCGTGCGGTCTGTTCGGCCTTGCGGCCGATGCCATCCTCGCCGCCATCGTAGGCAAGCCTGGCGAGCCCATAGTAAGCCTGCGCGAGTTCCTCCTCGGGACCATTTTCCATGCTTGGCATGTCCGCGCGGATGCGCTCGAGCACCGCAAATTGCGACGCCAGCGTCTGGCGCGTGTTGGAACGGGTGATGCGCCGTGGGTCGTCTGACTGTACATACACGCCGAGCCCATGCGCTGAAGTGGAGACGCGGGCGCCATACATGACGGCGCGGTACATCAGGTCGCCATCCTGATTCTTCGCAAGATATTCGTCCCATCCGCCGATCTCGCGCACAAACTCCGTGCGCCAGATGACGGCGCACGGAGGCGTATAGTCTCCCACAAGCCACTTGCTCACGATCGTCTCACGGTCCAGCGAGCCATAGCGGCCGTGAGGATAGATGACCCGGCGGGAGCCATCCGGCAATTCGAAACAGAAGGGCGAAAGCACGACGTCGGCGTCTTCGCTCCAAGCCGTGCGGCTGCCGAGCTCCAGGAGCGGCCCTTCAACATAGTCGTCGGCGTCCATGAACATGACATAGTCGGTGTCGGTCAGCGCGAGACCTTCATTGCGGCACACCGGCGCGCCGCTCTTGGCTTCCAGAACGACGATGCGGATCTCGTCCGAAAGGCTGCGCGCGATCTGCTCAGCTTTCGGATCGGGACCATCGAACACGACCACGATATCAAGCGGGTTCACGTGCGGCAGGCAGGAGTTGATCGTGCGCGCCAGCGTGTCGGCGCAATTATAGGCCGGAATGACGATACCGACGCTCACAGACGCTCTCCATCTCCTGCAGACATCGCCATCGGCGCTTTGGCGAGCTGCTTCTACGCTTCGGCGATGGAAACACGCGCCATCTAAGCGCCCCTTGGGAAAAGCGTTCCAATTAGAGCTAAATGCCGCGATTTAAGGTGGGCGCGCAGGCGCCGTTCACGGAACCGCAACGCTATCGAGGTTAATTCTGAGGCCAATTACGCGCCGAATAGCCGCGACGGAACGGGACATGGCCGCCTCTTCAACAATCGGAATCGCCATCGTCGGCTGCGGCTACGTCGCGGATTCCTATCGGTATTGTCTCCCCCTTCATACCGAGCATTTGCAACTGCTCGGCGTGTGGGACCGTGACCCGCAGCGGTTGGCCGCCTATAGGGGCTGCTGGGGCGATAGTGCCTATGCAAGCCTCGACGAAACCCTCGGAGACGAGAGAGTCCAAATCGTCGTCAACCTTACCGATCCGGAAAATCACTCCGATGTAACTCTGGCGTCCATCGCTGCCGGCAAACACGTCTACACCGAGAAGCCGCTGGCGATGACGATGGCGCAAGCGATCGACCTGCGCGATCGTGCGCGCAACGCGGGCGTGCGCATCGGCGCCGCGCCCTGCAACCTGCTGGGCGAGGCGTCGCAAACGCTCTGGAAGGCCGTGCGCGATGGGCGCATCGGGCGGCCCGTGCTCGCCTATGCCGAACTCGACGACGGCATGGTCCATCGCGCCAATTACCAGACATGGGTCAGCCGCTCCGGCCGCGTCTGGCCTGCGCGCGGCGAATTCGAGACCGGCTGCACGTTCGAGCACGCGGGCTATGCGCTCACGGTGCTTGCCGGCATGTTCGGTCCCGTGCGGCGCTTGACATCTTTCGCGGCGCTGCTGATACCCGACAAGAAGGCGACGCCGCCCCTGCCCCGTCCCGCCCCCGACTTTTCCGTCGGCATGCTGGAGTTCGATCACGGCGTCGTCGCGCGGCTCACCAATTCCATCGTCGCGCCCTACGAGCATCGCTTTCGCGTGGTCGGCGAGGATGGCGCGCTCGATATCAGGGAACCCTGGGATTATTCCTGCCCGGTGGTGTTGCGCAAGCCCGCGGAAGGCCGCATCTCGCGCATTCTCGAACGCCGCTTCGGCGGGTTCGGCGGCGCGCGCGTGCCGCATGTGCGGCCGACGCCCTTCAAGGGCGGGCGCGGCAAGCCGACCATGGATTTCTGCCGTGGCATTGCGGAACTCGCCGCGTCGATCCGCGAAGACAGGCGCAGCCGGCTCGACGAGGATTTCGCCGTCCACGTCACGGAGGTGACGGAAGTGCTGCAATATCCCGAGCGCTTTGCGCGACCCTACGATGTGCAATCGACAGAT
>Ga0209023_10003874_pt1 | contig 17506 bp, 11 predicted proteins | sample LakOneMetagenome_FD_187468 | JGI IMG/M metagenome (GOLD analysis project Ga0209023, IMG submission 187468) | Freshwater and sediment microbial communities from Lake Erie, Canada (SPAdes) (version 2) | ecosystem: Environmental > Aquatic > Freshwater > Lentic | place: Lake Erie, Canada... | reverse complement strand
GGCAGGCGCGCTAAAGCCCGGCGGCGAGATGCCACTGAGAGGGATGGCGGTTCGACTCATGGAATGACTATCCGCATTGACCGACATAGCCGCAGGCCGTGCAAAAGTCGCAGCCGTCACGATGAATCATCGTCGGGTTGTGGCACTCCGGGCACACCTTGCCGGGAAGCGCGTGCAGGGCGCCCGCCTCGGTTGGCGCATCAAGCACGCCCATGTCGCGAATCGGGAAACCGTCTTCATTCAGGATGCCGAGCATTGCGTAGCGATGAATGATCAGCCGCGCCATGTAGGCAACGGTGGAAGGCCAGGTCTGCTGCCGCCGTTCGCCGTGCGGCAGGCCGGGCACGAAGGCCATGAATTGGCCGAGCGGCTCGGCATAGTTGAGCAATTTGCGCAGCTTCATGCCGATCCACGCCGGATCGATCACTCGCATGTCGAGCGAGAGCAGACGCGCAACGCCATCCAGCGCACGCGGGTAATTGCCCGAGAGCCCGAGCGCGCACGGCCGTGTCGTTGCGCCGCCTTCGCCATCAGGCAGCGTTACTTCCTTGAGTGTCAGCGAGAAATGTTCACCTGCGACCGGGTTGTCGATATCCACGGTCCACGCCAGCGTGCCCGAGGGACCGGTTTCCGGCTCATCCCGGCTGAACATCGCGTCCATGACCGGCGTCGGTGTTTTTGCGGCATCGTCCGATGCCGAAGGCAAGGCATGCAACATTTCGCAGCGCCAGCGAATCACGGCAGCCGTCGCTGCAACAACGCCGGGGAACATGCGCATCTGCGAGTGTGGCGGAAACGGCATTTCGAACGCCCGCTCCTCGGCAACGGTTGCGAGCGCATCCAGCTTGAGCTGCAGCCAGGCTGCGTCATTGGCGCGCAAATCCATTGACAGCGTCTTCGCCAGCGCACCGAGTCCACGTGGTTGTTCAGCTCCGTTGACCCAGACTTCAAACGGCCGCGAACCGCCGCCATTTTCATTGGCGAGCTCACCAACGAACAGCGCAAAATCACCGAACGGATGGTGGATCATGTACGTCCACGCCGGATTACCGCCGGGCAAGTCTGGTCGTCCAGGCCAGCGCAGCGACGCGAGCACAGGTGCTGGCAGGCGCTTCAACGCGAGCCTCTGATTGACGCCGTCAACGGCGAGACTCTCGCTGACTTTCGCCGGCTCATGCGTGCTCAGCACCGAGCCAAGCACCGCATTCGGTCGATACGTCGCCAGCCCTTTAAGCCCCGAGCGCCATGCTTCAAGATAGAGGTCCTGAAAGTCCTGATACGGATAGTCCGCCGGCACGTTCACGGTCTTGGAGATAGCAGTATCGATGTACGGCGCCACCGCAGCCACCATCGCAGCATGCGAATGCGCACTCATCTCGAGCGCCGTCACGAAGGCGTGCGGCAGCGGTTCATTCCTGCTGTTGCCACCGCGCAGATGGTGGAACAGGCGCCACGCGTGGTCCTCGACCGAATATTCCTTGCTGCTGCCATCGGGCATGCGTTTCTTGCGCAGATAGCTCCAACTGAACGGCGGTTCGATACCGTTGCTCGCGTTGTCGGCAAAGGCAAGACTGATGGTGCCGGTCGGTGCAATCGACAGCAGATGCGAATTACGGATGCCGGTCTTTCGGATGCTGGCTTTTGTTTCAGAGGGCAGGCGCGACGCGAAAGTCGGCGCACTCAGATAGAGGTCCGCGTTGAACAAGGGAAATGCGCCGCGTTCGCGCGCGAGATCCACCGAGGCGGCATAGGCGGTATCGCGCATCAGCTCCGAAATGCGCCGCGCCATTTCGCGCGCATCTTCGGTGTCATAGCGCAGGTTGAGCATGACCAGTGCATCGCCCAATGCAGTGAAGCCGAGCCCCACGCGGCGCTTGTTGTCGGCCTCATGCCTCTGCTGTGGCAACGGCCAAACGGTGACGTCCAGTACGTTGTCAAGCATGCGCACGGCGACACGAACGAGTTGCGTGAAACCCGTTTCATCAAAACGTGCGCGCTCGGTGAACGGTTCCCGCACGAATCGCGCGAGATCAATCGATCCGAGGCAACAGCAGCCATACGGCGGCAACGGCTGCTCGGCGCAGGGGTTGGTGGTGCTGATGGTTTCGCAGTACGACAGGTTGTTGTCGCGATTGATGCGATCGAGAAACAGCACGCCCGGCTCGGCATGGTCGTAAGTCGAACGCATGATCTGATCCCACAACGTGCGGGCGGGCAAGGTGCGATACACCCACAGGCCGCCATCCGCCGAACCAAGCTGATAACCGCCGGCTGCCATCTGTTCCGGCCCCGGCATTGCACGATGTGTGAGCGTTACGGTGCCATCGTTGACCACGGCTTCCATGAAGGCATCGGTGATGGCCACCGAGACGTTGAAGTTCTTGAGATCCCCGGTGTCCTTGGCGTGAATGAATTCTTCAATGTCCGGATGATCACAGCGCAAAACGCCCATCTGGGCGCCGCGGCGCGAACCCGCCGATTCCACCGTCTCGCACGATCGGTCAAACACGCGCATGTACGACACCGGTCCCGACGCGAGCGATTGCGTACTGCCCACCGCCGAGCCGCGCGGGCGGATGCGCGAAAAATCGTAGCCAACGCCACCGCCTCGGCGCATGGTTTCCGCCGCCTCAGACAGTGCAGCGTAAATGCCGGGATGGCCGTCCTCGACATGGGTGATCGAATCCCCTACTGGCTGCACGAAGCAGTTGATCAGTGTGGCCGAGAGGGACGTCCCGGCGGCCGACTGGATACGTCCCGCTGGCACAAAACCATTTTGCAGCGCATGCAGGAATTGCTGCTGCCAGTGCGCGCGATGCTCAACCGCTTCGGCCTGTGCCAGTGCGTCAGCAACGCGACGGCTCACATCCTCAATACTGCGCTCATCGCCCTTGGCATATTTCTCGATGAGCACCTCCTCGCTGATCGCCTGCGCGGGCAGCGGCAGGAGATTCTGACGGGTCTCAACGAGTGGTAGTGATTCAGTCATATCCGATCCTGTGTGAGAGGTAAGGAGGCTGCTTGGCCACGATTAATAGGGAAACTCGAATTGGCCTTCCTTACGAAGGATTAATTTTGCGCCTAATTCAGCCGGGCTGCCCGTCGGTGCGCGGTTGTCCAAACCACTGGCCGTAGCGCAATGCCCAGAGAACCGTAGCCAGCGCCCATAAACAGGCCGCTAGCGGCGTCAACCATGGCGGTGCTGCAGACCAGGCCGCTGCGACCAACCGCAACAGAGTCGCGCTCTGCTGAATCCAGAACAGCCACCAGACGTAATCGTCAGCCACCAGTCGCCGTCCGCTATGTCCGGCGCTCACGCGGGTTGCCATTGCAATCAGTATTGCCCCCATAAACCCCATGGTGAGCGCGTGGGTTGGCGCCAGACCCAATGACTGGCTACCGCCGGTAAGCAGCATCATCAGGTGCGATGCCGCCTGTAGCGCAAACGTTACGCCTAGCCAGACGAAGCCCATATGCAGCATGGCGAGCAGCCGCACACGCAGGCTTTGCATGAGGCCCCACTTGACCGCGAGTGCGAGCAGGCCAACTGCCAGCGGGACTTCGAGCGCCACCTGAACCACACGCAGGCTGTCAGGGACTGGCCATACAACGAGCTCAAGTAGCGCAAACACGAGCTCCAGCAGCGACGCCCCCACAAATACGCCCAGCAGCCACATGGGACGCCATGCATTGAGCATCGGCACCACATTGGCTGTGAAAAAAGGAATCATGCGATGTGCAACCGAGACGTAAACCATCGCAGCAAAACCCCACAGACCGACCATGACGCAGGCACGGATGACCGTGAATTGCCCCAACAGCAGCCCTGAAGCGGCGGCCCACATCGCCAGCGCACCGGCCAAAGACGCAATCATTACCACTGTCGCATGAACACGATCAGGCGCACGACTGCTGCGCACCAGCGCCACGAAACGGAGCGTGGTAGCGGTCCAACCGGAAGCGACAAGCGCGACGCATGCTGCGGCCGCCCATGCATGCACGTGCACGGAAGGCACGTAAAGCAACCAGCCAGCCACCATCGCCGCGATCGGTCGCGTCAAAACGGCGGCATCGATCGGCCCATGTCCTAGCCACTTGGGGCCCGCGGTGAACAGAAACCCAAGGAAAAACAACGGCATGAATCCAAAACACATCAAGGTACTGTGCGCGATCGCGGGAGGCACCGCCCAGGGGACGTCGACCGGGAGATAACGAGCGGTCAATGCAATCGCCCACCACAAAGCGCTGACGGTCATGATCAATGCACCTGCGGCAAACCCAAGGCGGTGCGGCGCAGAAAGCAGTATCGACCAGCGCCATGTTGACGGCGTTCCTGCGGCGTCGACTGCGGTAGTGCCAGACTCCCCGGCAAATGGCTTCAGCAGGGACACATTCATATGTGTTGTCGCGCGATCAGGCCGCGAGCGGCAGGCTACGCGTCAGCATCCGCTCCAGCAAATCACGAACCGATCGTATTTGCGCGCCAAACGGCAGCGCGCCAGCACCGCGAAAGAACAGACCCTTCTTGACGTCTCCGCGCAGCGCTGCAGCGAGCTGGTTGTCAATGCAGAACTGCCCCCAATCAGCAAGTCCATCGCGCAGCCCACATTGCGCAAGACAATCAAATTTCTTCGTGCAGCGTGTCTTTGCGTGAGCGATCTCCCTGAGTTTAGGCTCCACCGTCAAGTAGCTCTTCATCCACGTCGTCGCCACGGCGCGTGCGGGCAAGCCGGCCACGCTGACGAACTCCACCATATCTTCATCAGTGGCATTGGCGAGCACCTTCTTGAACTCGGAGTGTGCGTCGCACTCCTCGGTGACCGCAAACGGTGTGCCGAGCTGCACAGCTGCAGCTCCCATTGATTGCAGCCGGGCAATATCCTCGCAGGTACGGATGCCGCCCGCCGCGATCAACGGCACCTTCGATTCAATTCCGGCCATGCGCAAGAAGGCCATTGCAGTCGGGATCACATTTTCGAAGTCAAATCGCGGATCGTTGATGTCGGTCAGTCGCGTCGCACCCAGATGCCCGCCCGCGTAACGGGGATGCTCTATCACGACCGCGCCTGGCAATCGCCCCTTGCGCTCCCACTTCTTCACGACCAACTGAATGCCACGTGCGTCGGACAGAATCGGAATCAAAAGCGTCTCGGGATAGTCCTTCGCAAGTTCCGGCAAGTCGAGGGGCAACCCTGCCCCCACGACCACCGCATCGATCCCACATTCCAGCGCGCGTCGCACTGAAGCCGCATACTCGCTGACCGCGCGCATGACATTGACCGCAAGCAGACCACACCCCTGTGCAAGGCCTTGCGCCTTGCGAATTTCGCGCGACAGCGCCTCAAGATTCGCCTCATCAATGATGCGCTTGCTCTCGGCGGCCACCGGCAGTGAGGCAGTACGCTCCAGCAAATCCGGATGGTGATGACGCAGATCGACCGACGCAATGGTGCCCACACCACCGAACGATGCAACTGTCCCGGCAAGACGATGTGCCGATACGCCTACACCCATGCCACCCTGAACAATTGGCAGTAGCTTGCGCCCGCCGAGCAACAGTGGTTGCAGGCCGCTTTGCTGGGCGATTTTCAGTAGCCAGGCACCAACCGGTACCGATGGTGCGTCGCGCAACGTGGCAGGACGCGGCGCGGTGCTGTGCCCGGTCGCAACGTCCAGAGCCGTCTGCAGGTGTGCTCTCTGTCGGCCGAAAAACATTTGCATGAAAATCCTTAAAGTGGCTGCGTCGATATGTCGCCGACCGGCGCACGAAACGCGTCCGCATAAATCTCGTATGGTCCTGTACCGCTGTGGCCCGACGATGACGCGGGGACAAAGGCGCTCGTTTTCACGTCGAATACGTGCACCTCACCGTCTTCGATCACGTAGTGCCATCCGTGCAGCGCAAGCGTTCCCAGTTCGACCTGCTCACGCACCATCGGATAGTCCATCAGGCGCTCCAGTTGCAGCACAACTGCCCGCTGTTCGGTGCGACGCAGCGCCTCCGGCGTGATCTGTACGGGTAGCGTGGCCTCACGCCCCAATTCCAGCCACGCCGAGAGATTTGTTGCAGCATAGGGAACTTCATCGTACAACGCACGAATGCCGCCACAATGACTGTGACCGCAAACGACGATGCGCGAAACGTGAAGGTTGAGCAATGCAAACTCAATCGCAGCGGCCGTACCGTGATAGCCCGCAGAGCCTTCATGCGGCGGCACAAATGCGCCGACGTTACGCACGATAAATAGCTCGCCCGGCCCGGTGCCCGTGAGGAGATAAGGTACCAGTCGCGAATCCGAACAGCCGATGAACAGTATGGAGGGGTGCTGCCCCTCTGCAACCAGGGACTTGAACTGATCCTGTACTCCGGGGAAATAGTCGTCGTGGAAACGGCGCAGGCGCTGCAGCAGTTCATCCGGTTGATTCATATTGCACCCTGCGTCGACGTTAGTTGATCAGGCGCAAACGAACCAGTCGGACCAGCGACTGATTTATCAGGCAGCGCGCAACCTTGTCAGTCGGGGTTTGCACCATGAAATCAGCAACACGTGATATCAAAGACCGCCACATCCCGCAGAAACACATGGATCCATACTCAATTTAGCAGCTGTCACTACCATCGCCGATTGCTCTCAAGGTATCGCGCGAACTAGTCATTCGCGGACAACTGCACCGCTTGTCCGACGCGATCAAACGACACAAATCCCTCGAGCCGACCCTGTTTGATAGCCTCCACCATGCGCTCCAGTGGCTGCGCTGCATCTTCGCTGGCAGGCGGGTGGTCGCGACGCCCTGAGAGGGCGGCGACAAAGACAAAGCGCCAGTCTCGCCCCATATTGTTCGATTCATCCACCAGCGCACGGAAGTCAGTGAGCTCGTCCGGTGCCTTGTCCACGCACATCAACGGCACTAGCACGCCGCCGTGACCGTGCTCAAAATCGGTGATCTGTTCCGTAGTGGCCCCGTCAGGCAGTTCAACCCCTGCAAACACGAACAAAAGTCGTTGCGGCTCTGGTTGCGCCAGAGCTGCATGCATGAGGTTGTCAAAATTCGAAATGTCCATGAAATGATCTGCTCAAACGGAAAACGGATACCGCGAGACTGCGGAGCACATGACGAAGCGAGATTCCTGCAGCGGGTATGACGTATCGCCCATTCCTGCCTACTGCACTAGAGGCGTGGCCGCCGTCTCCAGCACAATACCTTCTACATCGGCCTGCGACGCAAGCAATTGCAGGAATTGCCGCAAAGCAGTGACATAGGTCTGTTGATGCAGGGCCAATGCAACCGCACCTCGAACTGTTTCGTAGTCCTGCGCCACACCAGCCTTCCTCTCAATCACTTCGACGACGTGCAAGCCGAAGCGACTGTGTACGAGCCGGGACAAGACACCGACTTCCGTATGTCCAAAAAGCTCGCGCGCAAATTCTGGCGCGCAGTCGGCGACGGTGAGCCAACCGAGATCACCGCCGTTGGCACTGCTCGGACAATTACTCAAACTCGCAGCCAACTCAGAGAATTTCTGCGGCGCTGCGTCGTCGCGACAGCGCGCATCAAGCAAGGCTGCCTCCGCACGCTTGCGTAGCTGAACCACATCGACGCCCGGCGTTACGGCAAACAGAATATGGCGAGCGTGTACTTGCTCTCCCGCCTGAAAGCGGGACCGCTGCGCCTCATAGTATCGGTGACAGGCAGTCTCATCGGGTTGCGGCAGTTGCAGGTTCTGCTCCAGAAGGAGTTCGATCGCAGCCACCGCCGCTTCGTTTTGAATGCCGTCGTCTGTCGCAATATCCGACGCGGGAAGCAATCCCTGACGGATAGCCGCCTGCCGCAGCAGCTCGCCGTATGCACGCTGCCTCACCGTGTCGTCATCCGGTCGATCGTCCTGCGCATGCAATGCGATGCCATTAACTCTGGCGCAAGGCGCGTTTTCCACACGTACCGGAGCGAATGCTGCCTCCTCGCCAACGCTGGGCCATGTCTGCTCTTTATTTGTACTTCCAGCACAACTGCACTGTCCTGATCCTGAACCACATCCGTGTTCCATGATGCACGCTCCTTCTAGTTCGAGTTGCGCGGAATGACGCGTTGATCCGCCGGGAGATTAAGTCGGCGACTGCGCACGACCTGGTATGGGCGTAACACATAACTCACAGAGGCGAAGCCGCTCCACACATGAACCAGTCGCGTGAACGGGAACACCAGAAAGATCGACATGCCGAGGAACATGTGCAGGCGGAACACCCAACCCGCCTCGGCAAGCAACTCGGCTGCACCCGCGTGAAAGGTAACAATATGTTGCGCCCATTCCGCAAGCCTCAGCATCATGCTGCCATCGAGATGTTGGGCCGAGAATGGAATCGTTGCCAGACCCAGCGCCAGTTGCAGCCATAGCAAAACGAGAATCAGGATGTCGCTGGCTTTCGACGTCGCGCGGATACGGGCATCAGTCAGGCGGCGATGCAGAAGTAGCGTCAAACCGATGAACGCCAGAGCACCCGCAATGCCACCGCTTACCATCGCGAGAATCTGTTTGGTTCCCGCAGCAAGAAACGGTTCGTACATGAAGTGCGGTGTCAGAAGGCCGAAAAAATGACCAAAGAACACGAACAGAACGCCGATGTGGAACAGGTTACTGCCCCAGCGCAATTGCCCTGCCCGCAATAACTGCGATGAATCACTTTTCCATGTGTACTGTTCACGGTCAAAACGGATCAGGCTGCCGAGGAAAAATACAGTCAGGCAGATGTATGGGTAGTAACCAAACAAGAGTGTGTCGAGATAGTTCATGCAACCGCTCCTTGGCTCGCCTGATTGGAGTTCGCGCGTCGATTTTGGTTTTGGATCATGTGTATCGGCTGGGGTTGACCTGGTCGCGCCTGACCCTGGGTTGAGCACCCGTCAAACGCGACCGGCTCGCTCCATGCCTCGTCAAGCGGCACTTCCGGGGCAAGCGCCACCGACTGTGCAGTTTCACCCGCAAGCTCAATGAGCGCACCGAGCACGCTTGCGTAGGGACTTTGCCGCTGCTTTAACGCGGTAAACAAGGCATTGAGGATCTGCGTCATTTCCGAAAGAAAGGCGCGGGCTTCGCGCGGAGGCTGTGTAGATACAAACTCAAGCAGCGCCGGCAAAAAATCCGGCAACTCGCCTTCGGCAAGATATAGCCCGGCCTTTTCGTAAGTCTGCGCTAGATCAATCATCGCTGGCCCGCGGTCACGCGAGTCACCGTGAATGTGCTCAAACAGATGCAGTGAGGTGCTGCGACCGCGATCAAACAGTGAAACGTAGTCCGCCTCCACGTCCAGCGGCGCCGACTCAATGATCCACTGCATCAGCGCCACAAGCTCAGAAAGTCGTGCGGCACCAATCGCCCGTTCTTCATGTAGCGCCTGCTTCAGTTCCGGCAGATGTGTGCGGACGGTGGTGCTTGGATAATCCAGCAGGTGCGACAGCACCCGCAGCGTTTTTGACGCGTTGACGATTGCCATGACTTAAGCCCCCACCTTGATCGGAATGGTGCGTCGCTTCTTGCTTCCGAACAGACTGACATCAGACGCGCCGTCCGAACAACCATTGCCGAACGAAAAACCGCAGCCGCCCCGCATGTCAAACGTGTTTTCCGCATATTCACGATGTGTGCTGGGGATAACAAAGCGGTCTTCGTAATTGGCGATGGCCATCACGTGATACATCTCCTCAACTTCAGCTTGCGTCAGGTTCACCTGTTTCAGCGCCTTCGTATTGACGCGACCTTCGACGTGCTTTTCTCGCTGGTAAGCACGCATCGCAAGCATCCGCTCCAGTGCACGAATGACGGGCTGGGTATCGCCCGCAGTGAGCAGATTAGCCAGATACTTGACCGGTATGCGAAGCTGGTTCACGTCCGGGATCTCCCCGTTGGTGCCGACGTGCCCGGCGTTGGCGGCGGCGGAGATCGGTGAGAGCGGTGGCACGTACCAGACCATTGGTAGCGTACGGTATTCCGGGTGCAGCGGCAGGGCTACCTTCCAATCGACGGCCATCTTGTAGACCGGGCTCCTGCGTGCAGACTCCATCCAGGCGTCAGGAATGCCGTCTAGCCGCGCCTGGGCGATCACCTTGGGATCGTTCGGGTCGAGAAAGATGTCGAGCTGCGCCTGGTAGAGGTCACGATCGTGTTCCGTGCTCGCAGCCTCTTCGATACGATCAGCGTCGTAGAGCAAAACGCCAAGGTAGCGGATTCGCCCTACGCAGGTCTCCGAGCAAACGGTGGGTTGCCCCGATTCGATTCGTGGATAACAGAACGTGCATTTTTCGGCTTTACCTGACTGCCAGTTGTAATAAATCTTCTTGTAAGGGCAACCGCTTACACACATGCGCCAACCCCGACATTTGTCCTGATCGATGAGGACAATGCCGTCTTCTTCGCGCTTGTAGATCGAGCCCGACGGACAGGATGCAACGCAAGCAGGATTGAGGCAATGCTCGCAAAGCCGGGGCAGGTACATCATGAACGTGTTTTCGAACTGCCCGTAGATCTCTTTCTGGATATCGTCGAAATTCTTGTCCTTGCTGCGCTTAGCAAATTCACCGCCGAGGATTTCTTCCCAGTTGGGACCCCACTCGATCTTTTCCATACGCTGACCGGTGATCAGGCTGCGTGGGCGCGCTGTTGGTGCCGCCTTCATTTCAGGAGCAGATTGAAGGTGGTCGTAGTCAAATGTGAACGGCTCGTAGTAGTCGTCAATCTCCGGCATATTCGGGTTGGCGAAGATGCGCATCAACAGCTTCCATTTGCCACCCTGGCGCGGCTCGATGCTGCCGTTAGCCTTGCGGACCCAGCCACCGTTCCATTTGTCCTGGTTTTCCCACTCCTTGGGGTAACCGATGCCTGGCTTCGTCTCCACGTTGTTGAACCAGGCGTACTCCATGCCCGGTCGACTCGTCCAGACGTTCTTGCAGGTAACCGAGCAGGTGTGGCAACCAATGCATTTGTCCAGGTTGAGCACCATGCCGATTTGTGCGCGAATTTTCATGGTTGTGTCCTCTTCCCGTTAAGCCGTTACCGAAGTGGTTTCATCCACGCCGACCGGAGTGTCAAGCCAGTCCACCTTCGACATCTTGCGCACCACCACAAACTCATCGCGATTGGTGCCGATGGTGCCGTAGTAGTTGAAGCCGTAGCTGAACTGCGCGTAGCCACCAATCATGTGCGTGGGCTTGAGCACGATTCGGGTCACCGAGTTATGAATGCCGCCGCGCGCGCCGGTAATTTCCGATCCTGGCGTGTTGATGATCTTTTCCTGCGCGTGGTACATCATCACCATGCCTGGATTCACACGCTGGCTCACCACTGCACGCGCTGCGATGGCGCCGTTGATGTTGAACAGTTCTACCCAGTCGTTGTCGACAATACCTGCGCGCTTGGCGTCATCCTCACTGAGCCAGATAACGGGGCCACCGCGATTGAGCGTCAACATCATCAGGTTGTCGGTATAGGTGGAGTGGATACCCCACTTCTGATGCGGCGTGATGAAATTGAGCAAGATTTCCGAATTTCCGTTGGGCTTGATGCCATGAATACCAGCGGTAGTTTTCAGATCCACCGGTGGCCGATAACTTGAGAAACCTTCGCCAAATGCGATCATCCATGGATGATCCATATAGAACTGCTGGCGACCGGTCAGCGTGCGCCACGGGATGCACTCATGCACGTTGGTGTAACCCGCGTTGTATGACACGGTCTCGGATTCGATACCACTCCAGGTCGGTGACGAAATGATCTTGCGTGGCTGAGCCTGAATGTCCCTGAAGCGAATCTTCTCGTCTTCACGATGGATGGCCAGATGCGTGTGATCAAGTCCGGTTTGCTTGCCGAGAGCCTGCCACGCTTTGACCGCCACATGACCATTGGTCTCGGGCGCCAGCATCAACACGACCTCGGATGCATCAATGTCAGTTTCGATTTTCGGCATGCCACAGGTCACACCTTCGGCGGTGGTGAGTCCGTTCAATTCGCCGAGCTGCTTGACCTCTGTTTGCGTATCCCAGGCGATGCCTTTGCCGCCATTTCCCACCTTGTTCATCAGCGGGCCTAGTGCTGTGAACCGCTTGTAAACGTTCGGGTAGTCACGCTCAACCACCGCAATGTTGGGAGCGGTTTTGCCTGGAATCAGATCAACCTCACCACGCTTCCAGTCCTGCACACCGAATGGTTGTGCAAGTTCGGCGGGTGAATCGTGCATCAACGGCGTCAGTACAACTTCTTTTTCTACACCGAGATGGCCGACGCAGATTTCGCTGAATTTCTTTGCGAAGCCTTTGTAAATTTCCCAGTCGCTTCGACTTTGCCACGCGGGATCCACCGCCGTCGACAACGGATGAATGAACGGATGCATGTCGCTGGTGTTGAGATCATTTTTCTCGTACCAGGTCGCCGTCGGCAATACGATATCCGAGTACAAGCATGTCGTACTCATGCGGAAGTCCAGCGTGACCAGCAAATCCAGCTTACCTTCGGGAGCCTTGTCGTGCCACACCACTTCGGACGGTTTGGCTTCGTCATGACCAAGGTCCTTGCCCTGCACACCGTGACTGGTGCCAAGCAGGTGCTTGAGGAAATACTCGTGGCCCTTGCCTGAGGAGCCCAGAATATTTGAGCGCCAGACAAACATGTTGCGCGGCCAGTTGGCAGGATTGTCGGGATCGGTACAGCTCATCTTGAGCGTGCCGTCCTTGAGCCCTTTGACTGCGTGTTCCTTCGGGTCGACGCCCGCAGCCTGCGCATCACGTACCACCTGCAACGGATTGGTCTGCAGCTGTGGCGCTGATGGCAACCAGCCCATGCGCTCGGCACGGACGTTGTAATCGATCATGCTGCCACCATAGAGCGCTTTGTCAGCCAGCGGGGAGAGCACCTCCTCCATGCCCAGTTTTTCGTAACGCCACTGGTCTGTGTGTGCGTAGAAGAAACTGGTGCTATTCATTTGGCGAGGCGGACGAATCCAGTCCAGCGCAAATGCAAGCGCTGTCCATCCGGTTTGCGGACGCAGTTTTTCCTGACCCACGTAGTGCGCCCAGCCGCCGCCACTTTGACCGATGCAGCCGCACATCATCAACATGTTGATCACACCGCGATAGTTCATGTCGCTGTGATACCAGTGGTTCATCGCGGCGCCGATGATTACCATCGACTTGCCGTGTGTCTTGTCAGCGTTTTCGGCAAACTGCCTCGCAACCGTGATCAGCTGCGCGCGTGGGGTACCAGTGATGCGCTCCTGCCACGCAGGCGTGTACGGCATATCGTCATCAAATGTCGTCGCCGCGAATTCTCCTGGAATACCGCGAGCTACGCCGTAGTTAGCCACCTGGAGATCAAACACCGTGGCAACCAGCGCGTCGCGTTTTTCACCGTCCTTGCCAAGAGAAATGCGTTGCACCGGAACAGTACGAACCAGCACATCAGTCTGCTTGTTGTTCGGAAAGTGTTCGCTCACGATACCGCCAAAGTACGGGAATCCAACCTTTGCGGTTTGCTCGCTGGGATGCTCGCCTTCAAGCACTGACAGCTTGAGTTTTACGTCGTTACCATGGCGTGCCTCTTTGGCCTGCAGATTCCACTGACCTTCATCAGCCCGGCCGTCTGGCCCCCAGCGAAAACCGATGGCACCATTCGGCAATACGACCTTGCCGCTATCGTCAAAAGCAACAGTCTTCCAGTCCGGGTTATTGGCTTGTCCCAACTTGCCGTTGAAGTCAGATGCGCGAACGTAGCGATCAGGCACCAGAACGGTTTCGCCAGTCGGCAACACCTGCTCCTTGAGCATTACCAGCATCGGCAAGTCGGTGTAGCGACGTGCGTAGTCGTCGAAGTACGCACTGCGTGGCTTGCCGCCATCCGGAAAGTAAAACTCCTTGAGGATCACGTGCCCCATTGCCATTGCCACGGCGGCATCGGTGCCCTGCTTCGGATGCATCCAGATGTCGGCGAGCTTGGCGACTTCCGAGTAGTCTGGCGTGACTGCCACGGTCTTCGCGCCTTTGTAGCGAACCTCGGTGAAGAAATGGGCATCAGGCGTACGCGTCTGTGGCACGTTGGAGCCCCAGGCGATGATGTAGCTGGAGTTGTACCAATCGGCTGATTCAGGAACGTCCGTCTGCTCGCCCCAGACCTGTGGACTGGCTGGTGGCAGATCACAGTACCAGTCATAAAAGCTCATGCAGACGCCGCCGATCAGGCTCAGATAGCGGCTTCCCGCCGCATAGCTGACCATCGACATGGCAGGAATCGGCGAAAAACCGATGACGCGATCCGGGCCGTACTTCTTGATGGTGTACACGTTGCTCGCGGCGATGATTTCGTTCACCTCGTCCCACGTTGAGCGGACCATGCCGCCCAGGCCGCGGACCGCCTGATAGTCGCGCCGTTTAGCGTCGTCTTCGACGATGCTGGCCCAAGCATCTACCGGATCGTGAGCAAGTCGGGCTTCGCGCCAAGCCCGCAGTAACCGGCCGCGCACCATCGGATACTTCACGCGGTTAGCGCTGTACAGGTACCACGAATACGATGCTCCTCGCGCGCAGCCTCGTGGTTCGTGATTGGGCATATCCCAGCGGGTGCGCGGGTAGTCAGTCTGCTGCGTTTCCCATGTGACGATTCCGCCCTTGACGTAAATCTTCCACGAGCATGACCCCGTGCAATTGACGCCATGAGTAGAGCGCACGATCTTGTCGTGAGCCCAGCGGTTGCGATAGGCGTCTTCCCACGTGCGGTCTTCGCCCGTAGTCACGCCATGGTCGTCAGCGAAGGACTCACGCGGTTGCGAGAAGTAGGTCAGTCGATCAAGAAAGTGGCTCATAACGCGGCCCTCAACGATTAAAGCTGTGAAATGGGATCAGGGGTTCTTCACGTACGCATCACGGCGCAGGTAGAACCACCAGTTAAGAATCAGGCAAACGGCGTAGAAGACCGCGAAACCGTACATTGCGTATTGCGGTGTGCCGGCCTTGATCTGGTCGCCGATCACGATGGGCGCGACGAAGGCACCGTAGGCGGCGACCGCCGAAGTCCAACCCAACACGGGCCCCGCCTGAGTGCGGTCGAAGATCACACCGATGGTGCGGAAAGTTGAGCCGTTGCCGACACCGCTGGCGAAAAAGAGCACGATGAACAAGCCCAGAAAAGCCGGGAAATACTGCTCCGGTGTAGCCGAGCCGTAGGCCAGCATCATCACATAGCCCACCGCAACCGAGGCAACCACCATCACTGCCGAGATAATTTGCGTGACGATGGAACCTCCGACTTTGTCAGAAATCCAGCCACCTACTGGCCGCACCGCCGCGCCGACGAACGGGCCAATCCAGGCGTAGGCGAGGACGGTAGGCGCATTCGGATTGTTCAGGGTGTGCTGCATGACGCCGGCAGCATTTGGGACGTGGCTGACGCCAAAGATCACTTTCATCGACAGCGGCAGCGCCATCGAGAAGCCGATGAACGAACCGAACGTCACGATGTACAACGCGGTCAGCGACCATGTATGTTTGTCCTTGAAGATGGCGAACTGCTTGCTGACGTTCTCCTTCATCGGACCAAAGGCCGCGAGCTTCATGATCAGCAGTGCGCTGACAATGTCGAGCGGGATCGCAACCCACATGCTGATCAGGCCAAGACCGGTGGGCTTCGGCAGATACAGGTACAGACCCAGAATTGACGGAATGAAGGCCAGTGTGTACAGCCAGGTGATCTTGGCGAACGCAACGAGCGGATTGCCGCTGTCGGGTGTGACGGTCTTCAGGTTGTTCATGCCGAACCAGCACAGGATCGACAGGGGCACCAGTGACAACACCCACGCGAAGCCGGCGTTCTGGATCCACGTCGAAGTACCCGCCGTTATCTTTCCGAAGATCCATCCGCTGTCTTTCAGCAGTGTCATCGGTTCGCCGCCGAAGCTGCCGAAGATGGAGAGTGTCATCACCAGCGGAATGACGACCTGCATCGTCGTCACGCCGAAGTTGCCCAACCCAGCGTTCAGGCCGAGTGCCGTTCCCTGCAAGCGCTTCGGAAAGAAGGTGCTGATGTTGGACATCGAACTCGCGAAGTTGCCGCCGCCTACACCCGACCACAGCGCCATCAGCTGGAAGGCCCACAGCGGCCAGTCCTTGTGTTGCAGCACAATGCCAGTGCCGACAGCTGGTGCCAGCAACATGGCGGTCGTCAGAAAGATGGTGTTGCGCCCACCAGCTAACCGGATCAGGAATGAAGCCGGGATGCGCATCGTGGCGCCAGCGATGCCGGCGATTGCGGTCAGCGTGAACAGCTCGGCCTGGGTAAACGGGAAGCCCAGATTGAGCATCTGCACGGTGATGATGCCCCACATGCCCCACACCGCGAAACCGCACAGCAATGCAGGCACCGAAATCCAGAGATTGCGGTAAGCGATCTTCTTGCCGGTGGAATCCCAGAAAGCATTGTCTTCGGGACGCCAGTCGGCGATGTCGGCACCGCTGTTGGCCACCGTTGTGCCAGTCGCAGTTTTGTTGGTCACATTCATGATTTCCAATCTTTCAGGTGTTGGCGACTAGCCGTTCAGGCTGAACGCCTGGGCATCCTTGCCCATGAGCTTGGTGCGTCGCACTTCGGTCCAGTACATCCAGATCAATGAAACCCAGACCACGCCGTACATCAGCATGAACGCGCTTGACCGAATCCCTGTCAGGTCCATGAGGGCACCAAACATGATGGGCAGCACAAACCCTCCCATGCCACCGGCAAGGCCTACGACACCGCTGATCGTGCCGATGTTGGTCGGGTAGTCGTCGCTGATGTACTTGAACACGCTGGCTTTTCCGAAGGCCCATGCAATGCCAAGGAGAAACATCAGTCCGGTAAACATGTAGACGTTTAGACCGACGTGAAATGTCTTCGGGCCGCCCACAGTCATCACAGTGAAGTCAGTCTGTGGATACGAGAGCAGGAACAGGCAAATCCAGCTTATCCAGAGCACCCACCAGGTCACGCTGTGTGCGCCATACTTGTCTGAAAACCAGCCACCGACGGCGCGCAAGACACCACCCGGCAGCGAGAAGCACGCGGCAAGCAAGGCTGCCGCCCGGATGTCCATGCCGAATTCGCCAACGTAGTACTGGACCATCCACAATGACATTGCGACGTAGCCGCCGAACACGATGCTGTAGTACTGGCAGTACTTGAGAACCTTCGGATCCTTGAGCGCCTTGAGCTGATCCGTGAACTTGGTGTGCGATGGCACCAGATGCGCCGGATCGCTGTAGCTGAAGAACCAGAACAGCGCCACGGTGCCAAACATGATTGCCGCATAAACCTGCGGAACCATGGTCCAGCCAAATGCGACAACCAGCGCCGGCGCCACAAACTTGTTCACGGCGGCACCCGAGTTGCCTGCTCCGTAAACCCCCATCGCAAAACCCTGTTTGTTCTTGGGGAACCAGCGAGCCACGTAGGGCGTACCCACCGAGAACGACCCTCCTGCGAGCCCGACGAACAGTC
>Ga0209023_10003873_pt1 | contig 17509 bp, 16 predicted proteins | sample LakOneMetagenome_FD_187468 | JGI IMG/M metagenome (GOLD analysis project Ga0209023, IMG submission 187468) | Freshwater and sediment microbial communities from Lake Erie, Canada (SPAdes) (version 2) | ecosystem: Environmental > Aquatic > Freshwater > Lentic | place: Lake Erie, Canada... | reverse complement strand
GTCCTTGCTGGCCTATCAGCCCGAGCGGCTGACGGCTCGGGTTTTGGCCTCGCTGCCCGAGGGCGAACGGGTTGGCGCGCTCCAGCGGCTGAACAAGGTTCGCGCGCTGGGCTATGCACATTCCCGCGACGAACTGCAGTTGGGCGTTCATGGTCTTGCCGCCCCGGTCTGCGGCGCGGATGGTGTCGCGCAGGCCTCGGTCGGCATTCTTGTGCCGCAAAGCCGGGCAACCAACCTGTTGGGCATGAGCGGCCCGTTGCTGACCTGCGCGCGTGCCATAAGTGCCCGGCTGTCGTGACAACCGGGCGCAAGCGGCCGTGAAGAACCGGGCCGCGGGGCGCAGGTGACGCTCAGGCATTCACGCCAGAGCGAAGGGTCTTGCGGGCCTCATCGGCATCACGCTGGCGGGTTTCGACATAGGCGTCGAAGTCGAACTCAAGGATGTCGATTTCCTCGATTGGATCATAGGGGCGCGATGCGCCATCCCAGCCGATATGGTCGATACCCCAATAGAATTCTAGCAGGTTGCCATCGGGGTCGCGGGCATAAAAGCGCGGCTGGTTGCCCGGCCCGCCCTTGCGGCAGTTGACAATCTCGATCCCGCCATCCCGCATCCTGACATATAGCCCCTTAAGATCCTCGGGAGAGGACAGTTCAAAGGCAAGGTGATGCAACCCGTAAGCATAGCGCGGGGCGGCAGGGGCGTCATCAGGCAGGACTTCCTTGCGCATCTTGAAGATGGACAGTTCGTGGTGGGTGGTGTCGCAGCGGATGAAGGCGCCCGCCTGAACGGCAACACCATGACCAAGCCGAACCTCTTCATATTCGAACTTCTCGGTCAGACGCATGCCCAAATAGGTGCTGTAGAACGCGATCGTCCTGTCAATGTCGCGAACGGTCAGCCCGACATGGCCGATCCTGGTGACCTTGGGTTTCACTAGCTTCTCCGTTCGTTGCTTTGGCGTTTGCGTCCTTTTATCGGGATTGCGGGATTGGCTCATATACCCGCAAAGGGTTAGCCGACGGGGCCCTTGCCCGGGGTCCAGTCAATGGAAAGCGCCTCGCGGAAGGCAAAGCGGCTCAGGTGTTCGGCCACGACACCCTGCATTGATGTCAGGTCAGCCGATTGGCCGACGAGCAGGACCAGATGAAGTTGCCCGGCCTGGGCAACCAGGGCAAGTTCGTCCCCGGCGCCAAAGTCTATGCTGCCCCTTTCCGGGGTGAATGTAACGGCAAAGCGGTGGGACCAGTGTTTGCAAAGCTGCTGCAGATAGCGTGACGCGTTCACGCTTGAAATCGTGGCATGCGAAGCGGTCCTTGCCGCGTCTGTTTCTGCATTTTCCGTCATAGTTGTATCCATGCTGTCTTCAGGTTGACGTATTTTTCAAGGGCGTGCAGCGACTTGTCATGACCATTGCCCGACTGGCGATGTCCGCCCAGCGGCACGGTCAGGTCAGACCCGCCATAGGTGTTCACATGCACTACCCCTGCGTCAATCGCTGCGACCATCCGGTGCGCGCGCGCAAGACTTCCCGTCCACACCCCCGACGCAAGGCCAAAGCTGGTGCCATTGGCCAGCCGGACCGCTTCGGCCTCGTCGGCAAAGGGCAGCACGGCCAGAACCGGGCCGAACACCTCTTGGTGCGCCAGCGCCATGTCGGGACGCACATGGTCGATCACGGCGGGGCGCATGTAGGTGCCGCCGGTTTCCTGCAGGATACGTTCCCCCCCGGTCACCACCCGCGCACCCTGTTCCTGTGCCGTTCTGACATGGGCCAGGTTCTGTGCAAGCTGGGTTTCGGATACTACTGCGCCGACCTCGGTTGTCAGATCCAGCGGGTCGCCTACCCGCAGCGCGGCGGCATGTGCGGCAACCTTTTCGACAAAGGCGTCGTGGATCGACTGTTCGACCAGCAGCCGGGAGCCCGCCACACACACCTGTCCCGCATTGCGGAAGATGGCCTGTGTCGCCACTTTGGCCGCATGGTCAAGGTTGGGCGCATCGGCAAAGATGATGTTCGGCGACTTGCCCCCCAACTCCAGCGACACCCGCTTCAGGTTCGATTGGGCCGAGGCGATCATCAGTTGCCGCCCCACGGGGTTTGATCCGGTAAAGGCCAGCACATCGACATCCATATGCCGCGACAGCGCCTCGCCCACGACTGCGCCTTTGCCGGTGACGACGTTCAGCACCCCTTCGGGCAATCCGCACTCAAGACAGATACGCGCCAGCCGCAGCAGTGACAGCGACGCAAGCTCGGCCGGTTTCAAGACCACCGAATTGCCCATGGCCAGTGCGGGCGCCAGCTTCCAGGCGCCGATCATCATCGGCATGTTCCAGGGCACGATCGCCCCTACCACGCCGACCGGGCCGCGATGGATCAGCCCCAGCACATCAGCTGCGGTGGGGGCAATCTCGCCATAGATCTTGTCCAGCGCCTCGGCGTAATAGCGAAAGGTCTGGGCCGCCCCCAAGGGTTCGGCCTTCAGCGCCATCGCCAGTTCGGTGCCATTGTCGCGCACCCCCAGAACCGCGATTTCCAGTGCCTCGGCCTCTAGCCGGTCGGCGATCCCGTGCAGGATCTTCTTGCGCCCGGAAGGGGCCATGCGCGACCAGACCCCGCTTGCAAAGGCCGCGCGGGCGGCGGCTACGGCACGGTCGGTGTCGGCGGCACTGCCTGCGGCCAGCGTGGTGATTGGCTGGCCGTTCAGGGGCGAATGAACCGTGCTTTCGCCGGCCTCTCCCTCGCACCAGGTGCCGCCAATCAGCAGCCTTGCGCGCGCTACGGGCGCATCCCGCAGCGCGTCGATTTCGGATTGGGTTGTCATGCCTGGCGTCTCATCTGGCCGGTGTCTGGCCAGACTGTCCGGCGTGCCGCGGCTTTCGACCAGACCCCTGAAGGGTGACCTGTCGTTTTCATGTGCCTGAAGATCCGGCAGCAACGGCCCCACGCCTGTCCGCGCGATCGCACCTGCGAACGGCGCCATCGGCAGCGGATCAATGCCGCCGGTGCAGCCGACAAGCCCACGGCCAGGTTCCTGCAACGACCCGACAAGCATCAATGGCCGTTGCGCCCTTTCCCCAAGGGGCAAGGGTCATTCAAGTGTGGCCAGTGCCTTGGCCACGCGCGTTGCAAAGTGGCGCGTACCTGCACCGGGGGGCGACCAGGCGGCCAGAACGTCGGGCAGGGCGACCGTCACGGCTATGGGCGCGACAAGTTTGCCCGTGGCAAGGTGACGAGCCACAAGCGACCTGCGGGCAATCAGCACGCCTGCGCCGCTCAGCGCCTCTTGCAGGGCCACGGCATAGAGCGAAAACACCGGACCACGCGGTGCAAAGTCGGAGCCTGGCATCGCGGTGGCGGCCCAGATTGCCCAGTCATCGGCCCAGGAAGTGTCGGTCAGACACACCATCCGGCGCAGGTCCAGTGGGGTTGCGATCTGTCGGGCCAGTTCCGGCGTGCAGACCGGCAGCAGATGGTCCTGCGCCAGCACGACGCCGGTTGCAGGCAACTGGGCGGTGTAGAACAGGCACAGATCAAACGGGATGCGTTTAAGGTTCGGTGGCGTTTCCAGCGCCGTTACCGAGATTTCAAGCCCCGGCAGGCGGGCGCGCAACTCCGGCAGGCGCGGTGCAAGCCAAAGCTGCGCCAGCGCAGGAAGTGCCGCGACATGGACCCGGCGCGGCGCCGCGTCCTGTCGCAGGGATCGCGCCGCTTCGGCCATCGAGTCAAATGTCGCCGACAGGGCCGGAAGCGCCCTTGCGCCGACATCGGTCAGGCGGACCCCGCGCGCATGGCGTTCAAACAGCGGCGCCCCGACATCGGCCTCCAGCGTCTTGATCTGCGCGGTTACTGCGCCTGCGGTCACGCCCAGTTCCTCGGCGGCCATGGCGAAACCACCCAGACGGGCGGCGGCCTCGAACGCGCGCAGCGCGTTCAGCGAGGGCAGGCGCGGATGCGGCGGGGCAACGGGCATGGTTAGCCTTAGAATTTCCAAGGCTAGTATTTCTGAAATCTGCTTTGCTGCAATCCCTGTTTTCTTCGACAGTCGGCGCACCGCAACAGGAGATCTGACATGAGCGCACTGGATCATCGGCCCTGGCTTCCTGCCGCTGTGGCCACCCGTATTGACGGCATAGATGCCGCGCTGAAGGGGGCAACCAGCACCGCGCTTGCGCGGCGCATCGAATGGCTGGCGGCCGAAAACCGCGAGATCCACGAGCGTCGGTGTTTCAACCTGAACCCCGCCACCAATGTCATGAACCCGCGCGCCGAGGCGCTGTTGGCCAGCGGCATGGGCGCGCGTCCGTCGCTCGGCTATCCGGGCGAGAAATATGAAATGGGTCTGGAAGCCATCGAGGAAATCGAGGTCATTGCCGCCGATCTGGCCTGCGAGATCTTTCAGGCGCGTTTCGCCGAGATTCGTGTCGGTTCGGGCGCGCTGGCCAATCTGTATGCCTTCATGGCGACCTGTCAGCCGGGCGATGCGATCATCGCGCCGCCTGCGTCGATTGCGGGGCATGTGACGCATCACACGGCCGGTTGCGCGGGCCTGTATGGGCTGAAGGTGCATCACGCGCCGGTCAATGCCGATGGCTATACCGTAGATCTGGACGGCCTGCGCGCGCTGGCCCTCAGGGTGCGCCCCAAACTTATCACCATCGGGCAAAGCCTGAACCTGTGGGAACATCCCGTTGCCAAGCTTCGCACGATCGCCGACGAGGTGGGGGCGCGGCTGCTGTTTGACGCCGCCCATCAATGCGGGATGATTGCCGGGGGGGTCTTTGCCAACCCCTTGGCGCAGGGTGCCGACATGATGACGATGAGCACCTACAAAAGCCTTGGTGGCCCGGCTGGCGGCCTGATCGTGACGAATGACGCTGAACTGGCGCAGCGTCTGGAAGCCATAGCCTATCCCGGCCTGACAGCCAATTTCGACGTCTCGAAATCGGCGGCGCTGGCCATCAGCCTGCTGGATTGGCGCGATCAGGGTGCCGCCTATGCGCAGGCGATGGTGGATACGGCGCAGGCGCTGGCCGCGGCGCTGGCCGACGCTGACCTGCCGCTGTTTCGTACGGCCCAGGGCATTACCGGGTCGCACCAGTTTGCGATCGAGGCGCATGACTTCGGCGGCGGACAGGCCGCGGCGCGGGTGCTGCGCCGGGCGGGCATCCTGTCCTGTGGTATCGGCCTGCCGCGGGCGGCAATCGCGGGCGATGTGAACGGGCTGCGCCTGGGCACGCCGGAAATCTGCCGCTGGGGGATGCAAACCGCCGACATGCCGCGTCTGGCGCATCTGATCACCGCAGCATTGACGCGCCCCGACCCCGAACGCCTTGCGCCAGAGGTGGCGGCCTGGCGTGCGACTTTTGACAGGATCCACTTCATCACCAGCGCGGCCACCCAAGCCTGAGCCTTGGGCAGGGGGCAGGGCGCAAGCCATCCATCCGGCGTGTGCCTGATGGGTGGCACATTGGTGGGCCATGGTCCGGTTCTTGAGGGCGACGGGCAGACCACGCGCAGGCTGCGCTATCGGCCGAAGGCGGTGATTTTTCGTCAGACCAATGCGGCGGATTTTGCAGAGGGCGCGCGCAACCCGTCCCAGTGGGCGCGGTTCGCCTAACCTGTATGATTGCTGCCGGGGGTGCCGACGGCCTCTGTTCAGTTCACCCAACAGGGGTATGGAGGCAGCGCCGGTCTGTGCGAATACTATCCCCGACACAAAGATCGGCGTGGCCGGACGCATCAGGTGAGCGGCTGCAAAGTTCCAATGCAGACAGGGGCAAGTGACCATGATCAATTTCGATCTGAACAAATCTGCTGCCGGCGCCGACGGCTATAAATCGGCCCAGGATATTCTTGCCGCTGTGCAAGCCCTGGGCCCGCAGATCGAGGCCGAGGCCAACGAAGTGGACCGTCTTGGCCAGTTGTCGCCCGGAATTCTGGCGGCATTGCGCAAGGCCGGGGTCTTTCGCATCGCCTGGCCTGCTGCCTGGGGCGGACCAGAAATGCGTTTCGAAGACCAGATCCGCATGGTCGAAATGATCTCGTATCACGACGCCTCGACCGCCTGGAACGTGCAGATCCTGTCGGACACCGGCTTTTACGGCGGCCAGTTTCCCGAGGCGACCGCGCGTGAGCTTTACACGTCGATGGACAATGCCACCGCAGGCGGCTTTTACCCTCCGCAGCGCGCCGACATGGTGGAAGGCGGCTGGCATATCGCAAGGGGACGCTGGCCCTTTGGCTCTGGCATCCATAGCGCCGACCGCGTCGTCTGTGGCGTGCAACTGTTCAACAACGGTCAACCCCTTATGGACGACAGCGGCCAACCCGAATTTCGCGTCGCTTACCTTCCGACGGAAAAAGTCAGGCTGCTTGACACCTGGCATGTTCTGGGGCTGCGCGGTTCGGGCAGCACGGACTACGAGGTCGAGGATGTTTTTGTGTCTGATCGCCACATCTTCAGATATTTCAACGGTGAATCGACTGACCTGCCGCCTTTGGCGCGGTTTGCCGACCTGATCGCCCAATCGCTGCAAGGTGTGGTGCTGGGGCTTGGCCGACGCATACTGGACGACGTGCGCGAATGCCTGAAGCGCAAGTCACCAAATGACAGGATGAACCGCACCCAGTTCGCCGAGGCCGAGATGAACTATCGGGCAGCCCGCGCCTATACGATGGATACCGCCTGCCGCCTGAGCGACCGGCTATTCGCGGGCGAGTTGCTTTCGATTGACGAACAGGCGGATTCCTCACTGGCGTCGGTGAATTCGGGCCAGCAGATCTACAAAGCTTGCACGATGGCACTCGAACTTCTGGGGGCCTGGCCGATCTACAACCGTGCGGGCTTTGAACGGCGGCGGCGCGACCTTGAAACGTTGATGACCCACATCAGCCATCAGCGAAAGGGGCTTCAGGTGCCCGGCGCGCTTTTGCTGAATGAAAAGGACGTGGCGCGGCTGGCATGACCGAGAGGACAGGCGACAGGAAAACCGGCATGGACCCCACGGCATTCCGCAACGCCATGAGCCGCCTTGGTGCCGCCGTCAGTGTTGTAACCTCGGACGGTCCGGCGGGCATCTGCGGCACGACTGTCACCGCAGTCAGCAGCGTCACCGACACGCCCGCGACGCTTTTGGTTTGCATCAATCGCAATTCCTGGGCGAACCGGACGATCCGGGCCAATGGCAACCTGTGCGTCAATGTCCTGTCAGAGGCGGATGTTGCACTGGCCAACCTGTTCGCCGGCAGGTCAAGCCTGTCGATGGAAGATCGGTTTGCCGGGCTGGAACGGCGAAGTCTGGCAACAGATGCGCCGCTTCTGCCTGGCGTGCTTGCCGCCTTTGACTGCACCGTTCAGGAAGTGGTCGAAGCCGGAACTCATTCGATTTTTCTTGCGCGCGTCGAGGACATTCTTCTTGGCCGTGATGCGGGTGCCCTGATCTATTTTCAGCGCCGCTTTTCTACCCTGAGCACGATCACGGGATAGGGCGACACCGCTTGGCCGAAATTGCCCGGTGCTGATCAGGTTCTCGCGGCTTGGCATGAAAGGAAAAAGACCGCGCCCAAAACTGCAAGGGCCACATCCGGGGATGTGGCCAAAGCCCTTGTTCAGGTGCGCGACCTCAGACCAGAATGTCCATGACCTGATCGGTCGATGCGTGGCCGAACGCGGTTTCGAACGCCATGATATGCGGGCCGGCTTCGGCCTTGAAGGCGGCATAGGCCGCGCGCGAGGGCCATTCGTCCAGGTCAATGAAATAGTCGGTGCCACCGACAACCCGTTGGCTGATACGGCCATGCTTCTTGAAAAGCGCCTCAATCGGCGCCAGCTTTTCGCTGTTGTTCGCGGCCCAATCGACGACCGTCGAAAACGGCACGGGGAAGCGGATCATCACCAGAACGGACATGTCTATCTCCTTATGGACACTCTATTTCGTCGAGAAAGCTAGTTTGAAGCGGGCGGGTGCCAAATACCTCCAACAGGTGACGTAGCCCTGGGGCATGGGCACAAAAGAGGGCGCCGGCACCTCCGTGACGGTTCATCACCCTCAAAGGGTATTGAGTGCGGAAGGGCTGCTGACGCTACTGTAAAGTGGGTACGGCCTCGTCCTGCCAGACGTGGGGTTGATGCGCCGCCGCGTTTCTTATTCCGGGCGCCCGGACAGGGTTGCGGCGGGGAAAATGAAAAACGACAGGGGAACCAACATGCACCGCAAATCCGATTTTCCGCTTCGCAACACTTTGTCCCGCCGGGCCTTTCTTGGGTCAACGGCAGCGGCGGTGGGTCTTGGTCTGATTCCCGCCCTGCACGCCCGATCTGCCCGCGCACAGGAGACGCTGACGGGCGCGACAGTGCGCCTGGGGATGGTCGGAACCGGCGCCTTCGGCAAGCTGGAACCCCACCGTTCTGATGGTGACGTGCTTCAGGAAGTCGCGGTGTCAAGCAACCTATACGAACCGCTGACGACAATGAACCCCGACGGAACGCTGCAATTCCTGCTGGCCCAGTCGATCACCGCCGATGACGCGACGGCGACAATCTGGACCATCAAGATCAAACCCGGCGTCAAGTTCCACAACGGAAACCCGCTGACCGCCGACGATGTCATCTTCAGCCTCAAGCGTATTGCCGAGCCGGGCACCATCACCGGCGGAAACCTGGGGCCGGTCAAGGCCTATGACCGCATTGACGATCTGACCGTTCGGCTGACACTGGGTGCGCCGCGAAGCTGGCTGCCCGAAGGATTGTCAGATCCCTATTCGGGAATCGTGCCTGTCGATTTCAAACCTGACGCGCCAATAGGCACCGGCCCGTTCAAACTGGCTGCCGTGAACCTGCAGCAGGGCGCGGTGCTGGAACGCTTTGCCGACTATCATGGCGATCATTCCGTAGCTGACAGGGTCGAGGTATCACTTTTTGCAGATGCGTCGGCGACCGCAAATGCGCTGACCAGCGGCCAGATCGACCTGTTCGCCGCCATGGAAAACTATCTGGTCGCCGAATTCGACGGAAACGCGGCTATTGGCATCTACAACTCGCCCACGGGTCGTTTCATGCCAATTCAGATGCGCACGGATGTAGCCCCGTTCAACGACGTGCGCCTGCGTCAGGCGTTGCGGCTGGTTCTGGATCGCGATGTGGTCATCAACTCGGCCTGGGGCGGCTATGCCCAGAAGGGGAATGATCTCTATTCAATCTACGATGCGGATTTTGCCGCCGATCTGGTTCGTCAGCGGGATGTCGAGGCCGCACGCAAGCTGGTCGAAGAGGCAGGCCTGGCCGGAACCGAGGTAGATCTGGCAATGTATATGGACAGCGCCACTGCGCTGGTTCTTGCCGAAAATGCCAAGGAAATTGGCATCACCATCAACGTCAAGCAGCTGGATGGCGCCACGTTCTATGGCGATGAATATTTCACCCGCAACTTCTTTGGCGGCGACTACTATCCCAACAACCCCTATTTTGTCATTTCGGCGCTTTGCGACGGCCCGAACCCCAGCCTTGATCAGGTTCGCTGGCGCGACGAAGAGTATCTGAAGCTCTGGTCCGAGGCCTCGGGCAGTCTTGATCCGGCGGTGCGCAAGGCAAAGCTGCACCGGATGCAGGAAATCCTGTTCGAGAAGGGCGGGTGGATCATTCCGGCGTTTGGCAATGATCTGGCAGCCTATTCGGTGACGCTCGGTGGCTTGCCGGATCACAACTTTGCCGGCGGCGGCATCTATCGCGGGCTTAGCCGCATCGGGCACAAGGCAGCCTGATCCAGAGCGATTCCGGCCATTGGCTATCTGAAAGTGGCGATACCCCGCACCAATTGGGGTTTCGTGGATGGGATACGCCGCCCCGGTCACCCGGGGCGGGTATTCATTGCCGCGTGCTTGGCCGATAGTCTGATCCTGAACGACAGCCAACTGAACAGGGGGCCGAATGGTGTCCAGAACCGACCCGACGATTGACGAACTTCTGGCTCGCGCCGCCGCAATGCGCCCGCGCCTGCGCGAGTTGCAGGCCGAAACCGAAGAGCGGACCTATCCGTCAGTGGAAACCTACGAACTGTTCAAGGCTGCGGGCTTCTTTCGTGTCATGACCCCAAAGGGATTTGGCGGCTATGAGATGCCGCTGAAGGACTTTTACCGCCTTGTCATCGAAGTTGCGCGGGGCTGCCCTTCGACCGGCTGGTGGTATGCCCTAGGCGCAGCCCATACCGTGCAGGTCTGCTCTTATGCCGCACCAGAGACACAGCGCAAAGTGTTTGCCTTTGACCCGGACTTTTCGGCGCCATGGACATTCTCGTCACCCAAAGGCACCTTTGTGCCAGAGGGGGATGGTTACCGCATCGACGGTGTCTGGCATTTCGCGTCGGGCGGGCCGCATGCTTCGTTCATGATGGCGGGCGTTGCCGGGGCCGAAGGCAAATATGGCAAATCCGAATCCGTGACGGCGCTTGTGCCGCGCGGTCAGTTCGAGGTGCTGTCGGACTGGGGCGACATCGTGGGGATGCAGGGTTCGGGATCAAATTCGGTGCGGATGGATAACGTCTTTGTCCCGGGCGACATGGTTTTTGAGCATGACTATTTCCAGACAATGCTGGGACCGACGCCGGGGTCAAGGCTGCATGGCAATGCGTTCTACGGCGGCCTTTTCGCGGGATTTGCCGAAGGTGGTCTGGCAGCGGTGGCGGTCGGCACGGGGCTTGCGGCGCTGGATGAATACGAATTCATGCTGCGCAATCGCAATTCGATCCACAACCCGGGGGTGCGCCGCATTGATGATCGCGAATTTCTGCGCAAATTCGGCATGGCGCTTGGCAAGCTGGAAATGGCGCGCGGCGCGGTTCTGAGCGGGGCCGAGACCTATCTGCGCAACGCCGAACTGTCAGTGGCGGGGCTAGAGTCGTTTGATCAGGCCAAGGCCAGAACATCGGACGGCGCCTATCACGCCGTCGAGAACGTGGTGTTCGAGGTCATCGATGATCTGGCGCGCGCCTCTTCTTCGACCGCGTTCCGCAAGGGGCAGCGGATGCTGCGCTATTATCGCGACATCCTGACGCTGACCAGTCGTGGCGACTTTTTCGAGTTTCGTGCGGCAGATGTGGCCCGGATGGTGCTGGACAAGGCCCCACCGCAGGTCCGGGCGGCCGAGTAACCGTCCGCGATGGTCGTCCGGCCCGCACCAGCAACCAGGGCCATCGGCTCCAAGGCTCTGTTGCCGTAAAATGTCGGCCGCTTGTCAGACGCTCAAAGGCGGTCCAACAGGTCAAGAAACCTGCCGTGCCGGGCGCAGGCATCGTCGCTGGCGGGCAGTGACAGCGAAAAGGTCGCGCAACTGTCCGGGTTACGGACCAGGTAGTGCCCGGCAGGCGGCCTGATTTGCTGGCCCACTGCGGTCAGGTCGATCTGCCATGGCCGGCCAAGAAACCGGTTGGCCTCGGCGATCTCGCCCGTTGCAAGGGCTGAGCGGATGACTGTCGATGAAACGGCTATGGTCTTTTCGACGATACGCGCCCCGATTCCGTGGCGGGACGCAAAGCGCAAAACGGATTCAGCATCGCCCCGCCGTCCTGCACCGAAGCGAAAATCGCTGCCGCAAATGATCGTTCCGACATCAAGCTGGGTGCGCAGAACATCCTGCAGGAATGTCTCGGGGCTTTGCGCCGCAAACGCGTTGTCGAAAAGTGGTTCAAAAAGATAGTCGGCCCCGCTTGCATCAAACAGCCGCCGTTTCTGGTCGGGCGAAGCCAAGCGAAACGGTGCCTGCCCGGCGGGCGCGAAAAAGCTGCGCGGATGCGGCTCGCAGGACATCAGCGCCATTGGCAGGCCTTGCTGCCCCGCGAGGGCCTGCGCCAGCGCGATCAAGGAACGGTGGCCGCGGTGAAGGCCGTCAAAATTGCCCAGACACAAGGCGGCGTGACGCAGCCGTGATGGTAAGGGCCCCCGCGCCACGACGGTCATTGCCGCTGAACGCGCCGGGGGTGGCAAGATGGGCAGGAACATTGTCGGGCCCTTTCGGTCAGCACTGGTCGGGTGTATCCCGTCCCCCTGGGGCAAGCAGATCGACAGGCAGGCGCGGGCGCACGGGCGTCATGATTTCTGGTTTGCACTGCGCCGAACGGGCGGCGGCAGCCCGGACAATATGGAAATCAGCGACGGCAGGGTCCATCACCTCATAAGGGGATAGGCGCGGCAGGCTGACGGAGTAGTTTGATAATAGGATCATCGCGGTCCTGCCATTTTGGCGGGCAATGTGTTTCTGTGTGAAACACCCAACTGACCCGCAGGAGGAAACCCATATGTTGTGGCGAACCATTGGCCTCAGGCTTCTGTTGGGTCTGGTGACGATATGGGCTGTATCGGTGCTGATCTTCGCTGCGACGAATGTTTTGCCCGGCGATGCGGCGCGCGCCATTCTGGGGCGTGCAGCTACGCCCGAGGCGGTGGCCAAGTTGCAAGCAGAGATGGGACTGGATCGGCCGCTTCTGACCCAGTATCTTGGCTGGGTGAGCGGTCTGGTTCATCTGGATCTGGGCAAGTCCCTTGTGACCCGCGGTCCCGTCATGGATCTGGTAAGCCCGCGTTTCGGCAATTCGCTGATCCTGCTTTGCGTCACGTCGGTAATCGCCATTCCGCTATCGGTGCTGGCAGGAATTGCGATGGCGCTGACCAACGGGCGCGGGTTCGACAATATCGCCAACACCGTGCTGATTGCGCTGGCGGGGATCCCCGAGTTCATCGTGGGCATCATCCTGATCGTGCTGTTCTCGACCCAGGTCTTTGCGATCCTGCCCCCGACTTCGATGGTGCCAATCGGTCAGACGGTGCTAGGCAATCCGCGGGTGCTGGTTCTGCCGGTGGCAACATTGGTTCTGGCAATACTGCCCTATCTGGCACGGCTTGTACGCTCGGCGTTGATTGATGCGCTGTCGTCTGAATATGTGGTGACGGCGCGGCTGAAGGGCATTCCCGAAGGTCAGATCATCGTGCGCCACGCCTTGCGCAACAGCCTTTTGCCGGCAATTCAGGCCACCGCATTGTCGCTGGGTTATATTCTTGGCGGCGCGATCGTGGTCGAGTTCATCTTTCAATATCCCGGCATGGGAACGGCTTTGCGCGATGCTGTCGGATCGCGCGACCTGTTCGTGATTCAGGCGGTCGTGCTGATCTTTGCCTGCAGCTATGTGCTGTTCAACCTGGCGGCCGATGTGCTTTCCATCATTGTCACCCCGCGGCTGAGAGGTTGAGATGGTCGATTTGGCCAGCCCCATGAATACATCCGCCGAACGGCCGAAAAATGCCTGGCTTGCGGCCTTGCGCACTGCCCTTGGTTATCGCCGGACCCGGATTGGCGCGGTGATAACCCTGGTGGTGCTGGCCATCGCACTTGCCGGCCCGTTCCTTGCGCCCTACGAGCCAAGCGCGTTCGTTTCGAAACCCTTCGTGAAGCCCGGGGCAGAGTTCTGGTTGGGCACCGACGTGCGCGGGCGTGATATGCTGTCGCGGCTGCTTAACGGCGGCTTTGCGGTTGTGTGGATGTCGGTCGCTGCCGCAACGATCGGCATGATCCTGGGGACGACAGTTGGGCTGCTGGCCGCCTACAGCCGTGGCTGGCTGGCCGAAATATTGATGCGGACCATGGACGTGTTCCTGGCGCTGCCTACCATCATGCTGGTTCTTATGGTGGTTTCACTTCTGGGGCCGCAAGAATGGCTGGTGGTGGTGCTGGTCGGCGTTTCGCACATGCCGCAGGTGGCCCGGGTCAGTCAGGGTGTGGCGGCAGACGTCGCAAGCCAAGATTTCGTTCTGTTCGCCGAGGCGCTGAATGTTCCGCGCTGGAAGATCCTGTTTCGTGAAATCCTGCCCAACATCATGACGCCGCTGCTGGTGGAGTATGGCATCCGCATTGTCTGGTCGATCGCCGGGATCGCGGCGCTTTCGGTAATGGGCTATGGGATCCAGCCACCCGATGCCGATTGGGGCCTGCTTATCAATGAAAACCGGGGTCGTCTTGCCACCCGACCCTTGCCGGTACTGGCACCAGCGCTGCTGATCGCGTTGTTTGCCTTGGGGGTCAATCTGATGGCCGAAGGTCTGTCGGCGACAATTTCCGGCGTGGCGCGAAAGTCGGGGGCAAAGTGATGCTGGGTGTCGGCAAGTCGGGAACCGGAACTGACTCCTCAGTCAAGGATTGGGCGCTTCGCGTCATAAATCTGCGAATCGAGTTGCCGCAAGGGGGCGACATCATCGACGAGGTCACTTTCGACATCGCCCGAGGAGAGGTTCTTGGCCTGGTTGGCGAATCTGGTTCCGGCAAGACAACGGTAGGGATGGCGTTGCTGGCCTATGCGCGGGGTGGTGCGCGTATCACCGGCGGCGAGGTCTGGATCAATGCGAAGGGCGGCGCGGTCAATCTGCTCGCCCATGGTGGCGTGTCCCTGCGCCGGCTGCGTGGCGCGGCCATCGCATATGTGCCGCAGGATCCGGCCTCGGCGTTGAACCCGGCGCTTACGATCTTCAGCCAGCTTGCCGAAGTGCTGAATGCACATGAGCCGGCCATCACATCTGCAAGCCGGATGCAGCGGATCCGGGCGGTGATGATCGCCGTCGGGCTGCGCGATGATGACGCATTCCTTGCGCGCTATCCTCATCAGCTTTCGGGCGGCCAGCAGCAGCGTGTCGGCATTGCCATGGCCATCATCCTGCGCCCGGCAGTCATCGTGCTGGACGAGCCGACGACCGGCCTGGACGTGTCCACCCAGAACCGGATTCTCGAGGTTGTGCGCAGGCTTTGCGATGAGCATCATATCGGCGCCTTGCACGTCACGCATGACATGTCGGTGATCTCGGCCATCGCTGATCGTCTGATGGTGATGTATTCGGGCCGGGTGATCGAACTTGGCAGCGTCGCGGACGTGTTCAATCGCCCGCACCACCCCTATACGCAGGCCTTGTTGTCCGCAGTGCCGGAACTGTCGTCGCGCAGCGAACTGATTGCGGTGCCGGGTTCCCCGGCGCGCCCCGGCGAACGACCCGGGGGTTGCTTCTTTGCACCCCGTTGCGCCTTGGCCGATGCCACCTGCAAAGCCACGACGCCCACGTTGAAACCCGCCGAAAGTGGCCATGACGTGGCCTGTCTGAAGGCCGGTGCCGTGGCGACGGATGCACCGATCCAGCTACCAGACCCGGACCCTGTGCCAAGGCTTCCGGTCTTGCAGGTAGAAGATCTGCGGGTCGCGTATGGCCACCACTATGTGCTGAAGGGCGTGTCGTTCGAGGTCCACAAGGGCGAGTGCCTGGCCATCGTTGGCGAGTCGGGCTCGGGCAAAAGCACGCTGTCGCGCGCCATCGTCGGGCTGCTGGCGGGCGCCCGGCCCGGCCTGTGCTTTCATGGCCAGTCCCTGAACCCCAACGCGCGCCGACGCACGACCGAGCAACGGCAAAAGATCCAGTATATATTCCAGAGCCCCTTCAACTCTTTGAACCCGCGTCACACGGTGGCCGGTATTCTGGGTTTGGTATATGACACGTTCAACCGCGGGACGGCGCATCAGCGCCAGAGTGCCTGCATCCGCGCGCTGAACATGGTGGGTTTGCCGGCCAGGGTGCTGCATCTGTTCCCCGATGAACTGTCAGGGGGCGAGCGTCAGCGGACAGCCATCGCGCGGGCCTTGCTGAGCAACCCCGAAATACTGGTCTGCGACGAAGTGACATCGGCGCTTGATGTGTCGGTGCAGGCCGCAATCGTCAATCTGTTGAAAGGTCTGATGGCTGAACAGGGCCTGACCATCATCTTCGTGACCCATGATCTTGCGCTGGTGCGCAATATTGCCCATCGCGTTCTGGTGTTGGAACAGGGGGTGGTTGCCGAAATGGGGCCGGTTGGGCAGGTGATTGACCACCCGGTTCACGACTATGCGCGAGAATTGATCCGCAACGCCCAGCAGGGTGACCTGACGCTGCGCGTGGCCCGGCAGGGGGCGCTCTGAGGCCCCCCGCCCGCGTCAAAACCGTGTGTAGTGGCGTGCCGGCGGCAGTTGGTCCACCGACAGAAAGCCGGCCGGCGCCGCCAGAACATCGGGAATACGGTTCACGACTGCGGCGCTGGTGATGACATCGCCGTGGAAATTGTCGCTGCGCATGTTCATCGACGGCGTGCCCTCGATCACCCATTCGTTATAGGGCGTCTCGCCCTTGTGCATGTAGCACATATGGAATTCGCCCTCGGCCACCATGCCGTTCGACAGGGTGAAGACGACATGCTCGGCATGTCCGCGCGCGGTGCCCTTTGCAATGAACAGTCCCTGTCGGGGCAGGTCGATATCCTCGTCTGCCAACACCGGCAGGTTGCGGCGCACGGACGAAACGACCCGCAACCCCAACCCCCGCACGAGGGGCCGCAGCGCCACTTCGAAGATGCCTCGCCCCTCGCCGGGTTCGGCATGGCCGCCGGCCTCGAATTCGGCGGGCGTCAGGCCGATGCCGTGGCCATGCGTCCCCGCTGTTCCGAATAGCGACAGATCGCAAGTGTTGCGCCCGATCAGCCGCCGCACATTCTGGGCACAGGACAGAAAGGCCATCGGCTGTGCATACCAGAAACTGTCCTGAACCCCGACCGAGATCATGCTTTTGCCATGTACTCGAAAGAGCGCATCCAGCTCGCGGCATTGGGCCGCTTCGGCATCGGGGTAGAAGGGCTCGAAAGCGTCTTCGGCGATGGTCAGGACATCAAGCCCGGCCCGCGCCGCCCGTGCCGCCGGTTCATGAAGCTGGGCAATCGTGGTGCCATGGGTGACAAGGATCACGTCGGCCTGATGGGTTTCGAATGGCACCTCGGGCGTGCAGATCGCCGCGGACGCCAGTTCGGGCGCCGAGAAATCCTTGCCGGTTGTGGTGCGCAGATAGACGGCGACGATCTCGGCCCCCTTTCCATGTGCATAGGCGGCTGAAAGCCGCCCCATGGTGCCAAGGCCGTAAATGATGATCCGGATTGGTCTGACTGGCATGGTCCTGTTCCCGTCCTGTGTCGGCGCCTGTGCGCCGTGACGATGAAACGCCTTTCCGGTGCCGCGTAGCATCCCCCTGAAAAGTGACGGCTACGTTTGGCGGCGCAAAGCGGTCTGGCTGCGCCGGACTGTCAGCCTGCGCCCTGAAAACACAGGCGCGTGTCGGCTTGGGCGAGGGCGAGGAACTCTTGCAGGTCATGCCGTGTCAATGCGGCGCAACCGGCCGTCGGCCCATAATTTTCGCTTGCCACATGCAGGAAAATCGCACTTCCCGCACCCGGTATGACGGGATCGTCATTTTGACCCAGAACCACGACGATGTCGTAAAGATCATCCTTGCGCCACATCTCTTCGTGGCTGGCCGGGAAGGGCAGCGTGACCCGACGGTTGTAGGCGGGATGATCCGGCGCGTCGCACCAACCATCATCCGGGGCGATGGCGGCCGTCGGAAAGGCCGACACCGGGGGTTCTGCCAGCTTGTCGGCGCGATAAAGCACCTGACGGATC